>Ga0268262_10007325_pt1 | contig 10341 bp, 8 predicted proteins | sample TergutNc150P3_FD_190354 | JGI IMG/M metagenome (GOLD analysis project Ga0268262, IMG submission 190354) | Nasutitermes corniger P3 segment gut microbial community from laboratory colony in Florida, USA - Nc150 P3 (SPAdes) (version 2) | ecosystem: Host-associated > Arthropoda: Insects > Digestive...
TTTCCAGCAGTGCGTGAAAAATCGCCCAAAATTCGGAACTATGCGCTCTTGATGAGAGTTTACCACCGTTTGCGCACGCATGCAAGTGGTGGGCGTATTCATGAATTGCGGTGTAGAGTAACAAATTTTGCCCCGTATCATCAGCTTGAAAATTCCTGTTGTGAATAATAATTTCTCTGCTTGCGGGCTTGTAAAGGCCGTTTACCTTCTTGCTCTTTTTGCCTGAAAACACAAGCGAAAACTCAAGCGGCGCGTCTTCTATTTTTAACAGCTTTTCTTTTACTTTGTCCTGATTCACGCGAACTCCCCAATTTTACCCATAACAAGCGCAGCCGCCGCGGCGCAGGCTGTCTCGGTGCGAAGGGCGCGGTTTCCCATGGAAAGCCGCAAAAAACCCGCATGTTCAAAAAGCTCCCTCTCCTTGTCAGACCACCCTCTCTCGGGGCCTACGGCAAGCACGGCGGAACGGCTTGTCCCTATATTAAAGATTGAGCCTTCGGGGCGCACATTATCCATAGCGGCCAGAAGCGGACTGTGCCTGTCATCGCCGCTTTTCCAAGGGGCTAATCTTAACCATTTATCCAAAGAGTCATAAACAGTAAGCGCCGGGATACAGGTATCACGAGCCTGAACCGCTCCTTCTACAAGGGCAGCGTGAGCGCCGCCGTCGTCCATAAGTTTGGTATCACGGTAGCTCTTTTCTCCCAATTCGGTTCCGACAAGATCAACAGCGGACACCCCTATATTGGAAAGATCCCTTAGAAGCCGCCTTATCTGGATTGGACGCACAAAGCCTACAGCTACCCTCAGCGGCAGGCGGGACGGAGGCGGTTCATTAGCGTTTACGGTAATAAAAACAGAGCCGTCAAAATTGATCTTCTCGATTTTACCCGTTCCCTTCATTCCGCCCAAAATACCGGCTTCAAAAACATCTCCGGCTTTTTTATGCAGTACTTTAACAAGATGAATCGTTCGTTCATCCCGCCTTGACAGGCTGCGGCCAAGTTCATGCTCTTCCAGTAAAATAATATTCACCAAAACAGTATACCATAAAAACACAAAATATTAATGATTGACTATAAAACTAAAACATTGCTTAATTAACATAATGTATAAAAAAACAGGCTTAAAAATTATATTTTTTCCCTTCTTTGTCTTTTTTTTAATATCCTGCGCAACAAGTCCTGTTGAATACAAAGAGATTGATCATGAGGTCGGCGGCAGCGATTTTGAGGCGGCTGTAGGCGTAATCGTTAACAGACAAAAATCCAAAAGACCCGTCTATTCAGAAAAAAACGCCATTATGCTTTACCTTGACAAAGGCCTTCTTGAATATTACGCCGGAGATACAAAAAAATCATCACAGTCCCTGCAGGAAGCGGAACGCTTAATTGAAGAAGCGTACACCAAAAGTATTACAGCGGGTTTTTTATCATATATCCTTAACGACAATACAAAGGAATATCCCGGCGAAGATTTTGAGAATATCTATATCAATATTTTTAACGCTCTTAATTATTACAAAAGGGGCGACATAGACGGGGCGCTTGTAGAAATCCGGAAACTTAGCGAAACCAATGGAAAGCTTGATATGCTTGCCGGAAAATACGAATATAAAGACCCAAGTTCAGGAGCAAGCCTTGAAGAGCTTGCGCAAAGAGAAGCAAGCGGCGCACAGCTTCCAAAGGGAAAGAAAACGGAATTTAACAATTCGGCGCTTGCCCGTTATCTTGCCGCCTTGTTCTATCTTGCCGACGGAAATACCGACAGCGCCCGCATAGAATTTGAACAGCTTCAAAAGGCGTTTCTTACAAATAAAAACGTCTACCTGAATCCGGTTCCGAAAACCATTGAAAAAATACGCAATGTTCCGCAGGGAAAAGCAATGCTGAATATTATCGGTTTTTCAGGCTTGTCCCCAATAAAAGAAGAAGAAAAAGTTTCGTATTTTTTCCCGCTATTCCAAAATCCTATGCTGTATGTGGCGAATTTCAAACTTCCAAAAATGGCGCAAAGGCCGAGTAAAATAGACCGTATCGAGGTTGTAATAGACACAAATCTGAAATTTAACCTTGAACTTCTGGAAAACATAAGCGCGGTTGTCGAAGAAACATTCGCCAACCGTTACGCAAACATTGTAGTAAAAACCTATATCCGCACATTAATAAAATATTTAACTGCGGATATAGCGGCGGCGGAAGTTGAAAGAAAACAGGGCAGCCTTGCGGCCCTGGTAGTCGCTTTGGCGGCGAAGAAAACTTTTGAGGCGACCGAAAGCGCCGATACCAGAATGTCCCGCTATTTGCCGGGAAAAGCGTATATAGGCGGAATTTTCCTAGATCCGGGCACATATAATGTTACCGTCAATTTTTACTCGGGAAACACCGTTATTTCCAGAAAAGAATACAATGATTTTATTGTAAGAGAAAAGGGGCTTAACCTTATTGACGCGGTAAGCCTAAAATAATTAGAATATAAACGAGGAGAAAATTTATGAAAAAAATAACGCTTTTATTGTTATCTGTTTCTCTGTTTTTGGCAGCCTGCGCGACTAAAGTAACAAGGGTCGATCCCAATACGCAGACGGATTTAAGCGGCTATTGGAACGACAAAGATGTCAGGATTGTCTGCGAATCGCTTATTAATGATTGTCTTTCAAGTCCAAGGGTCAATCAGACATTAAAAGCGATGGGTAAAAAAATACCTACCGTAATTGTCGGAAATTTCAGGAACGAAAGCAGCGAACATATTGATACGGCTATTATAACGTCCATTATGGAAACGACAATTTTTAACTCGGGAAAAATGGATTTTGTAGCGAGAGGAGCGGCAAGGGACGCATTGCGCGCGGAACGGCAGGATCAGCAGGGGAACGCCAGAGAAGGGACTGTGGCGGCATTGGCAAAAGAAACCGGCGCCGATTTTATGCTTTTGGGAACGGTAAGGACAATTATTGACAAGGCGGACAACAAATCGGTCAGAACATATTTTGTCAGCGCCGAATTAACCAGTATCGAAACCAATCAACGTATGTGGATGGGGCAAAATACAGAAATCAAAAAAATTGTAACAAGACCCAAGAATAAACTTTAAATTATAATTGGCCGGGGTTATCCCCGGTTAATTCATAAAAAGCGTCGTATTCATCACGCAGGGCGCCTATCTTTTTTATATTTAAGTTTGTCGCTTCCCTTATAACTTCCGTAACAAGCGCCCGTGTATCAAAGCGCGCGTTCTTGGACGCCAGAATTTTTGCCCTTCCGACAGACCGCCCGTTTACGGTAAATCCGGTTTCAGGCGACCATGAAAAAGTGCATTTACCGGCGTCAATGCCAAAACGCCATGAATGTTTATCGCTGTTTAACAACTGCTTTACCATCTTATAGGCTTTAACAATAGGCTCGCTTACATAATCAAGAGGAGAGCCAAAGCAGACTATAACCGTATCGCCGTGGAAACCTGCAATAACGGCGCCGGCATTAAAAGCGATTCTTTTTACGGTTTCGTAATAATTTTTCTGCGTCCTGCCCGCCTCTGTACTTTTTTCAAAATCTTCCCTGTTAAGCAAATTAAAATCCCTTATAACAATTATGGCAGCGCTTGTAACCGATGTCTCGTTAATATTGGGTTTTCCCCGGCTGATTAACTCCCGTAGAACATTATGTGACACCGCAGCGCCGTAAGCCGCGCTGAAATACCGCGCCCTTCGGCCTAATGTTACACGCTTACAAAAGAAAATAACTAGCGTACCGCTGAAAGACGAAATAAAAACAACCGTAGGATCAATCCAGTAAGCGGTATACACAAAATGCCCGCCGAATATAAAGGCGGCAAACGCGCTCATAATAAAACCCATAATCAATAACAATACAGAGCGCATCCTGAAAATAATTAACAAAATAAAAAAAGCGACGGCGATTGATAAATATAATGTATATAAATAATAAGCGGGCTTTATATGCGCTCCTGTAATAAGAGCGTTAGCGAGAAGGGCGGAATATAACGTATTATCCTTGGGACCCATTATACAAATTGAAGAATAAAGCTCATCGGCTAAAAGTTTGTGAACACGAAGCAATTCATTGTAATTCGCGCGCATTGCGGCAAACACACGGATAATCTCATTGCGCATATTCACCAATTTGGAAATGCCTTCCTGCTTTAACGTTTTTTCGCCTGCTATTACTTCTTCGTATCCCCGGACAATGCGCGATTCCGCCGTCCCGGAAAGAAAGTCCTCTAAGCTTAAAAAATAATTTTCACGAGCCTTTATCCATGCAGCGCGTTTTTCGCTGTCAGGCGCTTTTAACAGTTCGTCCCTCAGCGTTAAAGCGTAGTCTTCAAGCAGAAGAGGCGACTTTTCAGGCAGGGTGTGGGAAAACGCCCCAAGATCATTCGCCTCTTTCATAACGGCGCGTATGGAGCGGCACGCCTCTTCATATTCACGGATAAGAGAGATGTCTATACCCCGGAAACTGCACTGTCCCGGCGTTATAATGTTTCCGTCCCTATCAAGCGGAATTTCCAATTCATTGTTGTTATAATCTAAAAGCACAAGCGCCCTTCCGTATTCCGTATAGGCAATACGTGATACGGCATAACGGTTCTTCAAACTGACATACACAGGATGTTCCAGAAGCGTCTCAATATCTACCGGCTTTACCCGCCTTAGTTTTCCGTCCCAGTCATATTCCGGCTTTGTATCAACTTCCTGATAGTTCCCAAAAGCCGCGATTGCCCGGAGCATATTTTCGTCCCTGTCGATTAATACCGAAAGCAGCCGTTCCCTGCTCTGCTCGTTAAGCTCAACCAGCCTGTTTACAAACTGCGGAGCCTGAGCGGGATGTATTGAACCCATACGGATTCCCTCAAAAAGATTGCGTATATTGCTTCCGAGAAGGGCATATTCCTCATAAAACTGCCTGCGGATTTCGGATTCGCTCCCTGTAATGGGGGATGTTCCCAATACCCTTGCCGTAAGAATCAAATTTGAGGCGTCCATTTCCGTAAAAGTCATTAACGCCGAGAAAATATCGCCGCTTTCGGCAAATTCATCGGTATTTATGATTAAAATTTCCTGTGAAACAGGCGGAGCCGGGCGAAAACCCATTAAAAAATCGTAAATCGGACCTAATTTTGGGCCGGAAAGGTAAAAATTGGCAAGAAAAGCCATTCCCGCCGCGCAGATAAAGCCGCTCAGAAAAAAAACAAGAGACTTTTTCATGGAAATATACGCAGGCATCTCTTTAGAATTTCGGCATTTTTTCATTGTATCTTCATTCATTGAGAAATCTCTGTTATAATGGGTTTATGAAAGAATTTATGGATGAAGATTTTTTATTGGAAACCGAAACCGCGCGTACGTTGTATGAGGCTGTAAAAAACGAGCCTATTTATGACTACCATTGCCATTTATCTCCCGAACTGATCGCGCAAAATATAAACATGAAAGACCTTACCGGCGCATGGCTTTCAGACGACCATTACAAATGGCGCATGATGCGCGCTATGGGTATTGAAGAAAAATATATCACGGGCAGCGCCGACAATTATGAAAAATATATGGCATGGGCGAGGACGGTGGAGAACCTGATTGGCAACCCTTTGTACCACTGGACTCATCTGGAACTTAAGCGTTATTTTGACATTAAGGAACCGCTGACGGAAAAAACCGCCAAGGCGGTCTGGGACTGGGCAAATATACTTCTTAAAAAGCCCGAACTTTCGGTAAAAAAAATATTTGAAAAATTTAAAATTTACGCCGTAGGGACAACGGACGATCCTGTTGACTCGCTTAAATATCACAGCGCTATTGCCGCCGGAACCGCTCCGATAGGAAAAATTGATACAAAGGTCATTCCGACTTTCCGGCCTGACAGGGCGCTGAATATAGCCTCGGAAGGTTTTGCCGATTATATTCACAATCTTTCAATAGCAAGCGATACAACCATAAAATTTTCAGACGACGTAATAGCGGCTCTGGAAAAACGACTGGATTTTTTTATCTCGCTTGGCTGCCGTTCGGCGGATCACGGCCTTGATTACGCGCCATATACAATTCATTCAGGGGGGTACATAGAAAAAGTATTCAGAAAAGCGCTGTCGGGGAAACCGGTTACTCAGGAAGAAGCCGACGCGTATAAAACAAAAATGCTTATCATGCTTTCAAATCTTTACGCCCAGAAAGGCATTGTAATGCAGCTTCATCTTTCCGTTATCCGCAATGTAAACATGAAGATTCTTTCGCAGGCAGGAGATAACGCAGGCATAGACGCTTCAAACGACCATGAATTAAGCAGGAATCTTGCATCCCTTATGGGACACATGGAACTGCCGAAAACAATTCTTTATTCTATGAACCCAAAAGACTATTATCCTCTCGCCACATTAATGGGCGGTTTTCAGGATTCGAGCTGCGCAGGAAAAATGCAATTAGGTTCAGCGTGGTGGTCTTGCGATCACAGAGACGGCATAGAAGAGCAAATGCGTGTCCTTGCCAATTTGGGAGTATTACCTACCTTTATCGGAATGTTGACAGACAGCAGAAGCTTCCTCTCTTATCCCCGCCATGAATACTTCCGCCGCATTATGTGCAATCTTATCGGAAAGTGGGTAGAAAACGGAGAATATCCGAATGATACGCAAAAGCTGGAAAAGATTGTGAAGGATATTTCATTTGAGAACGCCAAGAATTATTTTGGGTAATAGACTTAATTTATATTAAGTGATATAATCACTCAAAGTTGACCATTTAAGGAGGAAAAAATGGATAAAAAATTGATTTCCGTAAAAACCGTAGTTGCTATTGGTATCGGCTCGGCGCTTATGTTTGTGCTGATGCGTTTTGTTGCCGTCCCTTCCGGGGTTCCCAATACCAATCTTAACCTTGGTATAGCGATTCTTTCTGTCTTTGCCGCTATTTTCGGACCTGTAGCCGGATTTTTAATCGGCTTTATCGGCCATACACTTACGGACTTGACTTGGGGCGGCGTGTGGTGGACATGGGTAATCGCCGACGCTCTTTACGGTCTTATAGTCGGTATTTTCTGGAAATTCTACAAGATTGAGGAAAAAGAATTCGGCATCCAGCAGGCGGTTGTTTTTAACGGTATCCAGATTTTCGCCAACTTGATTGCGTGGGTCGCCATTGCCCCTACTCTCGACGTTCTGATTTACAAAGAACCTATAGACAAAGTTTACCTCCAGGGACTTGTAGCGAGCAGTCTTAACATTGCGGTGGTATTGGTATTGGGAACACTTATTGCCATAGGCTATTCCAAAACAGGCAGTAAAGCAGGCAGTCTGAAGGCGGAGTAAGAGAACGTGGCGGCACAGGCGCCTGTTCTGTTATTCGAACATTTTTCTTTTCGATACAGGGCCCAAACAGAGCCTACATTGATTGATATTAACCTGAAGATAAACCGGGGAGAGAAAATCCTTATCCTCGGTCCTTCAGGTTCAGGAAAATCCACACTTATCCACTGTATAAACGGAATTATTCCCCATGCTTTTAAGGGCGATATTTCAGGCGATCTTTTTCTTTTGGGAAAAGATATCCGAAACTTTACTTTAAATGATATTTCAAAGATAGCGGGAACTGTATTGCAGGATACGGACGGCCAGTTTGTTGGCTTGAGCGCCGCAGAGGACATTGCCTTTGCCCTTGAAAATGACTGCGTGCCGTCACAGGAAATGCGCCGCCGTGTGGCTGAAACCGCCAAACTGGTAGATATGCAGGCTCATCTTGATAAAAGCCCGCAAGACCTTTCAGGCGGACAGAAACAGAGGATATCACTTGCCGGTGTTTTAATAGACGACGTTGACATTCTTCTTTTTGACGAACCTCTCGCGAATCTTGATCCCGCCGCAGGAAAAGACGCTATAGAGCTTATCGATGAACTGCACAAAAAAACAGGCAAGACAATCTTGATAGTAGAACACCGTCTTGAGGATGTACTTCACCGCCCTGTAGATCGTGTCGTGGTAATGGATAAAGGACAAATTGTATCGGACTCAAAACCTGCGGAACTTCTGACAAAGGACATTTTAAGAAAAACGGGCATAAGGGAACCGCTTTATATCAGCGCCCTTTCCTACGCCGGAGTAACGGTAGATACAGATACGGCGTCCCGTCTTTTGGATACTCTTAAAATTAACTCACAGCTTCTTGAAGAATGGGACAAAAATCTTGCGGAAAAGCAAAACGTAAAAGAACGCCCAAGCGCAAAAGCGGCGGAACATTCCGGTCTTGAAGTGCATGAGCTTCGTTTTCGCTATAACGAGCAAGGAGAACCGGCGTTAAAAGAAATTTCGTTTTCCGTAGCTCCCGGCGAATGTATAGGGCTTGTGGGAAAAAACGGTTCCGGTAAATCAACCGCCGCCAAGTGTATATGCGGTTTTGTACGCCCCGATTCGGGAACAATTATTTTTAACGGGCAGGATTTGGCGGAACTTTCCATTATGGAAAGGGCCGAAAAAATAGGTTATGTTATGCAAAACCCAAATCAGATGATCTCTTTTCCCATGATTTACGATGAAACGGCGTTTGGATTAAGGACAAGAGGCATAGCGGAAACGGAAGTAAAAGACAGGGTACATGACGCCCTGCGGGTGTGCGGATTGTATCCTTTCAGAAACTGGCCTGTTAACGCCTTAAGTTACGGGCAAAAAAAACGCCTTACCATCGCCTCGATTCTTGTTATGCGATCTTCATTTATGATCCTTGACGAACCCACGGCGGGACAGGATTACAGGCACTACACCGAGTTCATGGAATTTCTAACAGGCCTTAACCGGGACATGGGAATATCCCTTATTCTTATCACCCACGATATGCACCTGATGCTTGAATATACAACAAGGGCGGTAGTTCTTTCAGACGGCTTATGCGTCGCCGACATGGAGCCTTTTGAGGTTCTTACCGATGACGCTATTATAGAAAAAGCGAACCTGAAACGCACAAGCCTATACGATCTGGCGCTTAACGCCGATCTTCCCGATCCTCGGAGTTTTACAGCGAGATACATTGCCTTTGACAGGGAAAAACGAGGAAAGCGGAGCGTAACATGAGAACTCCCAGAATGTTATCGTACATTGAAAATAATTCTTCTGTTCATTCTCTGTGCGGCGCTACAAAACTGATTATATTTTTATTGTGGTCGATTCTGGTAATGGTAAGTTTCAAAACTTATATCCTCCTTGCGTTGGCGCTTCTTGGAATTGTTTTTTTCGCGGTTTCAAAACTCCGTTTTTCCGATATTTCTTTTATTGTAAAAATAATGGTTCTGTTTATGGGCTTGAACCTCGCCGCTATTTATCTTTTTTCTCCCGAAGAAGGAGTTAAAATTTATCAGACAAGAAACATTATTCTGGAAGGGCATGGACGTTTTACCCTTACAGCGGAACAACTTTTTTATGAGATAAACATATTGCTCAAATATATTTCAATAATTCCTCCGGCGATGTTGTTAATTGTTACCACCCATCCAAGCGAATTCGCCTCGTCATTGAACCGCATCGGCGTTTCCTACACGGCGGCTTACGCTGTCAGCCTGACATTACGCTACATCCCCGACATACAGCGTGATTTTGAGGCAATCTCCCAGTCTCAACAAGCCCGAGGCCTTGAGCTCTCCCGCAAAGCATCGTGGATAAAACGGCTTAAAAGAATGACTCCCCTGCTCTTCCCTCTGATCTTTTCATCTTTGGATCGTATTGATGTTATAAGCCGTGCTATGGAACTGCGCAGGTTCGGCAAAAACAAAAAACGCACTTGGTATTCGGCGAGACCTTTCAGCAGGGCCGATAAGGCGGCTTTGATAATAAGCGCACTGCTGTTCGCCGCCGGGATTTGGGTTACATTCCGGAACGGAAACAGATTTTTTAATCCATTTGGGTAGGAAGATGTATGGCTGAAGATAACATTTTGAAAAAGTGATGACAGTCATCATTGATGTATGCCGGACTGTTAGACGAAGTTACTTTTGCTTTTTTATATTTCATCATAATTAACAATAAATGCCTATTGACAATACACTTAGAAAATGATATATTTGAAGCAAATATGAAATTGGAGGTAATATAATGCCGGCAGTTGCAAAAAGCATGGATTTTGTAAACAATTTAAACGAGATTTTGGAACATTGCCAAAATTACAAAGAGCCTGTCTTTGCGTCAAATAACGGTAAAGGCAGATTTGCCGTAATGAGCGAGGAGACGTATGAAGAATTAATCGGTAAAAGCAGAATTGAACTTTATCAAGCTTTACAAATGGGTTTAGACCAAATAAATAACGGCGAATATATAGAAGAAAAAGAAATGATGGAAAAATTAAATAATTAC
>Ga0268262_10007326_pt1 | contig 10339 bp, 6 predicted proteins | sample TergutNc150P3_FD_190354 | JGI IMG/M metagenome (GOLD analysis project Ga0268262, IMG submission 190354) | Nasutitermes corniger P3 segment gut microbial community from laboratory colony in Florida, USA - Nc150 P3 (SPAdes) (version 2) | ecosystem: Host-associated > Arthropoda: Insects > Digestive...
CCCACCGTACCCGTGCAAAACGCTTCGGCGAAAATTCATTACACCGTAAATTTAAACAAAAAAAGCGATACGAAATTTACTGTTCAATCCTTGAAAGCAACAGCCTTAAATTCCAATATAACGGCAAAAGGCATTATAGACCAAGTATTTACAGACCCGCGTTTTTCGGGGACGGTACTTGCAAAATTAGATTTGCAACCCATTTCAAAAGAATTTTTAGAAAACAAAGGTTACACCGCCAAAGGCAAGGCAAATCTGCAAACCACCGTAAAAACAACGCTTAATCAAGCATTGAATGCTAAATTAGAAAAAATATACCTCAAAGGAAACGTTGATTTCACCGATTTTTCGGCAAACAGCAAACCCGACACGCTGGATTTGCATTCCCCGCAACTGAAAATTGATTTTTCCACCAATGAAAATCCCAACAAATCCGAACCCAATTTTCTGGTCGCCGATGTGAACACCAATATGCTGTCTGTTGTGATGGGAAAAAGCATCAAAGCAAAGATAAACAATGCATTAGTGCATTTGGCAAGCAGCGATTTTCGGGACAGTACAAAATTGCCCGTTATCTCCTCTTCTTACGATATTGCACTGCTGGACGCATGGGTAAACGATATGGCTGTTTTGCTGAACAATCTCAAGGGAACAATCGGAATGAAAGAAAGTAAACGGAAGAAAAGACCTGTCTATCAGTTAAATGCAAAAGCGGAAGATGTTAGTGTGAAAACGCCTGTGGACAAAATAATTGCCGATAAGGTAAACGCAAACCTGACCGTGATTGAAAATGCAAACGAAACCGAAACGCTTTTGCAGTGGACGCCGCTCGGCTCGCTTTCCATAAATAACGCAACCCTAACAACCTCTCTGGTAAAATCAACAATACAAATGCCTGTGTTGCAATTGGACTTAAAACCAAACGTTTACGCCATTTCACAAAGTAAAATCATCATTGACAAATCCGATTTTTCACTGAAGGGAAATCTTTTCAATGCCCGTTCCTATTTAAAGGGCGACAGCATTTTGCGGGGAGCATTCACATTCAGTTCAGACTGTACCGACCTGTCCGCCTTGATGGCAATGACTTCTTCCGATATGGGAAGCGAAGAAACGCCTGATAATCAAGACAAAACACCTGTCGAAAGCAATCCGTACATGGTGCCGTTGCGGGTAGATTTGTCCCTGCAAACAAACATAAAAAAGGCGTTGTACGAAGGAATTGAATTTAAAAATATCAACGGGGCGGTCAATGTGGCGGACGGCAAACTGATTTTGGAAGATTTGAATGTGGATTTGCCCGCTTGCAAGGTGCAACTGACCGCCTTGTACCGCACACCCCGCAAAAATCATATTTATCTCGGTTTCAACTACCACATGCTCAATATTGAAATTAAGGAACTCCTTTCCATGATACCCGATTTGGACACCATGATGCCCATGTTGCGTTCGTTTGACGGAAAGGCGGAATTTCACATTTCGGCGGAAAGTTATTTTTTCTCCAATTACAGTCCCAAAAAATCAACCTTGCGGGCAAGTGCTGCCATATCGGGACAAAATTTGGTGCTGTTGGACGGGGAAACCTTTACCGAAATAGCCAAAACACTGCGTTTCAACAAGAAAACGAAAAACAATGTGGACAGTCTTTCCGCAGAATTTACGCTGTTCAAGGAGGAAATTGATATTTATCCCTTTTCGATTGTAATGGACAAATACCGTGCTGTTGTGAGCGGAAAACATAATTTGGATATGAGTTTCAAATATCATATTTCGGTGGTGGACTGTCCGTTGCCGTTGAAATTGGGCGTGGACGTAAGTGGAACGTTGGATAAGTTGAAAATAAGTTTGGCAAAATGCAGATATGCACAGTTTTACCGACCTGACAGGCAAAATAAATTGGTGTCGGAACAGTTGAATTTGAAAAATAAAATACGGGAAGCATTGATTAACAGTGTCAATCGTAAAGAAGATAATTAGGAATTAAGCATTAAGAGAGATGAGAGTTAAATATTTGTTGTTTTTGGGAGTAAGTATTTTATTTACAGGCTGTTTGAAGAAACCGCAATATCCGATAGAGCCTCATATTGAGTTTGTAAGTTTTGCTGCCATTGATAACAACGAGGGCATTTTAACCATCTCTTACACGGACGGAGACGGCGATTTGGGCAATCTGGACGCAAAAGACAGCACCGTGAATTATTTTATTGTCTATCAGGAGAAACAGGACGGCGTTTTTGTAACTCCCGAAGAATTGATTGATGCGTTTAATGCCTCTCTTCCCCGTTTTGTCTCTTCCAACAAAAAACAAGCGATTGACGGGACAATTGAACGTAAGTTATTCTATAACAATGTCTATTCCTCTTTTGACACCATTCGTTTCGAGTGTTGGCTGGTGGACAGGGCAAAACATGAAAGCAACCATGTTTTTACATCGGAAATTGTGGTGAAAAAATAGAATTAACAATATCTAATTTTTTTTATTTTTCGTAGATTAGATATGATAAAATGAAAGCCGAAAAACAGGCAAAATGTTAATTTTCAGGATAGAAAAATCAAAGCATAATCCCATACAACCTAAAATTACACAGAGTTATAATTATATAAATTAATTGTATTATCTTCAACAAATACCCTACCTCTTCCTTATCGAAATACTCGGTGCCCTCAGTGGCGACACAACCATATTCACACTCGAAACCGCAGGCGTCGCAACAGTACAACCACCCCAATGCGCCGTCATTACGCAAGTTACTACATCTCCGTTTGAAAGTTGTGAGGTCTGATAGATGGAAGCCGTTGCATTCGGTATAGGTGTGCCGTTCACTTCCCATTGATAAGTTGGTGTTCCGCCGTTGGTGGGGGTTGCTGTAAAAGTTACGGGTTTGCCCGCACAGGTATTGGTGTCTTTGGCAACAACGCTCACCGAAGCAACAGGCAACGGCTGTAAAGTTACCACCGAACTGAGATTGCCCGCACTATCAACCGCCTGTATATGAATATATTTTGCTAAATCCGACACGGAATAGATTACCTGCTGATTGTCCACCGCTGCAACAAATGCCGCCGTTGAAATATTGGGAACTCCGTTCAGACTGTTGTCTTCCGAAACATAAAAGCCTTTCAAACCCGATTTGGCGGTAACGTCCAACACATTGGAACTGCAAGTGTCGCCACTGTTCGACAGATTGGTTGCCTTGACATAAAAACGGTACGCATTGCCGTTATCCCGCGACAGCAGATTGATTTTACTGCAATCCCCCGTTTGTCTTACCGCCGTTGCCGTATCTGGCGATGCAATATCGCGGGCAGTACAGACTTTTGCCGTACTGTCTGTGAACAGATTGTTGGGATTGGCGGAAACGTTTTGCCATGTATTTGAAATCCACTGATAAAGGTCAATTCCGTATGTATTTACGGGTGTTGTCCCGCCTCCCCATTGCCATTGCAACATGGTGCAACTGTCAGAAGATTGGGTTGTTGAAGACAAATCTAAACATTTGAATACGTTTAATATAATCTGTACTTTCCCGCTTTCGCAGTAGGGAGAAGTAGTGCTTTTTTGAGATACATAAAAGGTATCTGTCCGCAAAACGGAAGTGCTGATAATGGTGTTTCCCAGGGTATTATTAAGCGTTCCGGTTTTATCATACCATTGCAGGGTGAAATTGGCATCTGCGGTTGTATTCCCGGTTGCCTGTTGCAAATTTTGGGGGGAAGTACCCTGCCAAACCGTAGGGTTAGGATTGGGAACAGTGGGCAACGGTGCGGGTATCATGCTTACTTGTACCGCTGGCGAAACGGCTCGGCAATTGTGGTGGGAAATATCTCCCTGAGAGGCTACCGCCAAACGATACCAGCCTACTGTGGAGGAATTTATTGTAATGTTATAGTCTATATTGGTATTGCTGGGGGCAATTGTATTAGAATTAGGCACAACCGACCAATCAGCCGGATTGTCCGAATTGGTAATGCTGTGCAACCAAGCATATTCCTGCGGGTTTCCGAGTGTGCCATCGTCTTGATAATTACCGCGAAAGAGCACAGAGTTGTTTTCACAATCATTCACATCTGAGGCAGGGAACGATTTGCTTACGGGTGGGGCACAAAGGCGTATTTCAATATCGTCCATAACAAAATCGTTTCCGCCTGTAACTCTGGCGTTATTTAGGACACGCAATCTCAACGAATCTGCACCAGTCGGAACAGTAAATTGAAAACCATATAATAACCATCTCGCATTGGTTTGATTTGATGCTTCGGTAATAAAACTTGTATAATATTCTACAACGGTATTTCCTGTTGATAAATTTTCCAATACAAACGTCATGCTTGGGTCATCTTGATTTAAACAGCATATATTTGCCAACCATACCGAAAAAAACAAATTCGTTCCCGGGCATAAATCGCGTATCATAGTTGAATAAAACTGTATTCTTCCTGCGGCGGCATTTACTTGAAGCAAATACCCTCTGTTTATATCGCCGGGATAGGTATGGTCATCAAATATAAACCAATTACTATTGTTTGGAGAACCTTTGCCACTGCAATTTCTATTAGAATGTGGTAAACTCTCTTTACGAATGCTATAGACAGGAGTATTAAACAAACTTGGATTATTATTACTATTCATGATAGTTTCGGTACTAAGTCTATAATTAGCATCTATTTGTGGAATCCCCGTTGTTTTTATTGCAGGGTCGCTTTGATTGTTTCCTCCAAAATCTTCCCTAAACAAGAGCGTACCCGATGCACAGCCTGTGGCTGTAGTAGCACCACAAATTATATCACTTCCTCCAATGTCTATATATATGGGTATTCTTGTTTGACCCGCAGAACTTCCATTCACATACGGCAACACATACACAATGGTTCTACCCACAGAAGTAAACGTATCCGAATTCGTTCTTAACGCCGTGGCATTTCCCGATGCTGCAGCAAACCAATCCACACGGGTAACACTTGACGCTCGGTCTACTCTTAATAAGACCTGAGCGTTATTATTACAGGCAACATATCGCTGAGAGTGTGGCGTTACCAATGCTTGTGCAAAAACCTGTCCTGTTGCGGTTGCCACAAAAAGACAACCCAATATTAATTTTCTTAGTTCTTTCATTACTGTTCTTCTTTTATTATTGATAAATGACACATTTACATTTAGTTTGTACCAGATTTTGCAAAGATACAATTTTTAATTTAATTTTATGTCTCAAAACGAGGCGTTTTTCGCAAAAAGAAACATTTTTCAGACGGGAAATGTTATTTTTAAATTTTTCTAATTTTTTGCTTTCATATTTCAATTAAAAATGCTATCTTTGCAGTTATTATTTTAAATAACTAAATTTTATCGTAACATGTTCATTTTAATGATTATAATGTTTGTGATTGGCTATCTTTGCATAGCCTTGGAACACCCGTTGAAAATCAATAAGGCTGCAACGGCTTTGTTGCTGGGTGTGTTGTTATGGGTTGTTTTCGTACTTGGCGGCGAAAAAATTTTGGTAAATACCGACAGTCTGCGGGATTTTGCCATTTTAAACCCTGGTTCTGGTTTTTTCGACTGGTTGGTGCATTCAAAACTGATTGAATTGTTGGGCGATGTCTCTCAAATTCTCTTCTTTTTGATTGGTGCGATGACCATTGTGGAAGTAGTTGATACTCACGGCGGTTTCCGAGTGATTACCGATAAAATAAGAACCACATGCAAGGTGAAACTGTTGTGGATTATCAGCATTATTGCGTTTTTCATGTCGGCAGCGCTGGATAATTTAACCACGTCCATCGTGATGGTTGCCCTGTTGCGCAAACTGATTGACGATAAAAAAGACCGCTGGTTTTTTGCCTCCATGGTGATTATTGCTGCCAATGCGGGCGGTGCATGGTCGCCGATTGGGGACGTAACAACCATTATGCTGTGGGTTGCCAACAAGGTAACGGCGTTGAACATCGTGGAGATGACCTTTATTGCCAGCACCATGAGTTTGATAGTTCCGCTGGTGGTACTCACTTTCATTTTGAAAGGCGAAGTGCAGCGTCCGCAGGAAATCACCTCTGACGAACAGCATTTTAGACCCGAAATACCCATTTTTGAACGGAATTTATTTTTCTTTGTCGGCGTAGGTTCTTTGTTGTTCGTACCCGTTTTCAAATCATTGACGCATCTTCCGCCCTATTTGGGAATGGTAGGCGGTTTGTCCATTTTGTGGATTTTAACGGAAATAATACATCGGCAAAAAGACGAGCAAACGCGCAAATATTTATCCATACCGCACATTTTGACCAAGATAGACATGCCGAGCATTCTTTTCTTCTTGGGGATATTGGTTGCCGTAGGTGCTTTGCAGGTATGCGGACATTTGGCGCTTTTGTCTGCCAATTTGGACACTATTCCTTTGCAAGAGCCGTCTAAATATTACGTAATCAATATTATAATCGGTTTGTTGTCTTCCGTTGTGGACAATGTGCCTTTGGTGGCTGGTGCGATGGGCATGTATTCTTTCCCCACCGACCATTATTTTTGGGAATTTCTGGCGTACTGTGCAGGAACAGGCGGTAGTATCTTGATTATCGGTTCGGCTGCGGGCGTTGCCGTGATGGGACTGGAAAAAATTGATTTTATCTGGTATCTGAAAAAAATATCATGGATTGCGTTAATCGGATATTTTGCAGGTGCAGGCGTATTTATCGGCGAGAAGGCTATCCGTGAAAAATGGGGCAGCGGACATCATGCTACCGCTGTAAACATTACTGATAAACAGTCCGTTGAAGATTATTTATTGAAAAATACGTATTATATAGCGGAAGAAGATACTGATGAAGATGGAAATGCGGTTTCGTTCCGAATGGAGTTTAACTTCTTGAAATTCAAGGACAAAACGGGAAAAGAATATTTGGGTATCGGACAGAAAGTTTTTCAAAAAAGCCGAGATGTAGATATGTTCGATTGGACGAGTTCCTTGAAAAACTGTACCTGTACCATCGAAACCTCCGAAGAGGGCGCGGTTATTGATTTCTGTTCCAGTTATTTCATTTTGGATAAGGACGGGAAATTGTACGTGCTTAATCAGACGGGGGAACGGGTGGAGGTGAAAAAGAAGTAATTTACTCTAACATCAAACTCATATAAGGTCGCTGTTGCGGGAAAAGAGCGTATTTTTCGCCCAGCAAATCCGTTCTTCCCAGCAACAATTGCGTAAGTTCGCCGATAGACAGTTCAAAATCTGCCGTATTGGAAAGGCGGGAAATAATATTTCCGTTGGCAACCGCAAAAGTAAAATTGTTGTCAGCAATCTGTTCATCGTTTACTTTCACGGAAAAATCCAGATGCGGATAGGTTTGGGCAAATAGTTGCAGGAGTTTATGTGCATCTAATATGCGAGCCATGCCGTTCGTTGAATGCGAAATCACAATTTGACGATGCGATTTCTGAAAGAGTTTTGAAAGAAAATATTGGCGGTAATATTCGTTTTTTGCAGCAAAATCTTTCAAAATAATCTTGTCATCAGCGAAAAAACAAAAACCGATGCCTGCCGTACTCCCTCTATCTATCAGCACATAAAATTCCCCCTCAAAGCGTTGGCATTCCTCCACCATAACGGCAAAATCATGCAGCGATTTTTGAATGCCAATATTTTGATTTTCAAGTATTTTCCTATGATAGAAATATACTTTTTTTAAATCAGAAATCTGATATTCCTTGAAACGCAATCTATCGGGGAAAGAGGGGTAATCCTCTGGATTAACGGCAGTTAGTTCCTGTTCAAAACAAGGTGCGTATCCCAACTTTTTGTAATAATCTATCAACCAAGGCTCTTGTGGGATAAGCGTTGTTAAAATGTCCCCTTTTTTTTTCATTTCTTGCAGAGCGTAAGTCAGCAATCGGTGCATCAATCCCTGATTTCTGCATTGAGGCGAAGTCGCTGCTCCCGAGATGTAAGAAGTATTGACAAACGATTTGTAATACTTCATTTTATAGGGCAACATTTGCAGAGAGGACAATATTTTCCCGTCCTCAACATGCAGCAAAGTATTTTCATGGCTGTATTTTTTTTCAAAATAGAATTGCACAAAATCCTCACTGTCCTTCGGAAATGCTGTTTTCCAAAGGGTTATGACATCTTGCTTGTATTCTTCGCTTCCGTTTAAAATCATTAATTGTGAACGGGTTGCAGGGAAAAATATTGTGAAATGAGATTTTTGTGTCCCGTAAACAAAAAATCAATCCCGTATCACCTCAAACGAATAATCGTCAATAAACCTAATCATGGTTGAGGGTTTGGCATCTTCGACTACGGCGGTAGAGGGGTCTATTACATAATCCACTTTGTTTACAATTTCCTGATTTATCTCTTTGAAACTCAATGGCGTTGCCGTCCCCGTAATGTTGGCGGAGGTGGAAATGAGCGGTTTCCCCAACAGATTTATTAGTTTTTTACAAAAATCGTTCCGCACAATCCGAATGGCAATTGTCCCGTCTGGAGCAATGAGTTTTGAGGGCAAATTCTGAACGCCTTGATAGATGAAAGTCGTTGGACGCGTGGCATTTTCAATCAAATCCCAAGCAATTTCGGGGATATGCTCGATGTAAAAAGGCAGTTTTTCCGCTTCGTCCAACAGGATAATAAAACTTTTCCGCGGAGGACGTTTCTTGATGGCAAAAATCCTGTTTACGGCATCGGCATCGGTGGCATCGCAGCCCAGACCCCAAATCGTGTCGGTAGGGTAGAGGATAACCCCGCCTTTTTTCAAAACCTCGTACGCTTTAAGCACTTCTTCGTTTAACATAACGCTGTATATAATTTTATCATTGCCGCCGAAACGGCTTTTCCGCTAAATCTGTTTACGTGTGTCCGCCCTTTTTCAATCATTTCGTTTTGCAACTGTCTGTCTCCCAAAACGGTACGGATAGCCGCTGCAATTTCCGTTTCGCTGTGAGGTTGAACGTACAGTGCCGCATCTCCCGCCGTTTCGGCAAAACAGGATACGTTGCTTGTGATTACGGGCGTCCCACTCCATAATGCTTCTGCAATTGGTATGCCAAACCCTTCAAAAAATGACGGATAAATGAAAATTTTGGCTAATGCGTACAACACAGGCAAGTCTTCGGAGGGTATATTATGTTGAAAATGAATATTTTGTATTTTATTTTGTGTAATATATTTTTTTATCTGTAAAGCATAATCCGAATTTCGTCCCACTATCACAAGCGGAACATCTATCTTATTGTGATGCAGTGCGTTGATAACGTTGAGGTGATTTTTCCGTTCTTCAATATTGCCGACCATTAAAAGAAAATTATCGGGCAATTGCCATTTTTCTTTTACCTGCTGTTTCTCTTCTTCACTGACAGGCTGTTCAAAAATAGGATTGCAAGGCTGATAAACTACCTCAATTTTATTTTCTTTCACCCCGAAAAATTGCATCAAATCCTGTTTTGTCTGTTCGCTCACCGCAATCACGAGGTCTGCATTTTTGCAGGCGAAAGCCGTTTTTTGCCTGTAAAAATATCGGTCGTGCCACTTGTACCACGCGGGGAAACGCATAAAAATAGTATCATGGACGGTAACCACCGATTTCGCTTTTGCCTGTTTCACATCGCGGGGCAATTCGCTGCTCAAACCGTGAAAAATATCCAGATTGTACTTTTCGGCAGTTTTCCCCAATCCGCTGTATCGCCAAACCGCTGGGAAAACAGCAGAAAATCCCTGTGGAGAAACCTTTTGCGGTATTCCTGCGGGAAAAAGCATGCCGTCATTGGGCGGTGAAAACAGAAAATATTGATTATCAGTATAAAAATGGTTTAATGCACCGATGATGTTTCGGCTGTAGTTGCCTAAACCGCTTCTGTTGAAAAATGCCCGTTTCGCTTCAAATCCTATTCGCATCAATTGTAAAAATGAGATAAATACAAAGATAGCATTTTTTTTTGAATTGGTGATTGGGTTGTTTGCTTATTTGCTTATTTGTTGATTTGGGAATGTACAGACGTTGCGTGCAACGTCTCTTAATATATCCTATTTCTCCATTTGTAGAGACGCGGCATGCCACGTCTCTTAAATTTTCTTTTGCTGATAGGGAGACGTTGCACGCAACGTCTGTACAAAGATACATTTTCCATTGTAACATATTCATTTATAATACTGTAGAGACGTGGCATGCCGCGTCTATACAATGCCCTGTTTGGTAATGCCTGTTAATGAAAAAATAAAAAGCCCTGTTAAATTTTGAAACTTAACAGGGCTACCAACAACTAATTATTTTTCTGGATTAGTCATAATGACCATAACTATAGGTCATATGAGAAAAATAGAACGACCCCTTAACAACAATCGTATCTGTGAGG
>Ga0268262_10007327_pt1 | contig 10336 bp, 8 predicted proteins | sample TergutNc150P3_FD_190354 | JGI IMG/M metagenome (GOLD analysis project Ga0268262, IMG submission 190354) | Nasutitermes corniger P3 segment gut microbial community from laboratory colony in Florida, USA - Nc150 P3 (SPAdes) (version 2) | ecosystem: Host-associated > Arthropoda: Insects > Digestive...
TTAATAAGGCAGATTTTACTTGGGATATGTAATCATTTATTATTTTGCGGAATTAAGCTATTAAACGGGATGGGATCAGCCTGCCGTTCCCAAAATATTTTTTATAAATGTAAAAAAATAAAAATCACAAGTGCAACATTCTGTTGTATAATAATACAGTACACTAGCGTACTGTCCCAAACATATTACAAAAAACCTCTTTGGCAAATATTTGAAAATATGAAAAAAACGGTAAATTATTCATTTTTAACATATTTACCTGCACTTATGCTTTTAAAAAAATCAAAGTATAAATGCGGCATTTTGTTGTCTGTATAAGACTGTACACTAGTAAGCTCTTAAAAAAATAATTATAATGTTAAACAGGTGTTTTTATGGGAAATAACTTACATATTTTATTAATGATAATTTGCGGCATTATTCTCCTCTGGTTCGGTTATTATTTGTTTTTTGGGCCGCCGTCGCCGTTTTATCCAAGTCTTCCATGGAGTAAAAAGAAAAAATTTAAAGGAAATCCCGGCGAAGCTAAAGTCTGCCCCGTTTGTACTATGCTTATGTTAAAAGGAGATTTGTTAAAAACAGTTGTTTTCCCCCCTAAAAAACCGGATGATATAGACCGTATTATGCATGTTAAAGGCTGTTATAGCTGTCTTAATAACAACGTGCCTAGGCATTGTCCAATCTGTAAAGCGGAACTGTCTGTCGAGGATTTTCTTGTTGCGCGTATGTTTAAGCGCGTGGGCGGAAAAAACCATGTTCATGTGCTGGGTTGTAATCGTTGCAGAAAAGTGTGATGCTAATCTTTTTAGTGATAACCCTTGTTTTGCCCGAACCCGCTCCTGCCAGTATCAGCAGAGGCTTCCCCGTGTGCAGAACGGCGCGACGTTGTTCGTCGTTGAGCGGGGCAAGATAGGGAGGATAATCCGCAGACTGCATTTGTTAATTGTAGCAGAAATGCGGGTAGGCGTCAGTCAGGGATTACTTGAATTCCAGTTTTATGGCAAAATTATTTCCCTGAGCGGCAACGCCGGAAGCGGAAATGTCTACCACGCTTACTCCAACAGGATTTGGGGGCATTAAATTTATGTTTCTTTCGTTTCTTGGAGTTGTTACTTTTTCTGTATGATCAACGCGGCTGTTTTCGCCCGCTCTGACAATAACACTTTGCCCTTTGTTTCCGATAAAATTGACTGCGCCTTCGTTTACATAAAGATTATGAGTATCAAGTTCAAAACTGGTTCCGCGAACAGACGCTACCGATGACGGCATAGTTAATGTAGCCGCCGCTTTTGCTCCGGCGGGCGGCTTAACGTCTACACGAACTTTTCCTGATTGTAAATTTACGCTTAGGGTTTCAAGCTCTTCTTGCTTTTGAATCTCTGTTAACGATAGAGTCGTTAAAGGGCGTATCGTTATGGTTGTACTGCCGATTTTAACAACAGCAAAACTTTTAAAACTTGTTGATATAACAGTCTCCTGAAATATTCTTTCTCCTTTAGCGGCGGCTTTAAATGAATTTTCTTTTGGCTGTTTTATTTCCACCGTGCCTGTAAGTTGATCAATGAATGCGTCCTGAGAGTACGCATACAAACTCGCTAAAACAAAAATTGTTACAAACAGCAATTTTTTCATTTACTTGCTCCTTAATATATCGATAAAACCAAATTAAGTTTTGCTCGCCACAGCATATCCGCGTCGGGTGCGGCGTCGCCAAGCTTGGGCAGGAATAAGCCGGTTCCAAAATTTAAACGGATACCCGAAGAAATATTCCATATTAGCCGCCCGAATATTTCCGCTCCAAGAAAAAATCCTTCCTTGTCTTTGCCGGTTACGGGATAATACGCGTATGTTCCTAAATCGGTGCGGATAAAATATGTAAATGCCATATTTGCAGATAACGATTTTGCTATTCTGCCTGTATAGTCAAGAGATAAGAGCGACAAGGCGGATAATTTAGCTTCTACAAGTTCCCCCTGCGGGACTGTCGTTAGGGGCAAAAATGCGCCGATGGATTCGTCTTCGCTGACTCCGCTTGAATAGCGTCCGAATAATTTTATTTGCTTTTCAAGTTTGGTTGGCAGTATAAATGTTAGACCGATATTAGTCGCGTAAGCGGGAGTTATTTTATCGTTATATTCGATTAATTCAAAACATCCGCCAATGTCAAGAACAAGGGATTTTCCCAAAAAGGAAATAACGCCTGTAAAATACTGACTGTTTAATTTGTCATCGCCTAAGCCAAACTGACCGATTATCGAAGTTTTTAAGCCGATGAATCCGCCGATAGCCGGATGGTCATATTCAAGCGCGGCAAGAATACGGGAAGGGGCAAAGTAAGTATTGGCAAAATCACTGTAATCAACTTCGGTATCGGCTGATCGCAATTCGTTAGGTGTCATTATTATTGCGGCTCTTTTTTTGTATAAAAAACCCGTGTACCAGCCGCCGACGCGGATATTTCCGCCGCGTGTAATAAATGAAACTTGCGCGCCGTCAAAAAGTCCATATGCTGTAATCCCCAAAGGATCGCTGTAAAACATACGTCCGACATTTATATTTGCATATCCCAAATTAAAGAAAATTTCAGTTTTTGTCAGTTCGGGTATTATATTAAAAGGGTCGGTTTCATAATTTATTGCGGCGGAAATGTATAAATCGCCTTTTTCTCCGAGAAGAGCGGAAAACCATGGGGAAAGAACGCCTGATACATCGACACTTGTTTCTTCAAAATTAAAAGCCGGTACGCTGCTTTCCGCGTCCTGAAAAAAGACAAGACCAAAATCGACAGCGTTAAGCGAGAGAGAACAAAAGAAAAATACGGCAACCAGCGTAAAGGACGTAAATCTTTTCATTGTTTACTCTCCAACAGACCGGCGTGTGTTTCTTCTGTCTGCGCTGGCAATTCCCAAGGGTTATCTTCGATTAAAAACAAAACGCGGCCGACTATAAAAAGCAATTTTTCGCCCGACACTTTCATTTGCGGATCGCTTCGCCCCTGAATAATGTCCTGAAAAACCATTTCGCGGTAACTGTAATGCGCGTTATGAAAAATACTGTACATGGGACCGCCCTTTAAACCGAATGCTCTCATTATAAGGAGCGACAGTCTTTCTAAAGAAATTGCGTCCTGCGCTTTTGTATTTTTGGGCAGCCATTTTTTTTCAATCGCAAAACGCATCGCTTCTTGCGTTGCGTCATGTTCGTTTGTTTTGTTGTAAGAGTCTGATAAATCCGCCGCTTCCAGTACAAAACGCGCCGCCTGTTCGTAACTTACAGCCTGCGTTTGCAAAAGTGTTTGAATAAAATCGGCGGTTTGCGCGTGTAACGCGGTGCAAATGATTAGTAAAAAAAATGTTAAAGTTATACTCTTTTTCATTTTGTTTTATTCCTTAGTTTTCCCAATTCTGGTCTATTTTTGAATTAAGATTAACTGTTGGTCCGGCGGTAGTTTCCCTACGGTATAAAAACTCATAGTCGTCGGGTTTCGTCACACATACTGCACTACCTGCATCATCTATTTGTGCTTTTTCTCGCTCTACCTTATTACCTTTATCATGATCAAGACCAGTAATGGTTCCGCCTGATTTACTAAATGTTGCGTTTCCCCTAACAAAAACACCGCCGCCAGCATCGTGTGCAATATTTTTGGAGATTTCTCCACCTTTCATGATGAAGGTTCCTGTCATCCCTACGCCCACACCGCCACTACTCCAAGCATATGCGGTATTGCCTGTGATTATTCCGTCTTCCATTATGAAGGTTCCATATACATTCAATCCGCCGCCGCCTTTGGCAGTATTGTCGGAGATTTCTCCTTTTTCTTTTAGAAAGAAGGTTCCGTCCTGTTCCACATATACACCGCCACCCGAAGATGCATTATTGTTGGAGATTTTCCCACCTGTCATGGTGAAAGTTGCATTACCGTGCACATATACTCCACCACCATCATAATAAACAGATGGATCAATACTCTCAACCTTGTTATTACCTGAGATTTTTCCACCTGTCATGATAAAGGTTCCTCCATTTCCCCAATTATTGACACTAACACCGCCGCCTTGGTTGGCAGTATTACCGGAGATTTCTCCGCCCTTCATAGTGAAAGTGTTACCTATCGCATTTACACCGCCGCCCTCTCCTATGACATCATCCTGTCCTGAAATATTTTTCTGTCCTGTGGCAATATTATCGTAGATTTTTCCGCCATTCATGGTGAATGTTTTTCCACTCGCAAACACACCGCCTCCCCACGTACTGGCTTCATTATTGAAAATTTCTCCGCCGTTCATGGTAAAGGTTCCTCTATACATAAACACACCGCCGCCCTGTTCGGCAGTATTATTAAAAATTTTCCCGTCATTCATAATGAAAGTTGATCTGTCATCAGACTCATTACTACCCACACTAACACCGCCGCCATGACCATCTAAGGATTCAAGAGAACTATTACTTGAAATTTCTCCGCCGTTCATGATAAAGGTTCCATTACTCACCTTCACTCCGCCGCCGCCCCACCGAACTATGGCTTCATTATTGGAGATTTTTCCGCCGTTCATGGTAAAAGTTCCGCCAGTGGTTACCCACACACCGCCGCCTTGGTTGGCAGTATTACCGGAGATTTCTCCGCCGTTCATGATAAAGGTTCCGCCTATATAAACTCCGCCGCAAATATCATCATCAACGCTGCCCCCCTGACCACTTTTATTATTAATAACTTTAGACAATGGGTTCATTATAAGTTTGCCATTATCCTTTACACTAACTAACGAAGTATTGTTAGTACTGGAACCTTCCAGAGTAATGTAACTATCCAATGTAAGAGTAACGCCGGAGCCCACTGTAAACAATGAATTGTTATTGTCTTTAAGAGTTACAAATTTCATTGTCGTATCGTTACTTCTCAATGTTATGCTTACAGATTTACCGTGATAGGAAAGAGTTCGCGGTGCAAGGGATTCACTATCATTTACCATAACGATATAATTCCCTCCGTCAACAGAATTATTATAAATCCAGTCTAATTTCTCTCCAAGCGAATCACCCTCAGATACAGAAGCCTCTTTCCATTTTGCGTAAAGAGTAATACTTTCAAATATTCGTTTATTATCAAAATCAAAAGGTTCTTCCATAGAATCATACCAGCCGACAAGCTCCCCAAAAGCTTCATGCATAGGAGCAGGAGCAGGCTCGGATGCTTTTTGCGCGTGATATATTATCTGCTCTTGCACAGCGTTGCCGCCGTTAGAAACAAATTTTACTAAGTGCGCCTGATACATTGCTATCGTTTCGTTATTCAATCCTGAAATTAAAGTTACATCTTTCTCGCCTTTCGCATAAACATCGCCGTCAAGATACGAGACAACTTTTAAATTCCAGTTGCCCGGCGCTACATTGGCTTCAAAAGTTGTACCGCCAGCGGCGGTAAAGATCAGCGTTTCCGCCTCGCTTTTAAGTACAATTTTGTGTTCAAGTTTATTAAGGATTGCAAAATCGTTAGGATTATAAACAGCGCGGTTTGCGCCGCCAAACGAAATAATGATTTTCGCCGAATTGCTTTGCGGCTCGCCTAAACAAGCGGATAAACTTATAACGATAAAAAATGTTATAAGAATCAATATTAATAATTTTTTAATGGTCATAATTTCCTCCATGTTATACAGTTAGTTATGTCTCACAGTAATGCTGATAATTTTCAATTTCCACGCTACGGGGTTGTTTTTCATTCCCTGAAAAGTAAGAACAGCATTTGGCGTATTTGGCATTTTTACTTCATACCTAGAAGCGTCTATTTCAAAAGTTTGCTCAGTCTGATTTCCGGTAAAGACAGGATAATCTTGATCCTTTACATCATCGTAGGTGTAAGGCAGTTTCGGCATTAATTGCGCATCACCAAAGCCTATATACTTTACTACAATTATGTCGTTAGTAGTTATCGTCAGATTACCCGGTATTGCTACGCTGAACCAGTTGCCCCAGTCTGAATTTATTTCTTTTGTAATAATTCCGGTATTTGTGTCAACGGTTATGGTAATATTTATATTATGTATTGTCAGTCCTTTAAGTCCTACAGCCGAATCAAAAGCGGAATAAATAATGTTTACTGTTCTTGGCGAATTGTTGATAATACAGTCCGGTCTTGTTACAGTTACGGTTAAAGTTCCGCTTGCGGTAAAGCCGCTGATAGGCAAAGTGTATGTTGATCCTTCTCTGCTGAGATTTCCTTTGATTATTCCGGACACACCGCTAATGTCGATGTTGCTTGCGTTAAGACCGGGAATCTCTTCACTAAATTCCAGTGTTAATTCTGTTGTGGTTTTGGGCTCCCAAGTGGAACCGTCCGCAGTTACGTTGTTAAAATTGACTGTGGGGTAGTAGTAAATAGTTACTGTTGGCGAACCGCTTATGTTATAACCGTCTTTCTTCACGGTTACGGTTAAAGTTCCTGTTGAAGTAAAGCCGCTGATGTCCAATGTATACGCCCCCGAAACTGAATCGATGGGTTTGAGTCTTCTTTTAATTACGCCGTCAACGCCGCTAATGGTGATGTCGTCTTCTTTAAGACCGGCGATTGCCTGATTAAAGTTAAGCGTCAACTGCGTTGTATTTTTGGGTTCCGAAGGGGAGCCGTTTGCGGTTACGCTGTTAAAAATTACATTGGGAGTTATTTTATTAATACTAATTTCAGCATTGGCAAAATACGCTTCCGCGCCTTCAATTTGCTGACCGGAAAGATATAATAATTTACCTTTATCTCCGCTGCTGGGAATGACAGCGGTATTTTTATCCGGTATATGTTCTCTGCGTTTCCATTCATTTGCAGGCAAGGGAGCAGGATCGCTGTGATCGGGGAAACGGTCGTCCGGCGGGACGGTTCCGCATATTACAGGGTAATATGGGTCTTGAGAATTTATTTGCCACGCGATTCTGGCATTCTTTTTCAGATAAACATTCATGGACATCTCAATCGCAATTTTTTCCCCGGCAAAACCGGATTCGGATAAATCATATTGAATTACAGGATCACTGTAATAATTTATGCCATAAGCGCTATAAGCCGGTTTGATATGCAGTACATTATTTTTACCTTCAAAACTAGGTAAAATTTCCGCAAATGTTTTTTCGGGTTCTGAAATTTTAAAAACTTTGCCGGAAATTGTCCATGTTTCTATACCGACAGGCTCTTTAGGAATTTGTTCAAGTTTAAATTCATAAAAAGATAAAGTTGCCGGAACGCTGACATTTCTATTACCCATATCAAAATTCATATAAGTATTTTTTGGATTACAACCTGCCGCGTTAGTTCTGGGAATAATTACTATTTTACCGCTATATTTGGTATATTTTTTTACATTACCAATCATATATGTCCAATTTGTAATCATTTTCCAACCGGAATCTGTATTGAAAAAATTGACACCTAACGAATTAACATCTATATCAGACCTGAATGAATATGAAAAAATATATACTTTATTGTCATCGAACATTTTGGAAAGATCATACAATTCTTTTTGAGCTTCATAATACCATCTGCCCCAATCTTCATGTTCACTCCAACCGGAACTTTCTTTAAATTTCATTGTAAAAATTACATCTTTATCATCGATGCCGCCGTCATTGTCGGAGTCTTCATACCCCCGACCAGTGGCTCAAACAACCGGATAAACTTATGACGAAAAAAAGCATTACAAGAAACGATATTCCTATGAAAGAATTTTTATATAACGCCATAATGATTATTCTCCTCTTGTTTCACCTCAAATAGAAAAATGTGGATTTTTATCTGTTTTGGTACTTTTTTTGTGTTGGTTTTGGCTAAGTAAGTGGGGGGGCACATTAAGCAGCCCGTTTAAGGGCTGTAGATGAACCAATTCAGCACGCCCCGGCACAAAATAACTCCCCCCAGACGAACAAAATGAGGCGAGCTTTAGCTCGCCGTTCCGCGCCGCGAGCATAGCGAAGTAAGTAACAGTTTTTAAAAATTTATAAATCACTCTAAAAAACCCTCACTCCCGAAAGCAGCCCGTTTAAGGGCTGTAGATGAACCAATTCAGCACGCCCCGGCACAAAATAACTCCCCCCAGACGAACAAAATGAGGCGAACTTTAACTCGCCGTCCACGCCGCGAGCATAGCGAGGTATTTTACACTTTCCATAAAAGTTATTAATCACTCTCTTCCCTCTGTCCGCCAACAGCGGATTTTTCACAATTTACAACTTTGCGCTTTTTTTTATTTTATACTCGTTTTTTATTTCTTGTCAAGTTTTTCTGAAAATGTTGTTAAACGCTTGTTTTTAGATCAAATCCCCTGCGTGACATAACTTTGCATTTTGTAAAATCTCCCAACTGCGGATTTTTTTCGCTCGCCTCGCTTTTTACGATAACCGCCGCGCCGTCAATATCAGGGGCTTGGCAGTATAGGCGACCCAGCCAAAGAGTTTCATTTTCTTCCGTGTCGGTTTCGTTTGCGGCGATTTGTTCTTCCACTAACACGTCCATGTTTTGATTGACAAAGCGATCCATATTTTTTTCCGTAATCAGGATTTGTTTCTCCTCGATTATTTGTTTTCGTTCTTTTGCGGTTTTGGCGGAAATGCGTCCCTTCATCAAGTATGCCGCCGTTCCTTCCTCTCTTGAATACACAAAACAGCCAAGCCAATCTAAGTTGGCTTTTTGCTGAAAGTCCAGTAACTGCGCGAAATCTTGCTCTGTTTCATCGGGAAAGCCCAGCATAAAAGTAGAGCGAATAACAGCGTTCGGCAGTCTTGCTCGGATTGTTTTGAGTAGCGCAAGATAGGTTTCCGCATTTCCATGACGGTTCATGGCGGTTAATATTTTGGAAGAGGCGTGCTGAAACGGAATGTCAAAGTAGGGAAGAAAGCGAGCGTCTTTTTCCATAAGATCGAGGATTTTAAGAGGGAAATGGTCAGGGTGAATGTACAGCAGACGCACCCAAAAATGCCCTTTCAGCGAAGAAATCGCCTCTAGCAGTTCGGGCAATTTTGCGGCGTTATCGGTGTCGGCTCTGAAAGACCCGATGTCTTGCCCGATGATGCACAGTTCCCTAATGCCGCGCTTTAACAGAGAGTTGCATTCTTCCAAAATGCCGGGAATTGTTCGGCTTACAAGTCCGCCTCTAATGAGCGGAATTGCGCAAAATGAACAGCGGTTGTTGCACCCTTCGCTTATTTTTACATAAGCCGAACCCGGCAGTGATAAAAGCGGACGCTCTCCGTCGTGCAAATTTGCGTTATGTGAAACATTGGACGCTTTTGCGTTTACAAGGTTTGCCGCCGTTTGGGTAATTTGCGCAAGGTTGTCTACTCCGAAAAATCCGTCGGCTTCGGGCATACTTTCGGCAAGTTCTTTCGCATAACGTTGGGCGAGACAGCCGGCAAGGAGTATTTTTTTGTTCGGATACAGTTTGCGCCACTCAAGAACGGCGTTAATCGACTCTTTTTTTGCGCTTTCAATAAATCCGCAAGAATTGACGATAATTAAATCGGCCTCTTCCGCTTCGGGAACATTTTCCCAACCTGCCTTGTTAAGGTGAGACATCATATTTTCAGCGTCAACTTGATTTTTTACACAGCCGAAAGGATCAAGAAAATAGCGCATTTTGACGGCGGCGGATTAGGTTTCCAGCCGTATCAGCACAAGGCGGTATCGGTTTTCATCGTCTCTAACCCAGCGGATATCAGCTACGACAACTTCGCCTGCGGAGCCGATTTCTACGGGTACGGACCGCCCCGCGCCAATTACCTGAAGTTTTGCAGTCTGAGCGTTAGACGCCCAAATGCGGATGCCGTTTTGAGCTTGAATATCAAGCACTTCTGAACGCTGGAAATAACGCTGGTTAATGCCTCTTCTGTCCCTCTCGTTAAGGATTTCCCAGCGGAACATGCAATACCCCTGAAAATTGACTTGCAAAGTAAAAGGATACGCGCTTATAGAGGCCGGAAAAATTGTGGTGCTTGCCGCGCTTACCGTGTTCACTGTAGTTCTTTGCTCTATTTCCGCGCCCGTGTAAACGGCGGCGTCCATCAAATAGAAATGGAGTAACGCCCCCATATCGGCGTTATTTTTGGCAAAATCGGCAACCGTTATGCGCAATTCAGGAATTCCGTCGTTGTTAAGATCAACCATTATTTCCTGGCTTAAATCAAGCACTTCATTACCCGACGGAGTGCGGATTGTTACGGCTTCGCCCATGCTATACAGTTCCAATTTGTAAGTTTCATTGTCTACGGGAATTAAAACTGAATCATTTTTGTATAAACGGCGTTCCATGGAATTTCCTTCCATTATGTATTCAGACGGAGAGCGTCCTGTCGG
>Ga0268262_10007328_pt1 | contig 10336 bp, 6 predicted proteins | sample TergutNc150P3_FD_190354 | JGI IMG/M metagenome (GOLD analysis project Ga0268262, IMG submission 190354) | Nasutitermes corniger P3 segment gut microbial community from laboratory colony in Florida, USA - Nc150 P3 (SPAdes) (version 2) | ecosystem: Host-associated > Arthropoda: Insects > Digestive...
GCTGTGAATCCGCTGGCTAGGGCTTGGCTTAGGTCTGCTGGATTTTTGTTCTTCTTTCCAAAGCGGGCTTCCACGGTGTTTACGTTCACCTTTATGAAAACGGAATCCTTGCGCATTTTGCCCTCGGACAATGCTCTTTCCGCAAATGTTGTAAGTGTCCTTGCGGCTTCTTTGGCTTTGTTGGTTTGTATAAGCTCGTTCATATTAGACCAAGCCAAGGCTGCAAGAATGCCTATGACTATGACAACCGTCAAAACCTCCAACAGGGTAAAGCCATTTTTTCTTTTTTCGTCATGCATATCAGTTGCCCTCCGAAACAAGACCATTGTTAGGAACTGGAATAACAACCTCAGAACGACCTATTTCTTTTTTCTTCCTCACGCCTAAAGTAAGGGCAAAAGCCTTCACCTCCGCCTTGGAGCTAGCTGAAGGATTGTAGTTGGAGTTGGAAGAACGGTCAAAGTGGTAAACATTATCCGTTTTCCCAGATACCTTGAAATTTTGAATTTCTAAATGCCCACCATACGCTTCCGGGCTGTAGAACGCAGCGGTGATGCCAATGCAGACACCATTAAGATCATTAGGAACGCTAAATTCAAAGTGCCGTTTTATTTTCGTAGCGTCGTCTTGCTTGTCTTGCGGTGGGTAGAACAAAAAGTCTGGAATGCCGCTTATGGGATTCCCGCTCTGTCTTAAGCCAACAGATAAATGGTCTTTGCCGGGCTGGAACATAATCATCTTGTTGTATTGTTCATTGGAACCAGTTATGGTGCAGGCGTCATTATCGCATGGCAATTCAAAGTCTATGGCATATTCTTCGCCGGATATAAAATCAAATGTTTTGCAAGTGGTGGCTGTCTCTGTCTCGGTCAAATAAAAATCCGCATGCTCCGTGCCCGATGAAGAATTTCCTACGAACCCGCTGAGAGTGTATTTGCAACCTGCAACTTGGGTAGCAGAAGCGGTTGTGCTATTACTATGTAAGTAAAAGCAGCCTGAAGAATTGCTACTGGACGACGGAAAGCCTTTCGTGCCGGGTATAGAAGGCAAAAGCCGAAATTCCGTCACGTTCCGAGCCATTTCAAGCGATCCAGGGCAGTCTGCGTTTGTGAAAGAATTGCTTGTGCATTCAGAAGGCTTTGGAGCTATGGATGTGCATTTGCGTATAAGAACACTGTCCTTGACATACCATGCAACCTCCAGCACACCACCGCAAACTCCGTTTGCGTCGTAATAGGCTTTGCGAAAGTAAAGAGAATCGTAGGGCGGATGGTTGCGATCTAAAAAGTATGAACTAAAATCTGCGTTAGGGGCTTGTGGGTTTGTGTTGTAGTTCATATAGACTTTTGTAACCGTGTTAAAAACGGTGCTGCTTGAACTGGACTTTCCAAAACTCTTTGCACCCATCTGCGATATATCCTCTTTCAGAAGTGCCGAAACCCTGCCCGCTTCCTCCGCACCGGCAAGCATATTCTGGCTCCGCACGCGCATACCGGTGGAATCGCTGAACGCCCTCCCCGCAACGACTATGATGAAACCCATTATAGCCATATACACGAGGAGCTCTATTAAGGTAAAGCCTTGGTTAGAGACATCCCCCAAAGGCATAACTGCTGGCGCGGCAGTTATCCTAAATTATCCAAAATACCTTTCGTTCAAAAAATTTACCCATTCTTTGTGAACTTTAACCATTCCCTCAAAACCCGCATCGCTTTCGCTGAAAACAAAATCCGCATAATGTTTCAAGGTGATGTTTATGTTTTTATGACCGAGCATTTTAGATACCCTCACAATGTCAAAGCCTGCACTCAAGGCTTGGCTTGCAAAAGTATGCCTGAACCTGTGGCAGTGTATGTTTTCTATCCCCGTTTGCAAGGAGCATTTTTTGAGCAACTTTTGGCATTTGAAATTGAACTTTCGGTCGTTGTTTTTTGCGAAAATATGCGCCCGCTTGTATATTTCAAACATGGTTTTGCTGATGGGAATTTTCCTTGCCCTGTGCTGCGTTTTTGCATCTATAACCCCGGAAATCTTCTGGGGAAACACAAAAAGCATCTTCTCCTTGACATTCCACCACTCCCTTGTCATAAGTGTAGCCGCTTTGCTCTCAATGCCTGTCAAGAGCATAAGCAGAATCATATCGTGAAAATGGGGATATTTTTTTAGCCATTTTAAGAGAATTTTGCACTCTTCAATGGAAAAGGGCACCACAAGCCTAGTATTTTCGCTGGTTTCCGTTACGTTTATCTTTTCAAAGGCAAAATTTGGCTGTTGCCCAAGAAATCTTTCCGCATACTTTATGATTGCCCTTATCCTCAAGAGCTCCTTGTTTATGGTGGAGGCAGATTTTTTACCCCGCCACTCAGCATAACTCCGAGCTTTTTCTCTGGTTAAATCGCCATAATAGACTATTTTTTGACTGGAAAACCAGGTTTTTATTGTGCAAACCTGCTTTTCTACCTGAATTTTCCAGTTTTTTTTAGCTTTGGCTGTTTTAGCGAAATCTGCAAGGTAATTTTCCAGAATTTCACTCCACTTTCTGCGCTTTTCCCTTAAATTCGTAATTTTCAAGAGAAAATCACCTAAAATTAACTTTTTTTCCAAAAAAGCCCTCCTAAATTGATTTTTTGCAAAAAAAATATATATATTATATATAATGGGACTTTTTTTAAATCTGGTCAGTTGTTATTGTTAATAACTGGTCAGGTTTTTGCATATAGAGTGTTTTTAAAATTTCTAGATTATTAGTAGAGGTTATTATGGAATTCTTGAACATAGTATTAAATGAAGAAAACATAAGAACTTTGGTTATTATGGTAGCCATTGCATGTGGGTTCATTTGGCAAAATGCTCAATTTGATAAGAAAATGGATAAAAGGTTCAATGAATACGATGCCAAAATGGATAAAAAATTTGATTCTTTTTACCTGCAGCTCAAAACCAACGATTTTGCACATTTGAATAATGCTATTACTGAGCTTACATTTCTTTTGGAAAAGAACGGATTTTTGAAAACTTCGGATAGAGAACACATTAATTCCAAGCTGGATACATGAGGTTTACCATGAAATTTGCCTGCAAAATGCCTCAAAAATCAAAACAGGAAACTGCCGCGCCAGCGGTCATTCCTTTTAGGGCGGGATTTACCTTAATAGAACTCCTTGTCTATATGGCAATAATGGGTTTCATCATAGTCGTTGCGGGGAGGGCGTTCAGCGATTCCACCGGTATGCGGGTGCGGAGCCAGAATATGCTTGCCGGTGCGGAGGAAGCGGGCAGGGTTTCGGCACTTCTGAAAGAGGATATATCGCAGATGGGGGCAAAAAGCTTTGTAAGGTCCAGTTCAAGCGGTGTCGTTTTTAACACGGTTGAAAGCGTTTATATCAACTTCAACTCAAGCACATCCGCCCCTACCGCAGATTTCAGTTCATACATTTTAATGCGCAACAGTCCGAATACGCCTACAGAAAGCTACGATTCTCTTTACTTTCGCAAGGTCTATTATGACCCAAACGGAATTTGCGGCGCGGTGCTGGGTGTTGAATGGTCAGTTAGAGACAGCGTTCTTATACGCAAATGCAAACAAATAACTCAGCCTTCCGCTCCCCAATGCACAGGCGTTTTCGATGGAGGCAAGGAATGTCCTGAAACGCTTGAGATGGCGCGGAACGTTACGGAATTTCGGCTTTTGCCTTCCATGCCTGGCATAGAAGGCTCGTCGTCAGCCAGTGGCAATTCTTCGAGCGCAAGCTGGAATTTAGTTTCCAAAGGTACAACAGGTAATGCCACCGCCAGCGTTTCTGGCAATGTACGAGTCGTAACCCTCAATGGATTCATGCAAAACTCTTCTTCAGGTACGGAACATGCGGATTTTTATTTGACGGACGGAACTACGAATAATTGCAAGCAATACACATTCAAAGCCGGCGAAATATACGCCATAGATTTCGAACTGCTATGCACAAAAGAAGTTTGTAGAGATGCTAATAAATCTGAGGAAGATGAGCCTTACAACAAGATGATAATGTTCCAGCCCGGCAAAGACCATTTGTCCGTAGGCTTGAGAAAAACTGATATGAACGGTGCTCCTATAAGCGGCATTCCAGATTTTATGTTTTACCCCCCGCAAAGCCCCAAGGCAAATAAAATCCGGCATTTTGAATTCAGCGTTCCAAACGACGCTACCGCCTGCGTTGGCATCACCGCCGCGTTTTACAGCCCGGAGGCGTATGGTGGGCACTTGGAAATTCAAAATTTCAAAGTGGACAGAAAAATGGACAATGTATACCATTTTGACGGTTCTTCCAATTCCAACTACAATCCGTTGTCGGCTAGTTCCAAGGCGGAAGTGAAGGCTTTTAAGCTCACTATAGGCGTGAAAAGAAAAAACGAAATAGTCCGTTCCGAGGTTGTTATCCCAGTTCCCAACAACGGTCCTATTCCGGGAGGCAACTGATATGAGCAGCGAAATCAGAAAAAATGGCTTTACCCTGCTAGAGGTTTTGGCAGTCGTCATAATCATAGGCATTCTAGCTGCACTTGCCTACTCCAGCCTTATGGAACTTATACAAACCAACAAAACCAAAGAAGCCGCAAGGACACTTGCAACATTTGCGGAAAGAGCATTGGCTGAGGGCAAAATGCACAAGGAGTCCGTTTTCATAAAGGTGAACGGAAACACCGTGGAAGCCCGCTTTGGAAAGAACAACAAAAATCCAGCAGACCTAAGTCAAATTCTGGCGAGCGGGTTCACGGCAAATAAGGATAATAATCCACCCACCACTATCTGCGAAAAAAATTACAACGACGAGGCAAAAGCAGAAATCAGGATAGGCACATCGGGCATGGAATCTGGTTGCTTTGTGGTTTGCAATTCCAGTATTTACTGTGCCAGCGCGGTTAAAACAAAGGATAAAAACACATTCACGGCGCGAATCAAGAAAAAAAATTCCACAGCATGGGAGGCGTTATGAGAAAAAACAAATCCGGCTTCGGTTTAATAGAAGTCCTTGCCGCGGCAGTGGTTTTTGGCTTTTTGTTTATAGGGCTTAACATTTTGCAGAAGGGCAATAGGGAAGGTGTGCTGAGGGTGAGGGCACGTGATGCTGCAAATGTCATTGCGCAAGATGTTATAGACTCAATTTCTACTCTCGGTTTCTCAAGCGTGGTAGAAGGGACTAGAGAAGGCAAATGCCCTCCTATCGACACCTACAAGGATTTGTGCCGAACCCGTGCTTTTGATGGCGAAACTGGCTCCATGAAAATGGATTATGCGATTACGGTTAAAGTGTCAGAGGACCCGTCTCAAAGAGTTGGTGACTCGAAGTCGGAGAATTATTTAACATCAGATTATATAGTAGCCAACAGTAGCAACAGCAATGCTCTCAAAATGGAGCGCATGTTCGCGAAGCGGGTGGAGGTTACGGTGAATTGGGAATTCAAAAAAACATTGCAGTCCATAAACGTATCTGCGGTAATCAGGTAAAGGAGGATTTATGAAAAAGCGTTTTAACCAAAAATCTGGCATCTCTTTGATTGCCGTTCTAATGTTCATGCTGGCGGCAACAACGGCGAGCATTGTGGTTTTCAAATGGATAGGCTCAGAGAATTTCTCCAGCGGGGCGCGCCTTAAAAACAGCGAGGCATACCAAGCATCTCAATCGGGCTTGGAGGCGGTGCAGGGCTGGCTCACCAACAAAGGTGCGGATGCGGGTGCTTTGATTAAGATTTTTTATGACAACCAGCAAAAACCTTTGCGTATGTGCTTAAATGACAATTGCGATGGCGACAAAAACCTGCTAGGCGGAATGAGTAGCAATAGAGAGCAGAAGTATAAAGTTTATCTCACCGGAGTGAACATCACGACGGATAAGAACGTGTACCAATTAAAATTTTTGAGCGAGGGCACGGCAAGGGACAGCTCCAAATACAGGCAAGTTGGAATTTTTGACGTGGAAGGCTTGTACGTATCAAACATATACAATCCAAAGCCTACAAACGCCCCCGATATTCCAGCATTTTTCGGAGGCATAACTGGCAACACGCAGGGCAAGTTCTCAAGTGCTATTGTGAATGGAGATTTAAGGGTGAATGGCATAGAAACCAATGGCAATCTAATAGTCACGGGAAATATGTCTGTAATGGATAATGGCAATAAGTATATAAACTGCAAAAACGGCTCCGGCGGCGATTACACAAGGGATGGAGATATGTATGTGTTTGGCTACTGGGAGGCAAGGGGATTCATAATGTGCGGCAATGTGTACGTAGGAGGTTATATGACAACTACGAGCACTCCTAAATTCCTTAAGGACCTCTATGCAAATGGCGGAATCGTAAACAATGGTGGGCTGGAAGTTAACGGAAATGTTACACTCGGCGGTGATTTAGATGCCAAAACCACCCTAATCCCTTTTGGTGGCAACATGATTTTGGAAGGAACGGCGAAAATTAAAGTAGAAGACGGTTCAAAAATAAATGTCAGCGGCAGCGTGTGGAGCATGAACGATTTATTTTCTGGCAATAATAACAACGATAAGTATGGCAACCTAAATATGGGTGGAGCAGGCAAAAGCCTTATTGTTCCCACCCCCAACGCGACAAGCTGCGCAGGCAGGACAGACCGCAACTGCAACAATACAGCAACGCACTATTTCCAGGAAACAACCACGAATAATTTTGTTCATTATTCAAGTTTGGCAAACAAGCAAAATCCTCCGAGCAGCAAGCCTGAGGGTGCGAATAAACTGGAAAGCATGGCTGAACAAATAGAAGATTGCCCAAAGCCCGGCGGCGGAACATACAAGTGCGTTCCAGACCCTCTAGAAGTTCCGCAAGATATCAAGCAGTTATGGCTTGAAAAAGGCAGGAGGCTGGACTCACTTGTTAATAGAGGCGACTCTGCCAATATTCCCAAGGCTTGCATTCGCCTTGTTAAAAAACCAGAAAATGCGAACGGTAATTTCGGTTCTCATTGGCTTTTCGGAGATGGTTTGAGCGAAGTGCCATCGCCCACCAAAGCCGATTATCCGTCTTGGGGAGGAAGTTATAGCAACGGAAGTTATGGCACGGGCACCAAATACAATTTTGCAAGAGCAGCCAACGACTGCTATGCAAAGTTGCTGGCATCTGACCCAAGAGGCATTCTGTACCAGAACGGCGACAATGGCGAAAAATTCCTTGCGCTCGTTGTGAATAATCCTAGTGAAAAATCCCCAGCCGACGGCGATTTCTTCAATGGCAATTTTATATTCGCGTACACCACTAATATGAGTACGTCAATGAAGCTCCCTCCAACGACAAATAATTCCAATGTATTCCTTTATTTCCAGGAAGGAGCAACGGGCAATCTGCCTTTGGAAGAAAGTTGCTTAGGTTTGCCAACGCCCTGCAAGCGCAATTACTTCATATTCAGCGAAAAGGATATGTCTGGCTCGTCTGGAAAAGCAACCATAAACGGTGCGATTTTCTTGGCTAACGGCTCAAAGATAACCAACAGCCTTCCAGATGCGAAAATGGAATTCAACAAGGAACTTTATAATGCACTCTCGGCAGCAGGCGTTATAAACGAAAAAAAGAAGGACCCAAACCTTAACTCCTCCAGCAGCGGAGGCGACAACCGATTGGACGAATATCATATTCCCACGACTTCGCATTTGAAAGTCAAATTGGGCAGCCAGTATGCAAGCGCGGAAGAAGCTAGCAACCCCATAAATGCGGAGGCATCCATTCTGGTTTTGCCTAGGGTCATCTACTTAAAACCTGGTAATGATGTAACCAGCACAAGTGCGCTCAAAAATTATTACAAAGTGCTTTACCTGAACGGAGCCAAACCTCCTACTACGGAAAATCTGCCCTACGAATGTTCTCCCTCATTCCCATTTCCAGAGGGAACACGAGTGACTTGTTATTTAACAAGTGCAGCCACCAATTGCGGCAATCTTTGCAAAAATCATCCTTTCAATGTCTTTGTAATTCAAGGCATTAGCAGTTCCAGCGGCACCTCTAGCTCATCCGGCAACGAGAGCAGTTCATCCTCCGGCAATTCAGTTACACTCACTTGCAACGGCTTTACCTCAACAGGAATTGAAGGCACGGCAATTACCGCACCCTCTTTGTCTTGCAGCAATGGTGCAAGTGCTTCAAGCATAACTTGGTCGCCAAGCGTCAATTGGAGCAATCCCGTCCCAGGAACCTACAACAATATCAAAGCAACAGCGGATTGCGGTCCCACCGCAACCGGCTTGCAGTCCAATGTCTGCGGAACTTTGGAAGTGGCATCTTCCGTTACGTTAACCTGCACCGTCAATGGCAATGCAGAAGCCGGAACTGTTGTTGATAACGCCAGAAGAACTTTGACTTGCAGCAACGCCGCTACTGCCTCCAATATCGCATATACCAACATCAACTGGAACATTCCCGTGGCAGGAACTTACAACAATATTAAAGTAACGGCGGATTGCGGCACCGCAAAAAATTTGAAAGCTGATTGCTCAGGTACGCTTACAATAGTTGGATTGAATTGCAATAATCTTCCGCAATACGCAAAACCTGGTGCTTTGGGAACAGCCAACCGGCCAACTACTAGCTGCAGTCCCAGCGGCACTGCGAGCGGTGTAACTTGGACACGTCCGTGGGGTAATGACTGGACAATTCCAAATACTGGCGGTCCTTATACCGTTAGTGTGGCAGGAACTTGCAGTTCGCTGAATTTTACTGGTGTCAATTGCGGCACGATTACGCAAGCAACTGTAACTTGTGCCCCCGCTTCCACCACAGTGACAAGGGGCAGCACCATTGCCACGCCAACCTTGAGTTGCAACAATGGAAGTTCTGCAACAGGAGCCACGTGGACTAACGCCCCTGCCAATTGGATTGCAAGCAATACCGTAGGCACAAATTACAACATAACCGGAACAGCGCATTGCAGTAGCAACACTGGCGATGCCCACTTAAGAACCATATCGTTCACCTGCCCTCAAATAAGCGTGGTAAATCTGCCAGATTGCGCTTTCCAGCAAAGCTGGTGCCCCAAAGTGGATTGGGCAACAGGGATAAAATGGGGGCAGGCTTTCAGCGATACAAAAGGAGCATGTTTCTTCTTTAATGGTGCTAATAATGGTAATACAGTACCTTCTTGCAATGGTGGCAGTTGCTATATAAACAACGGTGATGGTGGTTATTATGTGTATGTCAATAACACTCCAACTTACGGAATAAGCAATGATGGCGGCGCAAAAGCCCAGCCCACAAACTGCGTAGAACAAGATGTATATGTACCAACCTTTGCTTGCGCTAACGTGCCTACAGCAGGAACAGCAGGAACGGCGATAACTGCCCCCGCAGTGACTTGCGATGACGTGGCGGTTACCAGCGGTCTTAATTGGACAAACGCACCAAATTGGAGCAATCCTACGCAGGGTACATACAATAACGTGTCGGTATCGGCAAGCTCTGGAGCCTGCAGCGGCAAAACTGCCACTTGCGGTGGCACATTGGTTGTAGGTGTCGCTACAACATACACGCTCGCTTGCGCCGCCGTTCCTGCAACTGGCACGGCAGGCACAGCAATAACCCCACCGGCAGTGACTTGTAATGGTAGCAACAGCACATCAGTTCAGGTGACCAGCGGTCTTACTTGGAGCAATGCGCCAAATTGGAGCGGTCCCGCGCAAGGCACATACAATAACATATCGGTATCCACAAATACTGGAAACTGCAATGGGAAGAGTGCCAACTGCAGCGGTACGTTGACGGTGGCTGCTAGTGCGTGTGCTTATCAGGCTAGCTGGTGCGGCGGGATTGCGTTTGCTAATGTGATAACCGGATCACAAGCCGGTAGTACTACTGGCGGCAACAAATGTGTGTTCTTCCAATCTGCTGGCAACAACATGAATGTCAATCAAATAGGTAGCGGCATGATGCTCAATGGCAATCCCATAACTTCTGGCAGCATACATTACAATCCTAGTGCCATAAATAACGCCACAAAAGCTGACGGAGGCTATTATCTATATATCCCAGCAGGCGGCGCATGGTACCAGCTCGATGTCGCAACTACTGGCACTCCCTCTTGCGGCGGTGGGAGCACTCCTTCTTCCGCTTCTGGTGCTAGTAGCGCCTCTGGTGGTGGCGGCGGTGGAACGGTTACTACGCTCTCGCAGGGGGGCACTGATTATCAACCAGGAACTTATAATGTGACTGCCAGTGATTGTTCGACTTGGGGAACTCAGTTGAAATGCCGGAGCTCAAGCTGTAGCGTAACGATAAATGGAACTAATTACAGCAATAATTCTTGCAATGGTTGGTGTACTTTGCTTAACACCATGCCTGCTCT
>Ga0268262_10007329_pt1 | contig 10336 bp, 7 predicted proteins | sample TergutNc150P3_FD_190354 | JGI IMG/M metagenome (GOLD analysis project Ga0268262, IMG submission 190354) | Nasutitermes corniger P3 segment gut microbial community from laboratory colony in Florida, USA - Nc150 P3 (SPAdes) (version 2) | ecosystem: Host-associated > Arthropoda: Insects > Digestive...
AGCGCCACCAACCCGGAATCCCTGTGGTCGCTCAACGCTTCGCGCGTATGGCTTCTGCCCGGATCCGATTTCGCCATACTTAACGCGGTGCTTAAAGTCGGCGAAATACCGGTAATGTACATACCGTTTTTCTATTATGCGGCGGACGAGGTTATTTTTCATCCTGTTATAGGCTCCCGCACGAGGGAGGGGAACTTCATCCAGACTACGACGTACATTCTGGGCCGCCCCAAAGCGGCTTCCAGTTCCCAGAGCTCGCTTACGAAAATACTGGGCAATTCAAACGACATGGAAAAAAAGCGGGAAGGGATGTTCCTGCGGAGCACGGGAAAAAAAGCGAGGGATGCCGACAAGGTCAGCTTAAGGGCGATGTTTGATCATTATGTTAATCTGGGCACCTATATCGGGATGGATTTAACATTGCCGGCATACAAGATTTTGGGCGCGACGGACTTCAGCATGGGCATAGGCCTGACGCGGACTCTCGCCCTGCACGGCAATACTTATACGCCATTTTTCCCCGATTATAACGGTGAAACCGACTGGAACCGCTCCAACTTTTTTTCAATGGACGTGCCGTTCCGTTTCCGGTTTAAAGGCTCGAACGCGATAAGCGGAAAATACGGCAGTTTTTCATGGTCGCTTCCCTATTATTCAGATCCGTTTGTGGACAGCGATTTTCTGAAGCGCGCGGAAGATATGGACTGGATCAACATGATTCAGCAGGGCGCCAAAGCTCTGGAAGCCCAGAGTACTACGGAAAACCAGCAGAGTCACGATTCCTGGCAGTTTACGGGAACGCTAAACCCGAAATTCCCCAACATGGCGCCGTATATAAACAATATTTCCATCGGCTCTATTACCAGCACCGTCGCGTTCAGGGAGGTAAACAGAAGGGGTAATTATTCACAGGATGACATCAGATACTATTCGCCTTCAAGTTATTTTTTCGCCCCGGATACGTCCACCCTTTACCAGGTGAGCGCCACGGTAGCTGGCGCCCCCCTAAGCCTTGGGGCGACGGCCTCCCGTTCCCCAACCCCCGGCGCCAATGCGGTTGAAATTGAGGATCCGTTAAAAGGAATAGGCGTCCCGCGTTCGCCGTTTGAAGACAAGACTGAGGAAGAAGCCAGGAAAAAAGACCCGTCGGATAAACTTGTCCCCCCGCCCTTAACCCAGCGTTTTGATTTGCCCAGATTCGGAGCCAACAACTTCAGCATAAATTACCGGATAAACCCCCAGAGCAATTCAACTTTGAGATTCGACTCGCGTAAATGGAATGAATACATGGATATTGACTGGAGTGACGTCAGCTATATAAAGTCCAACTTCGGCGCCGATGCCGACACAAATTTTATTCTTAGTCATTCCGACGGCCTTTACTCCACTTCTTTTTCCTTCTCCGGCAACGGGTTTTGGAGGCAGTACAGCTACCTTAACGAAGACGCGCAGGAATATCTTACAAGTTCAGGAAACAAGGACCGCCAGAAAATAGCCAACGACAAGTTGCAGGAAGCCAGGACCTCGTCTTTTTCAACGTCTTACGGGACGACGGTAACGGTAAGGCCGTTTTATCAGAACGCCATATTCGGGCAGTCCAATCTGGCGTACAATATAAGGGGCATGGCCGTAAGATCAAAATTTGTTGAAAAGAGCATGACGGGGATAACCAATCAAAATGACAGGATCGATTTTTTGGAGTCATGGGCGGATGACCCCGAATGGGAGCTGGACTGGGCCGAATGGGACAAGGATAAAATAAACACCCATTCGCTTTCGGCAAACCTGTCGGCTTCGGTAATGGACAAGGCGCAGACCTTTACAATGACGGCGGAATTGCCGCCCAGGATACCGGCGCTGAACTGGAATACGGCGTTAAATATATGGATCACCAACACAACCGCAAGCTGGGGGATGCGGCTCCCCGAAAATCAGGATGAATGGGATCTGGATTCATTCATTTTCCGCGAGCAATTCAACTTTGGAAACTATGGCAATCTTTCATTTAACATGACAATGGATACGGAGGGTTGGGAATCGCCTGAAACAGGCCAAATGGAAAAAAGGGTAAGCTCGCTTACCACGTCGCTCAGGCTGACAAAATGGGGCGTCTCGGCGGATTATACCGCTTCCCGCATGCTGGGTTATGAATATCTTGTTGGAACAGGCACCTCCGATACGGGGTGGTTCGAGAGAAAAGGGGAGGATAACAGGATTCTCCGCCCCAAGGATTTTAAACTTTCCTATTCAAAAAATATATCTATGAAAGAACTCTGGAAAAAAAACACGGATTTTAGCGTTAACACAACGGCCAGCCTGCTTATTAACTTACAGCAATATACCAGCTCCAGTTTTACTTTTTCCTTTGGCTTTACCCTGGGGATAAACAAATTGCTCAGCCTGTCAATAAGCGCCGATTCGGCGAATTCGCGTATTTACCAGTACTTCCATGACTGGCCCGGATTCAACGACGCTCCGATAGAATTGCCCCCCGACACCCAGACAAACCTGTTCCTTGACCTTTTGGATTCTTTCCGTTTCGACAGGGAAGACATAAGGAAAAGATCGGGGTTTAAGATGAGAAGTTTCCGGATATCGGCAGTCCATAATTTGGGGGACTGGAACGCCACATTGACCTGGTCAATGAGGCCTGACCGTCCGACAGGCAGCCGAAAGTATGAAATTATCAACGACGTGTCCTTCACCTTGCAATGGATTCCCATCAGCGAAATCAAGAGCGAAATAAAGTATGACAAGAAGAAAAACCCTGAATGGGAAGTGAAAGGGTTATAACGCCGCTTTAGACAAAAGGTCTTCAAATGTGTCAACGCAGGGGATGTCGGCGTAGTCTTTGCGGATCGCTTCGGGGGCGCGGAACAGGCAGCCTGAGTCGGCCTCGCGGATCATGGCAAGGTCGTTAAAGGAATCCCCGGCTGCAAAAACAGTAATGTTGAGCGATTTGAAAGCTTTTACCGCTTCTTTTTTTCCGTTTTTTTGCCGCAGCCTGTATCCGGTGACTTCACCCTCAGGGCTTATTTCCAGGCTGTTGCACAGTAAACACGGCCAGCCGAGTTTTTTCATCAGCGGTTTTGCGAATTGCTCGAAGGTATCGGACAATATCACCACCTGCGTGCGTTCACGCAAAGCGTTGGTAAATTCAACCGCGCCGGGCAGGGGATCCATGCCGGAAATGACGCGTTGGATGTCATGCAGTTTCAGGTTGTTTTTTTTAAGCAACTCAAGGCGGAAGCGCATGAGCTTGTCGTAATCAGGCTCATCCCTTGTTGTACGGCGTAATTCAGGTATCCCCGTCGCTTCTGAAAACGCAATCCATATTTCGGGAACCAGAACTCCTTCAAGATCAAGGCATACCATGCGCATACGGTTACTTTAACAACAGGGTTGGATTTTTGCAAGCCCTATGGTATACATTGGGGATGAAGCCGCTTGATATGCAAAATCCCTTTAAGGCGCCTGTTTACCATGAGGAAACAGTAACTAGCACTATGGAAGTTTCGCGCCTTCTCGCGCAAAACGGCGCACAACACGGCACGGTGATTACTGCCGATTTCCAGGAAGCGGGCAGGGGAAGGATACGCGATCGCAAATGGGAGATGGAAAGGGGGAGCGCCCTTGCGTTTACAGTTTTGTTGCGTTTTACCGTGATCCCTGTGGCTCTAGGATTACGGGCGGGTCTCGCAACCGCCCTCGCCATAGAAGACTTTGCCCCAACGCTTGCCGGCAAGGCGCTGATTAAATGGCCTAACGACATACTGCTTCCCTCACACAATAACAAACAATCAGCCTTGAAAGCCGCCGGGATCCTCGCCGAAGCTGAGGGCGGCAACGTGCATATAGGCATAGGCGTGAATGTCTCGCAAAAGCGGATGCCCTCTTTTCTGCGCGAAAAAGCGACAAGCCTCAGCCTTGCGTCAGGTGTAGACTACTATAGGGATGACAGATTCATTTTGCTGGAAAAAATTCTTCTGCGTCTGCATGAGCAAATTGAATCATCTGACTGGAGGGAACGCGTAGAAGCGCGTTTATACAAAAAAGGCGCACAGGTCTGTTTCGCCAAAGGGGCCGCCGATTCAGGCCAGCTGATGACAGGCGCCCTCGCGGGCATAGGGCAAGAGGGCGAATTGCTGATAACACAGCCCGGCGAAACAGGAACGCTTAGCTTTACCGCGGGGGAATTGCTATTGTCTTAACTCCTTGCGGAAAAAATGCTATGAGGCAGGCAATTTAATTGTCATTTTGGCTTTTTTGGGTTATATTATAACTATCGGAGGATATAGATATGGGGATTGTTCGCGCGGAAATTACCTTGAAAAATGCCGGAGATGTAACCAGTGTACAACGCGGATATATAAAAAAACCGGAAATCCGTCAAACTGTTGTAGAGGCCGTGGTTGATACCGGGGCAATAACCTTAATTATCAATGAGAAACTGCGCCGTCAGTTGGGGCTTGGAGTAGCGGGAACCAAAGAAGCAACATTAGCGGATAATACCAAAAAAACCGTAAAAATTGCCGAAGCAGTAGAGGTTCACTGGAAAAACCGTTCCATGACTTGCCAACCGTGGGTCGTTGGTTCCGGAAATATACTTTTAGGCGCTATACCTCTTGAGAACATGGACTTAATAGTGGATCCCGGCAGTCAAACGTTGGTAGGCGCTCACGGTAAAAAAGAAGTCGGACTGCTGTTGTAAGCAGTTTCCCAGTCCCTTTTAACACCGTGCCATCGCATCGTTGCGCCCTAGTCCTTCTTCATGTTATACTGTCCTCATGCTAGGCAAACTGATCCGTGAAATACTCGCTTTGTCACCCGCGTCACAGGATGTGGAGATACGGGGATGGGTAAGGACAAGGCGCGAGATGAAAAACCTTGTCTTTGTGGAAATGAACGACGGCTCCTGCCTTGCCGGAATTCAGTGTACCTTTGACCGCGGCGAAGGCGCGTTTCCGGCTGAAACTGAAAAGGCCCTCGCAGGCTTAAATACGGGGGCGGCGGCCGTGATTAAAGGAAAACTTGTCCCTTCACCGGCGTCAGGTCAGGCGGTGGAAGTTGCCGCCGCGTCCATCGTGATACTCGGGGAAGCCCCGGCGGAAAATCAAGACGCATACCCTGCGTATCCCTTGCAGAAAAAACGGCACTCGATGGAATTCCTGAGGGAGATCGCCCATTTAAGGCCAAGGACAAACACCTTCGGCGCGGTGCTAAGGCTTCGCAGCCGTATGGCTTTTGCGATACACGAATATTTTACGAGCCGGGGCTTTCAATACATACACACGCCGATAATTACAGCCGGAGACGCGGAGGGCGCGGGGGCTATGTTCCAGGTGACGACGCTTGATCTTGAGGCTCAGGCGAAAGCCGGGGGCAGTGCCGGAAAAATTGGCTATGACAAAGACTTTTTCGGCAAGAAAACCTTCCTTACCGTTTCCGGCCAGCTTGAGGCTGAGACCTGCGCCACGGCCCTTTCCCGCGTTTATACCTTCGGCCCGACTTTCCGCGCGGAAAACTCCAATACCACCCGGCATCTCGCCGAATTCTGGATGGTCGAGCCTGAAATAGCCTTCGCCGATCTTGGGGACGACATGGCGTTAGCTGAAGATTTTCTGAAATTTATTTTCAAAAAAGCGCTTGAGGACTGCGTTGACGACCTTGCATTTTTTGACGCGCACATTGAAAAAGGCGTTATTGACGCCTTGTCCCATGTGGTGAATTCCAAATTTGCCCATATAACCTATACTGAAGCGGTTAAGGAACTGGAAAAAGCGGTAACAAAAGGAACGGTTTTTGAGTTCAACCCGGGCTGGGGCTGTGATTTGCAGAGCGAGCACGAGAAGTTCCTTACCGAGAAGGTCGCGAGAGGCCCGGTTATTGTCACCGATTACCCGAAAGAAATCAAGGCTTTCTATATGAAGCAAAACGACGACGGCAGGACCGTCAGGGCGATGGACGTGCTGGTTCCCCGCCTTGGCGAGATTATAGGCGGCTCCCAGCGCGAGGATAACCTTGGAAAGCTCACCGCCCGAATGACGGAGATGGGGATGAATATCGATGAATATTCATGGTATCTGGATCTGCGCCGCTACGGCACTGTTCCCCACGCGGGATTCGGGCTTGGCTTTGAGCGCCTGATCCAATATATAACCGGCATGGCGAACATCAGGGACGTTATTCCCTTCCCCAGGGCGGTAGGGCATATCAGGTAACAGGGAGCAGTGAGCAGGTAGAAGTGAGAAGTTAGCAGTGAAAAGTGAACAGTGAACAAGGTAAAATGAGGAATTTAAAATGAGGAATAATAAAAAGAGACTGAGAAGCGTTGTTAGCAATCTAATCGTGAAAGAAACAAGCAATACGTTCGTACAAAAACACTGCTCACTGCTCACTTTTCCCTTTTCCCTGTTCCCTTTTCCCTGTTCCCTGTTCCCTTTGTTATTTGTTACCTGTTACCTGTTATTTGTTCCCCGCTCCCTGCTCTTTGCCCAGACGGGATTGGATTTCAGCATTCCGCATATTCTCGTATCCGCTGTTGAGACCGCGCCCGAAATCGGGTCGCGGGCGGCGGTGGTGGTTGACGCGGAAACGGGGACGGCGGTTTACGCAAAAAACGCCTTTGATGAAATCCCGCCAGCGTCCCTCGCCAAGCTGATGACCATGCACCTGGTTCTGAACGAGGTCAAAGAGGGGAGGGCGAAGCTTGACGATGTCGTTCCCATCGGGAAGGAAAGCTGGGCGGTGAACCAGCCCCCAAGATCAAGCCTGATGTTTCTCGCGCCCGGGCAGACAGTGACCCTGCGCGAGTTAATGCTGGGGCTGGCAGTCCCGTCGGGGAATGACGCGGCTGTGGCGGCGGCGCTCTACATTGCGCCTTCGGTTGGCGATTTTGCCAAAATGATGACCATGGAAGCCCGGCGCATGGGCCTGTCAAAAACAATCTTTGTTGAGCCGTCCGGCATTTCGGAAGATAACATGACCACCGCCGCCGACCTCGCGGCGTTTTGCATGGAATACATCCGGCTGTATCCATACAGCCTTTCGGAATTTCACTCGGTCCGTGAATTTGCCTACCCAAAATCGGCCAATGTGCCCGAATCGCTTCGTAACAACCCAAGAACCATTGTTCAGTTAAACCGGAACAACCTGTTAGGCGTTTTCCCCGGGGCGGACGGCCTTAAGACGGGCTATATTGACGAGGCCGGATACAACATAGCCCTTACCGCGCAGCAGAAGAACACCCGCTTTATAGCCGTTATACTGGGGGCTCCGGCAGGGCCGGGTGGGGCCCGTACCCGCGACCGCGACGGTACAAGGCTCCTGTCCTGGGCTTTTGAGAATTTCAAGACCGTCCGCCCGGAAATCCCCCCGCTTGAACCTGTGAAATTATGGAAGGGCAGGGATAAACAGGTTTCATTGCGGACGCTTGAAAAAACCGCCTTTACCGCCCCGCTTGACCGGGCCGCGTCGCTGCGGTACGCGGTAAGGGTCAACGAACCGCTGATCGCGCCCTTGCCCGCCTCTTACCCCATTGGCTGGCTTATCCTTGCCGATGATGAAGGCGAACTGCGCCGCATGCAACTTGTCACAGCGGCGGAATATCAACAGGGAAATATCTTAAAAAGGATATGGCACAGCATAAGGCTGTTATTCTATAAGAAAAGCGCGTAGGGAAACAGGAAATGCAGTACGGCTATTACCAGAAGGCAGATGCCTACCGTTTTTCTGTATTGTAACAATGTGTCCCCGATGAGGTCAAGTTTTCCATCGGCGGCGGCGCTTTTGGCGGAATTTTCCCTGTAGAAACCAAAGATAAGAATAAAACCGGCTGCCAGGCCAGCCAAAGCCGGAAGAAAATCCCCAAGAATGGGAATGGCCGTTTTTTCACTGTTTGGCATAGGAAGCAATAATTTCAGGATGCCCGTTATTGCCGCTAGAATGCCAAGGACAAGGCGGAACCCCCATGAGGAAAAGAAAATTTTAACGCCTTTCTCCGGTGAATCGCCCTCTGCCGCGTCTCCCAAAATAAGAAGGAAACCTATCAACCCATTAAGAATAATAGATAATAAGTATAATTGTATCATTTTGTCTCTCTAGTAAAACAATAAGCCAAAGAACAATTTTAGTCAAGAGCCTGATCAAGAAGGGAACCTTCGCCGCTTTCGCGGCTCGGTTGAGGTTCCCTAGTCCCCTGTCTTTATCTTCATGCTCAGGGTCTTTTTTTCCGTCTGGAAAATGAGGGCCAGTTCGCTTTGCGCAAAAGGCACGGTAAAGAGGTAATGCTCCTCCTGCTCGTTTGTGAAGAATATCTTGTGTAAAAATACGTTGGCCGGCTGCTGGCTTTGTTCCTGGCCTGTTTTTGCGGAATCCAATACGGCAATATCAACCGCCCCCGTATACGGCTTTATATTACGCGCAAACCTGTCTTTTCTGTGTTTCTTATTAACCTCGATTAATATCGTTCCCTCATAATTCTTCCCCTTGACGGAAAGGATGTTCCCGTCAAGTTCGCGGGAGTCTCCGGCAAGCCCGAAATAAGAGAATATTAATATCACCGCGCAGAGAATAATAATAGTGCCGAGAAGCATCGTGTTGGGCTTGCTGCTTGTTAACGCGTACAGGAAGCCGAAGCGGCGGCGGGGCGGTTCCGTATACAGGTCCCGGACAGCCTGGGATGCTTTTTCCAGCCTGCGTTCCCTGTTGTAATGATAAACAACCTCCGCCCCCTGGATTTTTTCATTGCTCAGCTTGTATTTCGCGTTCGGCCTTTTTTTTTCTTTTTCGTCATCACTCATTTTACGCCTCCAGCCAGGCCGCGCCCGCGATAAATGACGCCGCCTGGGCTATTTCCGCCGGGTCAGCGAATTTGCCCGCGATATTTTTGGATGCCTGTATAAGCAAAGCCCCTGCGGCGCGCGCGCAAGCATAAGCGTCAAATGTATTATTACCGCAAGCCTTCCATCTCGCCGCAATGGATGAGCAGAAACCTGCCAGAACATCGCCTGAGCCGCCTGTCGCGAGAACCGGGTTCATCCCGTCAATGATTCCTATCCGCCCGTCAGGCGACGCGACATACATGACATGGCTTTTTAACAGTATAACGGCTTTTGCCCTTGCGGAAAACTCCCGAAGCGCCTGTATTGGGGATGAAAGAATTTCGTCTTTTTGCAGTCCGCTGTAAGCGGCAAATTCCCCTATGTGAGGCGTCATTATGGCGTTTCCGTGGAAGACCATGCCCTTTGCAAGGGCGATAGCGTCGGCGTCAAGGATCAGGGGCATACCCTGTTCTTCCAGGCGCAGGGAATTTTCCAATATGCGGCTGCGGTCTTCGCTCTTGCCCCATCCCGGCCCCAGTAACACCGCGGTCGGGGTAAACCTGTTGTCTGTCGGTGGCCCGGGTACCGCCATAACGCCCGAACAGCCGGACGCGATAACGGGGTATATTGAAGGGTCAACGATAAGCCTGATAAGCCCCGCGCCCGCGGCCTGCGCCCCCTGGGCCGCGAGTATTGCCGCGCCTGTGGCGCCGGGCGAGCCCGCCCATATTTCCACAAGGCCGCGCCCGTATTTATGCGCGGTTTTAGAAACATCCGGGACAGCGGCGCGGGCAATATCCCATGTAACAAGCTCGGCCTCGCGGTATTTACCGCAAAGCGCCGGGGGGAATATCCCGTTTACCGCGAGGATCGTCCCGGCATGGGGTCTGATTATCGGCGCGTACAAACAGAGCTTTTGCGGTTCAATGGCAAGGGTTGCGTCGGCTGTTAATACCGGCATTCCTTGTTGCCATGCGTCAAAACTGCCCGAAGGAATGTCAATGGAGATAACAGTTGGCCCGTTAACCTTATTTTTGATCAGGTTAACGGCCTCAGCCATCTCAAGCGGAATGTTTCGCAAAGGGCTGTGCAATCCTGTTCCGGTTATTCCGTCAATAATAAAATTTGTTTCACCTAACGCTACGGGGGCTTTTTTAGAATCCCATTCAATTACCGGGACATCCAATTTTTGCACTGCCAGCATAGCCTGCGCAAGGGGGCTCTTATCGTTTGCCAAACGTGCCGCAAAAACCGTGCAGTCCGCCGCCAACGCATAACCGTCAAGTATAAGGGCCTTAAGCATAACCAGCGCGTCCGCCGCATTATTCCCGCCCCCCGCAAGCACGGCAAAGGAACATCCGGCCCGGTCTTTAAGAAATTTTTCCGTGAAAACAGCCGCGCAAGCCCGACCTGCCGCCTCGACAAGCGCAAACGGCTCCAGCCCCCATTCCGAGGCCGCCTCCGCATCCAGACCGCGACTCTTCTCACAAAAAGTCAGAACCTCGCTGTCATTG
>Ga0268262_10007330_pt1 | contig 10335 bp, 7 predicted proteins | sample TergutNc150P3_FD_190354 | JGI IMG/M metagenome (GOLD analysis project Ga0268262, IMG submission 190354) | Nasutitermes corniger P3 segment gut microbial community from laboratory colony in Florida, USA - Nc150 P3 (SPAdes) (version 2) | ecosystem: Host-associated > Arthropoda: Insects > Digestive...
TGTAAGAGTAAATGATCGGGGGCCCTTTGTTCCGGCGAGAATTATCGACGTTTCAAGGGCGGCGGCGGAACAGCTTGATATGATTGTTACGGGAACCGCTCCTGTTACTGTTGAAAGTTTGAATAAGATAGCGGTATCAACTCCTGTTTTGGGAACGCAAATGGCTCCTTCCGCAATCAGCGCCGCGCCGCCTGCCGCTCCTGTTGCCGCTCCGGTAACCGCTCAAAGCGTTCCTGTTCAAACTGCGCCAATTCAGCCAGTACCTGTTCAAGCCGCGCCTGTTCAAATTGCGCCCGTATATGCTCCTCAGCCTGCCTCCGTTCTTATGCCGGCTAGTCAAATTAAATTAACGCCTGAGATGAATATTGTAGCTGGAAAAAATTACCGCTTGCAGGTTGGCTCTTTTAGAAACGCAAAAAATGCGGTTGAGGCGTTTGATAAATTAAAGGCTTCGGGACTCAGCCCCGCCTATGAACGGTTTATTAACAATGATAATGTTGAGTTTTACCGTGTGGTTGTCGCAGGTGTGCGTGGAAACGACGTGCAGTATGCTACGGAAAGAATAAGCGCGGCTGGTTTTAAAGAAGCGATAATTAAAGAAGAAAACTGATAATTTATGAATGATAAACCTCATATCAGTCGATCCGCCCTACGGGCGGATTTTCTTCTAATCCTTACTGCGGCTATTTGGGGCTTTGGTTTTGTAGCTCAACGTTCGGGAATGGAATATGTAGGTCCGTTCGCGTTTAACGGAATTCGTTTTATTTTAGGAAGTCTCTCGCTGGTTCCTCTTATTCTTGTCAGGCGGAAAAAATCGACATCTTTAGTAATGTTACCTCATTTACTGCAGGTTTCTTTTACGTTGGGAAGCTGTCTATTTGTCGCTGTAATTCTTCAACAATTTGGTTTGCTTTTTACTACCGCTGGGAATGCCGGTTTTATTACAGGGCTTTATGTTGTATTTACTCCTATCGTTGGAATTTTTCTTGGAAGAAAAACAGGGCTTCCTACATGGATTGGTTCCGTTCTAACTCTTACCGGTCTTTATTTTCTAAGCGCCGCAGGCCGTCCTTCCGTGAATCCCGGCGATATAATTACCGTTATAAGCGCGTTTTTCTGGACTGCGCATGTTCTGCTTATTGACCGGTTTATGAATGTTGATATTCAGCGTAAAAATTCTATTGATCCTGTAGAACTTTCCGCCGGACAGTTTGCGGTTTGCGGAATACTAATGCTGTTAGGCGCAATTTTTGCCGAACCTCATGTTATTTCCGTAATAGAAAAAATAAATCCTTTGTTGCTTGATAACGGTCTTTTTGAATGGAAGCCTTTTCCCGCGCTTATCGTCGCTGTAAAAGACGGGACACTGCGGATTTCTTTTCAAGCTCTTATTCCAATTCTATACGGCGGACTTTGCTCAGTGGGGATTGCCTACACTCTGCAAGTTGTCGCTCAGCGTGACGCGCCGCCTGCCCATGCGGTTATAATTCTCAGTTTTGAAGGCTGTTTTGCCGCTCTTGGCGGAGTGCTGCTGCTTTCCGAGAAAATCGGTTTATGGACATTGCTGGGATTTGTTTTGATGCTGGCAGGTATGCTTGCTACTCAGTGGGATGTGATTGTTAAGGCGAATAAATTAAATTAGTAGTCTGTAAAAACACTAGAAGAATTCTACTTTTTATTAATTTATTATTTTTTTCCGCCATAGTTTTCTTTTATTTTTTCAAGCTCTTCATTGGAAAAATATTTTTTAGGTAATATTATTACATAAAATTTTTTATTCAATAAGTAGATATAATCCTTATTTTCTAAAAATGTATCTGCCCATTGGGGTATGATTTTTTGTTCAAAATCTTTATAATGTTCTGTTATTGAATTTTCATTTATTTCTACTTTTATATTATCAGAAATATCCTTTTTGTAATATTTAGTTTTCAGAAATTTTGTATAATTATATTTTCTTAATATAATTAACATAAAATAATAAAGAAGGATACATAATGACATAATTAGTCCAATTATTTTTACAGCGTAATCATCAATATAATCAGCTGAAAATATTATATAATATATAGGTAACACAATTATCACAAACTGAAACAAATTTTTTAACTATTGAGATGAAAAAGGTTTGGGGGCAAGGTATTTTGAAAAATACTGCTGAAAATTGATGTAATCATCAGTTGTTAATATATATTCCTTTTCAATGTTCACGCAAACTCCTTTAATTTTTACTTATTATCTTTAATAAAATTGTTCAGAAACCAATAGGGTTCCCTAACAAGTCTAATATTAAACAGCTATACATTTCATATTAACCCAAAATGTGGACATTCCCCGATTTTATAGATAATAACGTTAAATCAGGGGAAGTTCAATCGGGTTAAAATTTCGCGGTATTCGTGCGGTTTGCGGTAAAAAATATTTTTAATTAATAAACGTTTGTTTTGCACAATCTCCATGCGTTCAGGCATGGAGATTGATTTGTTTTAGTTTGCTGAAGCAAAAAGATTAAAAGAAATTGTCGATTTGGCGTCTTTAATATCATATTTCATAGCATTTACACCGCTTGATGAGCCTGTATAAAAAAAGGTAATGTCATCATTTAAATTATCTTTAGTCCCTGGTACATCGAAAAAAAGGAAAATATAGTAAGAACCTGTACCGGTGTATTTCTCACCTTTCTTTTTTTCATTGCCGGATAACAAAGGGATTTCAACATTACTTTTGCTATTTACTTGATTCAATGCAACTATGTTGGGATCACCTTTCTTGTTGTTGTTAGCAATGGCTACTGTGATTTGCTTGCCATCATAAGTAGATGGGATATTTGTTATAACCAAAGTTTTGGCAATTCCGTCATCACCGGGATCACCTAAGTCGCAGGCTGTCATTGAAAATGCGATTACCGCCGTTATTGCGATAATGCCAAATAACTTGAATGTGTTTTTCATTTGAAAAACTCCTTTTGTGATTCCACCTCCTTTGGCGGTCAATCACTTTAAATTGATTAGCCCCTACGGGCTATCTATGAAAAGCCGAAAATCACGGCGTTTCCATTTCATTTCTAGCCGCATAACGGATGTTCCGGTCATGCTTTTTTAACTGGAAATTTTTTAAAAAACAGATTAATACGGAATTATGTAGATTTCCCACAATCCTTGCCGCGCATTAAAGGCGCACCTCCTTTGTGTTCTTATGTCTCACCTTCCGTATTAATCCGCATTTTTTCTAATGGGAACCTCTAAAAACTTCAGTTTTTAGAGGTTTTCATAACCCTTGAAGAAAATCACATTAGTATAACTTGTTACGCTATAATGATTTAGTGATTTTCTTCGTGGAACCTCTGAAAACCTAACCGAGGTTTTTAGAGGTTCCCTAATATTAACGCATTACTCTTGAGTAAGTTGCTACTTTATCGTTACGTTCTCAGAGTTTCCTAACCCCAGATAAACAGTTCTGGAAAACAAACTTGGATACATGGCTATAACCGTATAAAACCCGTCTTCATCTTTAGTTATTGTTTGTGTCTCACCTTTTTTTATAACTGTTCCCTTGCCATTCGCAAGATCCTTCCACGCATTTGCAACATCTAAATCTTTGACAACGATAAAATAGTTTATTCTTTCAAGACCTACACCTAAAGTTACACCATCATGCTCGTTGGTTATGTGTACAGACCCGCCTTTTTTAACAATATCCTCGCATGAACTTAGCAGTAATACTGTTGCCACCGCCAAAACTATCCCAAATAACTTTAAAAAGTTTTTCATAAAAAACCTCCAAAAAAAATATATTTTCCGTCCATACGGGCGGATATAAAAAAAATATAGTTTCTGCGCTATATTAGTTTTTCTTCCATTCCCTTGCCGAGTGGGTTGCGTACGCTTGGTCTATCCATTTGTCGATGGTAAATGCGCTGGCTGCCGGATTAGCCTGCTTGGATGCGTTTACCGCCTGATTGATTACTTTAATCACTTCCGCCTTCTCCATGGAATAAACTGCCCAGTAAACTTTTCCACTGCCAACGCCAGAACCTTGTTTAACTGCGGCGGAAAGATTGATCCTGCCGAGTGCCGTATTGACTCCTTGCCGGAATGTTTCGGCTGGAGCTGACTGAAGCACGCCTGCGGCTACTGCGGCGTCAACCGTGTCTTTTACAATAAAGCTCATTGCGCGAGCAAGCTGGTATTTAGCGTCTTCATTGGCTAATTGTTCGGTACTTCCTGTCGCCTGACCAACCAGAGCGCCAGCCGGCGCGTTATTTTTCGCGTTTGCCATCATATCGCTTGCAGGCGGCGTGGAAGCGCAACCAACAACAAATGCGGCATACAGAACCGCAATAATAACAATAACTTTCTTCATAACATTTAACTCCTTAATTATATATTTTTGAAAGACTTACGCCTTTACATTCATTAAAAATCAATTTGCCCACAGGCATTTTGTTTATTACCAATCAACCTCTATGATGTTTATTTTAGTTTATTTGCAAAGCCGCTGTCTTTTGGCTTAAACATATAAGTTGTACTTCGTGTATCAAGCTGCACATTGTTTCTAGTATAAGTTTCACTTTGTCCCTTAACATTAAAAGTAAAATTAGGCTTGCTTTTTTCCGATGTTACTGTTTTTGTAGTAGGGTCATCTAATAGAATGTTCGATAGTCCTTTCAGTTCAAATGAACCGGGAGTAAAGTCTTTGGATGTTACTACAATTGTCTCCTTAGTATAATTTTCAAAAGTATATTCATACTCTACTGGACCGCAACCTGTAAACATCATTCCTGCAAACGCAATAAGTCCAACTAACAACAATACATACTGTTTCCTCATCTTAATCCTCCAAAACAATAAATTTCCGTCCATACGGGCGGATTGTTAAAAAAGCCTAAAAATGGCGTTTTTTTAAGAACAGGGCAAATACCCCTTCTTCCTACTCATTAATATAACTCAAAAAAAAATAATATCAATAATAATTAGAAAAATTATTGATTAATTTGCTAAAATTTTGTTGTTTTTTATTAAAATCTTCTGTATTATTGGTCTATCACAAGCTGGATAAGTATGCAGTAAATTTCGCCGCTTTTTAGGTTCGCTTCCTGTTCGTGAAAGAACCGAAGGTTTGAGTTAGTGGTTATACTTATGTAAGCTCTTTGCTTGGCATTAAGGTTCGCAGGCGTATTCCTGTAACTATTACGCCTCATACGGATTCGTTCAACGGTTATTATAATATTTTTTTTAATCATATTATGCTTTTTGATACGCCGATGGATGTTGAATGGACCAATTTTAAAAACAACCTTGAAGGTGTTTTTCTTCATGAATTGACCCACGCGGTTTCCTTTAACACAAGATCGCCGGCCTACGAAATTTCGTACCGCATTTTTGGTTTTGCCATCCCAGCTTACTGGAACGCTCCGCTATTTATGGTAGAAGGAGTTACACTCAGCTTTGAAAGCCTTGACGGTTTTGGCAGGACAAATGATCCTCGCACCAAACAATACCTTAGGCAAGCCGTACATGAAAATAAATTCCTTACGCCTTTTCAGGCCTCCGGCGTTTATGACCGGGAAATACGCCCCTACGGGTACTATTATGAATACGGAGGGCTTTTTTCCGCATGGCTTCAGCAAAATTATGGAATGGAAAAATATTCAGAGCTTTGGAAGGAAATGGGAAAGGACGGGAAATCGTCTCTCTTTGTATACCGGTCAGATTTTTACAGTATTTTCACAAAAGTGTACGGCGTTGGTTTTTTGGATGAATGGAAAAAATTTAGAGATTCTTTTGCTTTGGACGGGCTGGAAACCAACGAAAGCGGACTTTCTTCAAAGAAGTACAGCTATTTTTCCGAAAGAGAATATTTTATCGGCGGTTTAACGGCAAGAAAAAACAACCTTTATTTTATAGAAAGCTCGGAAGCGAAAATAGGCGTCTATGATACCATAACAGGTAAAACGAAAACTTTTAACGCGGATTCCGGTATCTATGATATTGACGTTTCTCCGGACGGAAAAAATATGCTGTTGTCGGGTTATCATTATATTGAAGATAGGGCAGTAGCGGTTGTTACAGAACATAAAACAGATAACGGATTAAAAAACGGCAGGGCGATTAACGGGGTTGGCAGGGCGCGTTATTTTAGGGACGGAATTATAGGAATCCGCTCCATGTTGCATAACAATTGCATTGCATACGAAAAATTTAGCGGCGAAAGCGAAATCCTTCTTACAGGAAACGAAACCCTTATGTTTTCAGGCCCTCAAGCCCTTGACGATGAGCGGATTGTTTTTATCGCAATGCGGGATGGCAAAAGGGAGTTATGGCTTTTTAATTATGTTTCAAAGGAACTTTTTAAGATAGAAAACACGCAGGATGACAATGAATACTGGACATATATGCGGGACTTAAACGTTTCGGATGGGAAAATATTTTTTATTTTTAATTCCGATGACCGAATGTATAAACTCGGGATGGCGGACATTAAAACAATGCAGGCGGTATTCAGCGGCAGGGACTTTTCAGGAGGCGTTTTTAATCCTGTTTCAGCGGACGGAAACGTCTATTACCTTGCGACGTTTGTTTCGCGTAACAGCCTTATGCGCTTTCCAGAAACTGCCGATTCCATTTCCGGAAACAAAATTAATTTGCAATTGACAAAATTGGACAATGAAAATTATAAGACAATTCCTGAACCGCCGTATGAAGGCAGGTCAAAACCATACGTCGGATTGCGTTATATGAATCCGTTCAAGTTATGGGTTCCTTTGCCTTTGATTCGTATAAATGAAAACGCTTCTTTAAGATTGGACGGCGGCGGAATTTTTTCGGTAATGGCGGACCCAACCGACAGAAACATGCTTTCTTTTTTGGCTTACGCCGACGTTTACTATAAAATGGCGGCGATAGATCAGTTCACTTGGCAAAATACCGGCATGGGTTTTCCCATCGCGGTAAATTTTTTCGATAATGTGATGGAGTCAGAAGATAATATATACAGGTATACCAACGCCAGTCTTACAGGCAGTTTAACATGGACGACTGGCCAGTGGAACAATCAAGTTTTAATTGGCGGCGGCTATTACCGTGCCGCTGATTTGCAAAACGGAAAAAACGCTTATGAGTGGGAAGAAACTGAAAGCGGTTTTTTTGTACAGGCGGGTTTTGTCTTTTCGTACCGCAGATTAAGTTTGCTGTTCAGCGGAGCCAGCCCCACAAACAGTTTTAAACCGCGCCTTGACATGGTTTTTAGCGCGAACGCGAAAACCAGATTTCCCCTGTCCCTTACGCTCTTTGGCGCTTATGACAGGAATGGAATGGATATGCACGGCGCGTCAAATCTTTTCAGCGCGACGGCGATTGATCAATTTGTCTTAAAAGAATATTCCCAACCCTCCGGCCTTGAGCTTTCATGGCTTGGCGGAGGCGAAATATCCCTCGGCTTATTTTCTTTTGAGATTCAAAAAAATCTTTCTCATTTTTATTACAACAGATTTTCAGGCGCTCTTCTTCTAAGAAACCAAATTTATGACTCCGGCGGGCATCCCGACGCCGAAGGAGTCGGGATAAACGACCTGCGCCTTGCCCAATCTTTAGGGTTAAAACTCGGTTTAAAAATTTCTTTTCTTCCGGTAATAAAAATTCCCGTTTCAGTTGAACCGTTTGTTTTGGGAACGTGGAATTTTTCCAACGCTATTACGGGAAAAGGCCGTCTCTGGCATCTTAATCTTGGAATTAACGCGTCATTTTAAGAATATGCAAGCAGGTTGGTTAAGCAGGCTCCAAACCGTGGAAACGGCAAAAAAGCAAGGATTAGCGGTTAAAATCTTTTATTTTAATCGCGGCTGACAGACGGCGCGCTCATTTTGCTTAGATTATACATATTTATTGTAATTACGCCCATGCGGCGCAATCGCTCTATTGCTTTTATGTTCCTATTATGATAAAATGCCCTATGTCGGCAATTTTCGCGTTTTTCAAAAAAATCCTGACGATACGTTCGTTGTTTTTGCAAATGCTCTTTGTGGCGCTGGCTTTTATTTTAATGGCTCTGTCAAGCAGCCTGTATGTCAGAAAGATGCTGCATAATCATTTAAACAGAGACGCCGCGGATATGCTTGCCCAAACTAAACTGAAAATTGAAGCCGAACTTATCGGATACGAAAATACGCTGACCGCAATTTCAGGAACCATACGCGGAATGATTTTAAGGGGCAACAACGAGCATACGGTGCAGGAATATATGCGCGACCTCTTTAATGAATTACAGCAGACAACGGACAAAGTAATGTTTAACGAGCTTTCCGGTTATTTTGAAGCGTTCGGAGGGAAATATATTTATGCCCCTCACGACAGGGAAATCCCGGACGGCTATAATCCTACGGAACAACTGTGGTATAAAACGGCGGTTGAAGCCGGCGACAAGATAGCTATTACTCCAATGTATCCTGATTTAAATACAAATATTCATAGTATCACCTATGTATGCCGGATTTTTGATGATAAGAGGAAACCGTTAGCCGTAATACGGTTAAATATACCTCTTGACAGCATAAGAGATTATGTCGCCAATATGCGCGTTACCAAAAACAGTTACGGTCTTTTTATGGACGAAAATATGAACGTGTTTTATTATCCGAATCCCGATATTGTCGGAAAGAACGCCAGAGAAATTAAAGGCGGATTTTCGCTTCTTGCGGATGAAGTTTTGGCTGGAATCGATGTCGCTGAACGCGAAATTAGAAATTATAAAGATGAATTAATGATTGTCTTTATAACGCGCTTTGCAAACGGATGGATTTTATGCAACGCAATACCCAAAGCCGAGTATTACCGCGAACTGCACACGATGACGCTTATGCTGATTGTTCTTGGCACGATTTTGGCGGCTGTTTTGATTGTCATTTTAATACGCGTTGACAGGGTAAAAAATAAATTGGACGATGAAAACCGGCATAAGAACACTTTGCTTGCAAGCATAGAAGCGGAAAGGGAGGCGGACGAAGTTACCCAGCTTATGTTAGACGCCACGCCTCTGAGCTGTATGTTATGGGACGAGAATTGCAATATTACATTATGCAATAAAGAAACTGTAAAACTGTTTCAATTGTCCAGCAAACAGGAATTTATAGAAAAATTTTACGAGCTTTCTCCTGAATACCAACCCAACGGGAGATTAAGCAGAGAGTTGGCAAACGAATATGTCAAAAAAGTGTTTACCGTAAAGCATCTCCGTTTTGATTGGGTACACCAGACCATGACGCGCAAACCCATTCCGGTCGAGATGACGCTTGTACGCATAGAGCACCGCGACAAATACATCGTCGCCGGATACGCCAGGGACATGAGGGAATTTAACGCGATGTTAAATGAAATGAACAAAGCGCACGCAGAGTTGCGCGCGGCGCGGGATACGGCGGAAGCCGCCAGCTTCGCTAAAACTGTTTTCCTTGCAAACATGAGCCATGAGATACGAACCCCCATGAACAGCATTATCGGCTTCTCAGAGTTGGCGATGGATGACGGAGTAGCCCCTAACACAAGAGAGTATCTGTATAAAATTCTGAAAAGCGCGGAAGGGCTTTTGCAGATCATAAATGACATTCTTGACATATCCAAAGTTGAATCGGGAAAAATGGAACTTGAACATATTCCTTTCAACCTGCATGAGGTGTTGGGATATTGCCAAACGGTTATCGTTTCCAAAGCCGTAGAAAAAGGCATACAGGTGTATTTTTACGCCGAGCCGTCAATCGGCAAAAAACTGCTGGGCGATCCGACAAGACTGAGGCAAATACTGATTAATCTGCTTTCCAACGCGGTAAAATTCACAAACACGGGAACCGTCAAACTTTCATCAATTATCAAAGAATCAACAGAAAACACCGTTACATTATATTTTGAAGTAAAAGACAGCGGCATCGGCATGACGCAGGAACAGATAGCAAAAGTATATGAACCTTTTATACAAGCGGATTCCAGCATGACGCGCAGATACGGCGGTACGGGTCTTGGGCTTCCCATAACCAAAAATTTAATTGAACTGATGGGCGGCACTATGACGGTGGAAAGCTCTCCGGGAATCGGAAGTAAATTCGGCTTTACTTTGACATTCGACACAATAAGCGCGCCAGAGGAAATTGCCGGACAAAAAACTGAAGCTGACATACTTGAAAAACCGTCTTTTGAAGGAGAGGTATTAATCTGCGAAGATAACGCCATGAATCAACGGGTTATATGCGAGTATCTTTCAAGAGTAGGGCTTAAAACAGTTATAGCGGAAAACGGCAAGGAAGGCGTGGATATTGTCCGCGAGCGCATGGAAAAAGGCGAGAAACCT
>Ga0268262_10007331_pt1 | contig 10334 bp, 11 predicted proteins | sample TergutNc150P3_FD_190354 | JGI IMG/M metagenome (GOLD analysis project Ga0268262, IMG submission 190354) | Nasutitermes corniger P3 segment gut microbial community from laboratory colony in Florida, USA - Nc150 P3 (SPAdes) (version 2) | ecosystem: Host-associated > Arthropoda: Insects >...
ATGAACATAATGCTGGTTTCCGTAACCGAGCGCACGCGCGAAATCGGCATACGAATGGCAATAGGCGGCCGCAAGCGGGACATACTTTTTCAGTTCCTTTACGAGTCGGTGATCCTCAGCCTGATGGGAGGCCTGCTCGGTATAGGCATGGCTTTCCTTGCCTGCCGCTTATTGGCGGCAACGGGAATACCGGCGGCAATCAACCCGCTGATCGTGGCGGTTTCGGCTATTTTTGCCGCGCTGGTAGGTGTTGTTTTTGGCTACTATCCAGCCATGAAAGCGGCGCGGCTGTATCCGATTGACGCATTGAGATATGAGTAAAAAGAATAGGGACTGAGGAACAGGGAGCGTTATGCGAAAGACGATATTATTTATCATAGCTGTCGTAATTACAGTGAATTTATCGGCCCAAACGATTGGTATTGAGGAAGTGCGGACTCTTGCTTTGGCGAATTCGCGAAGTTTGGCGAAATACAATTTGTCGATTGCAAATACTTTACTTGATGAAAAGTCGCGGATCTTTTCAAATTTCCCGTCATTATCGCTGGGGGCAAGCGCTTCGATGGACATTTGGAATCAGAAGGGCATTGTCGAGGATCCTTTAAGTACAATAAATGCCGGTGTAAGTGTTAGCGTCTCCCACACACAGAAAATTTATGATGGAGGCGAGGCTAGAATAAAAAAAGCGATAAACGCAATCGCCTCGGAAAGCTCAAGAAATGACGCTTTGGCGGAATACTTCAACGTGCTTGATCAGGCGGATAACGCGTACTACGCCGTACTTGAGGCCATGGCTACATTGCAGGCAGAGGAGTCTTCGCTGCAAACAGCGCTTACAAGCCTTTCTATAGCGCAGGTACGGCAGACAAGCGGAATGATCAACCAGGGGGACTATCTCAAGGCTATGGCGGACAAAGAGGCGCGGGAGAACTCCCGCAATCAGGCGAAGCGAAACCTTTCCCTGACCATAATGAAACTCAAAGCTATCACCGGACTGGACGAGCTTCCCGATCTGCAACCAATCGATTTTTCCGGATATGAGGCTCTTATTTCGCGTCTTGGCAACATTTCCGAAAATGAAGCGGATTCGCTTTACAACGAATTATGGAAAGCTATTGTTTCCTCAAATCCTTCACTTTCAAAATCCGTTCTTGCCAACCAGCGGGCGGAAATCAACCTAAGCTCTGCAAAGAGCGCATATTTGCCCACCCTAAGCGCGTCATTATCAGCGGGCTTAAATTTTTCACTAAAAAACGGACTGGAGCCATCCGGAGGAAAGTTATCGATAAATTTAAAAATTCCGGTTGATTATTGGGTAATAGCAAACAACGTCGAAAAAAGCAAAAATGCGCGTGATTCTGCGGCTTTGGATTACATTGGCGCGGAAATCAACCTTGGAACTGATTTACAAAGCATATTGTTAAATATGTTAACCAACGCCGGATCGGTTATACACACCGGCCTTTCCCTCGCGTATGCCGAAAGGCATTTTGATTATGTTATGGAACGCTACCGGCTCTCGCAAGGTTCCATCAGCGATCTAAACGAGGCTTCGACCATGCTCATCAACAGCCGCAATACCCTCACCAGGGCCCGTTACGGGTTTCTGCAAAGCCTTTCAAAGCTCCGTTCCCTTGGTGCATTTTCAGATGAGGATAAATTAATTCAAATTTTGAAAGCGCAATGAGAGGAGCAGCCATTGACATAAGGAGTAGTTGAAATTAGAGTACTCTATGGGAGTAGAAAAATGGCATATACAGAGAAAGAACTGGAAAAGAAGAGTTTATCGGAGCTAGGGTCATTGGCAATGGGACATGAAAAAAAAATCAAAGAAATAGCGGGTCATTTAAAGACCGGTCAGGCAAAACCCGCCGACATGCTTGCCTTGAATTCCGATTTGGCCATGCTGAAAAAAGTGATTGCCAAAAAATCGAATGAACAAGGCCGCACAATTAAACGCGAAGCGCCAAAGACCGCCACGCCGCTGAAATCATACGATGATTATTTGAAAAACAAGAAAAAATAATAAACCTTTATACGGTCTATTCTACGCGTTCCATTGCCTTTTCTGCGGTTTCCCTCATAAAGGCGATGGTTCCACGCGCGGTTGCCGGAAGTGAGTTTTCCAGAATTATGTCAATGCCGTACTTTCTTTGCCCCAGAAGCCTTAATAAGGCAGTCCAGTCCAGCTCTCCTGTCCCGGCAGGCAAGTCCCCTTTTTTCTGTCCCCCTTCCATGCGGAAATCCTTTGCGTGAATAGCGGCTATTTTGTCGCCAAACGCGTCCAGGGTTCTGGCAAAGAACCGCTCCTGGCTTTCTTTAAGGCCCGTCGCCGGGATTAGGTTTACCGGATCCCAAATAACCCGGAGCGCCGGGGAAGGAATGCGTTTGAGGAGCCTGTCCATCTTTTCAATACTGCATATTGTATGATTATCCGCCACGGCTTCCACTGCCACTACCGAACCGCACTTTTCAGCAAAATTAACAAGCCGTTCGATTGACGCGCGCAAAAGTTCAAAAGTCTCTTCTTTCCCCGTGTCAGGATGAAACGAGCAGTCCGCGTTAATGGAACCCGTTTCGGTTCCAACCAGCAAACAGCCAAAATCTCCCGCGTAACGCAGGTGTTCCTCAAAACGGCGCAACTGGCATTCCCTTTGCTCTCGGTCAGGATGAATGGGGTTAATATAACAGCCCAGAACAGCGATGGAAATGTCCCGCGCCTCGAAGATCTTTTTTATTCTCCGGGCATAACCGGGGCTGAGCGAACCAAGATCCGGCGCGGGAATAATGGCCTTGCCCAAGGCAAGCTGAATGGACTCAGGGTGATAAGCCGCGATGGTATCCGCTAACTGTTCAGGTGGTAATGTTCCGCAATCGTGGGCTCTAAGGCCGATTTGAATCATGGTAACTTCCTCATTTTCTGCTTTTACATTATACTATACCATATGACTATACAACAAATTGTTGATATACCGGCTGACCATCGGATATTTCTTGAGTTTCTTGCCCCAACGGAAATTCCGGCAGGGCCTGCGCGTATTGAACTGAAAGTAACCCCGGTTACTGAAAAACAAGGCTTATCCGTACCGGAAAAAGGAAGTATTGATCAAGCTACACCCCGTGCCGATCGGCTTCTAGGAATAGCAACCCATCTTGGCGACATAAGCCTTGAGGAAATTCGCGAGGAAAGGCTGGCTAAGTACTTAAAATGAACGTTCTGGTAGATACCAATGTCGTTCTGGATGTGCTTCTGAAGCGTTCCCCTTTTTACCAAGACTCGTTCAAAATATTCCAGCTTATTGATCAGGAACGAATCCACGGATGTTTGTCCGCTTCATCCATAACCGACATTTTCTATTTGCTCCGTAAGGATCAGCATAATTACGGCGAAGTCTATCGAATCATGGAAGAATTAACCTCTCTTTTTTCGGTTGTTCCGGTTTCTGAGACCACCATTGCTGACGCTTTGGCGCTCCGCTGGAAAGACTTTGAAGATGCTGTTCAATATATGGCTGCCAAAGAGAATAGTATTACCCACATAATTACCCGAAATAAAGCCGATTACGAAACTATTGATATAAATTGCATAAGCCCTGCGGAATTTACCTCATCTACTTTTTTAGAGAGTAAGAAATAGGTTTTGTGCTATGCTTTTTATCGAAACGGCGGCACAGACACCGCCTTGTAGAACCAGTCCTGGTTTATTGCTTCCAGGTACCGTTAATAAATACAAACTCTTTTTCACATAGACCAAATTTTACCAACACAATAATCAAGTCAATTAAATACCAAATACCGAAAGCGCCAAATGTGATAAGCTTCAGAATACCAAGTCCGATTTGACCCCTCAAAAACCTGTCGCCGCCGCAAATTCCTAAAATACACACCCCGAATACCGTAAAAAAGAATTTGTCTATACGTCTTTCCATAAATTCTTCTCCCTTTGCGTTAATGCCCGCCAGCATTTTTTAAAATGGCCCATACAGGCTATTTTACACTGTCTACAGTATAGCTCCATCGGTTGAATATGTCTAACGATTTTTTATTGCCTACAATATCTGATCCTAATGATTCAGCGAAATATATCCGGCGTGCTAACTCTTAGTATCATCGTCTTCAATGTTCATATATTATTTTCCCATTTTGAAATATAGTTTTTTCAAATCTATTCCTTGTTTTTCGTAGATTAAAATCGCTTTCTACATTTAGTAGCAAATCAATCAACAACCCCGCCCTAAAGGGACGGGGTATGTTGGTTCTGATAAGAATGGATTTTATGCGGGTTTAATACCTTCACAAACAATTCACAGTGAAGTTACTTCTAACGCCCTAAAGGGCGGGGTATTAAACCCGCCTGCGAATAAAAAATATTTTCTTATCGCTTAAATCGCAATAATTTTTGCGTAAATCTCAGAAAAATTTTCAATGCCATCGGGAGTCACAATATAAATGTCTATATCGCTTTTATCTGTGGGGCTTCCATAAGCATAAGAGTCAAACAAGTATATGTACTTTGCCGGTACATATTTCAGAATTGATTCCTTTATATTATTCAGTATGTCCCCAAAATTATCCATATTTTTACTATAGCATATAAAAAAACCTTGTCAAACAGTTTTAGATCAGTGGTAAAAGTCCCAGCTATAATTAGAGATTTACACCATTGTCGTAATAAAATAGGCATTTTAGAATGCGAATTGCCATCAACTATATTTGCGTATTGACAAAGCAATTAGCTCTCTGTTCCTTACCAGATTTTTGCATATCTTAGCTTGGAAAAAGAAAAAAGCCCGGCTCCGTTGAAAATAACCTTTACCAAAAGAACCGGGCACTCAATTTTTGAGGTGCCGTTATTGACACCACAGGACGCATCCGGTTTAGCGGTGAAATCCTTCACCGTCAGGCTAGGGGCGGACAAGGCGGAACCCGATGTTGTTGTTCCGGTTAGACGGAGTGTTGTTGTTACGGTTCGCTGAACGCAAGTTCTGAGCGTTGTTGTTCCAGCTTCCGCCGCGTATTACGCGGTTAGACCCCGAAGACGCGCCCTTGTAATATAGTATTGCGGAAATTTCGGGAACGAGCAAGCAGGAGGTGAGAAGTAACAGAAGCAGCACGTTTGCCTGCTTCAAGAGAACTTAACTGCCCTGTTTTTCTTTTATGTTCTATTTCGGCAATACGGGTTTTATAACGTTTTTTTGTTTTGTTAAGAAGATAAATACCCGTGGGCTTAACAAGAAAGCCAAGAAATGGTGCGCCGTCTGAAACAGAACCTAAAACAATGGGTTTAAGGAGAAACTTCAATTTTTCAGAGGCATACCTAACGGCAACATCATACAATATCTTCAATTCAGCTTTCTTGTCAGAAAACAATAATACATCGTCCATGTATCTGACATATCGCCTGACATGGCATTGTTCCTTGAAGTAATGGTCAAAAGCGGACAAATAATAATTTGCAAAGAATTGACTTGTAAGGTTTCCTATGGGTATGCCTTTGCCAAGAAAAATATTAGTTGAATCAATGATAATATAAAAAAGATTAAGAATGGTTTTGTCAATTATTATTTTGGCTAACAAGGTTTTTAACGTTGCATGGTCAATAGAGTCAAAATATTTGCGGACATCCATTTTGAGAAAGAAGCGGGAGCTTTTTGCAAAATGAAAGGCACGCAGAACAGCTTTATGTGTTCCTTTGCCGATGCGGCAAGCGTAACTGTCGTAAATCAGATGACGGTCAAATACAGATTCGTAATAATTCAACAAGGCATGTTGAACAACCCTATCACGGACAGGAGAAGCGGAAATAATCCGTTCTTTCGGGTCTTTTATTAAAAAGCGATTGTAAGGGCCTGGTCGGTAGCTCCCATTTTTCATGTCGTTTGAAATGGAAACAAGGTTTTCGTCAAGGTTGCTGTAAAATTCAAGCAATGACGAATTTGCCGATTTTCCTGTGGAGACTTTATGCCATGCGAGGTACAGGTTTTCCAACGAGTAAATATCTTCAAATGGCGGATGCTGTGTTTTCATCGGCGTTTACACATTCAAGAACAGCAGGGACATATTTGTCAGCTTTAGCCTGACCAATCCCTTCTATCTGCGTACATTCAGAAAGGCTTTTTGGCTTTCGTTTGGAAATTTCCGCTAATTGCTCATTGGTGAATATCGCATAAACAGGCAAGCCATTTTCTTCGGCAAGTTTCTTTCTTATTTCCCGGAGTTTAGAAAAAAGCGAGAAATCCGAAGCGGAGAGGATTTCTTTATAATCCACTTTTCCTTTTAAGGCTTCATCATCTTTTTTTTCCGAAGCATCGAGGTATTCGACAAGAATAGCCCAATTTGACAAGTTATCTGTTGTAACCAATTCCTTGCGGGTTTGTACAATCCGATGAGCCCTTAAAAAACGATTTAAGGTTTCCTGCTCGGAGCTGTCGGCGTGGAGAGGAAGCAAAAATGAAGCGTATTGTAATTTCAAAAAGCTTTCGCGGGGGCTATAGCCCCCTGCACCCCCTCTTTCTGTTTCGCCTGTCCACGCTCCATGCCCTCGCCTCGAACCGCAGACTACCGTCTGACGGTTCTACGCTCCCTCCGGTCGCTACGGCTTGGGCATTTCGCTTGAACAGGCGCTGTACTTGAGCCTGTAAACTAGGGGCGGACAAGGCGGAACCCGATGTCGCTGTCCCGGAGAGACGGAGTGTTGCTGCTCCGGTCCGCTGAACGCAAGTTCTGAGCGAAGTTGTACCAGCTTCCGCCGCGAAATACGCGGCCAGACCCCGAAGACGCGCCCTTAGGGTCTGTCTGAGCGTCGGGTCTATAATCCCCATACCAGTCCCAACACCATTCCCACACATTCCCGCTCATGTCGTAGAGACCAAGGCTGTTAGGCGCTTTCGTACCAACCGGATGGGTATTACTGCCGCTGTTCCCTGTATACCATCCTACAGCATCAATGCTGTTACTCCCCGAATATTCAAAGACCATGTAATCCTTATTTCCGCCTTTGGCGGCATATTCCCATTCCGCCTCGGTCGGCAGACGGTAACCATTTGCGTTCCAGTCACAAGTGATAGAGTTACCGGAACCACGGTATGCGGGGGTAAGCCCTTCCTTCAAACTCCTTTTGTTGCAGTACTCCACCGCTTCGTTCCAACTTACATAGTACATGGGATAATTATCCCCTTCACCTCTTAAAGGGTAGGACTTGTCAGTCATGTCACGCTGTTGGCGAATTGTCGTTCCCATAACCTCGAACCACTCTTTCTGGGTTACCTGATACTTCGCCATGCTAAAACTTTTCACCGTTACAGCATGGATTGGCTTCTCGTCGCTGTCGCCGTTGTTGCTGCCCATCTGGAAAGTACCGCCTTCCACCCGTACAAAGTTGGCAGGAAGCCCGTAAATGCTTATTCCGCTTAACTCCGCGGCCAGCTTCTCCATAAGCTCAAAGCCTTGAGAGAAGTCTGTGTACTCTTGTTCAGCCGGTTTTTTGGTGCGGCCATCCAGATATAAAATGTCAGCCGTAAACTTTGTAAGGTTTTGTCCCCAACGCTCTACATGACCATCCAACACATAAACCGCGTCACGCCCTTTTCCAAGAAGCTTGTTTCGTTCCGAGCTTGTGTTGCCGCTGCGTTGACGTTCGTGTTCCTCCATTACTTTTTCAATGCTGTCTGTACGCGGAAGAACAGCGTAGCTTCCAAAATTCGCAAGGTCGCAAGCGAGTATTTGCGCCAACACCATAGCGTCGTTTTGCTTGACATCTCTGGAAATATAGAAAGGTGGAACCGCCAAACCTTCCAAACCGCTTGTGTCCCGCGCAACAGCGGCGGCAAGCTTTTTAGCAATATCAGGTATCAATTTGTTAATATCTTCAATGGTATTGTATCTGCGGTAATCTCCCGCTATCTGCTGGAGGCTTTCCACGTCCATGATGCTTACAATAATCAGATTCTGATCATTAAGTTTTGTAATATGCCCCGCGATTACGTGAGACGCCTTTAATTCTTTTCCTAGCTCAAAAATCGTATCCGCGTCGACTATACCGAAATTTTGCTGGAAGCGTTGCTCATAGCCCAATGCGGCGATTCTGCTTTGCGTTACAACCATTGTATCGTTAAAAGCGTCCCGGAGAACCTGCTGACGGTTAAGGCTGGAAACTATAGATTCGCCGTCAGTAGAATTGCCGCCTGTAAAGGGGAACAGAACAAGTAAATCTTTTTTTGCCACAATTTTGTTGTTTGACGATGAAGCTGTAGGTGTTTGGATGACTGGCGCGGTTTGGCCGCTGGGCTGTGTACCGCAAAAGACAAAAAGTAAAGCGGTAAAAACTACCAATAAAAACGATAATATGCGTTTCATTTATCAACCTCCGAAAAGAGTGACTGACACCACGATAAATCCGACAAAAACCCTGATGAAACTTGCAACACTAACGCGCGATTCATCTCGGTAAAACGCTCTGTATCTGAAACCGCTAAGACTTTATTTTTTCGTACAAGAGACAGATATAAATCACCACGGATAAGTTCGCGGTTTACAGGCGGCTGGGCTGGGAGAACTTGAGTATTCAGCGAGATTTGTAAAGTATAAAAAACACGCCCCTTGAGCAAAGAGAGTTCACCAGCAGATAGCGGACGAAAAGGAACCTGAGAACGTTCCAAGCCCGTGGCCAGCGCAGTTATTAACTGCTGTTGTTCACGGTCTGACAAATTGTCCCCCGCAAAAACAACCTCAAGAGGCGAGCTTTTCCCTACATCAACCAACGGGCGGGCATCAGTTTGTATTGCCTCGTTTCCGTCAAAAAGAAATGTATAAACATAGCCAGCCTGATACGAAACTTCGCCAAAACTAATATTAAGCGGGTTAATTCGCAGGCTTTGCAGTTCAAGCGGGTTTTCACGGAATACCAAAGTTTCACCTTCATTGATGACGCTTTTTGAATCCTGATAGTTAATACCAGTCATCCGGTTACTGCTCTGATTCCGCGAGAGCGACACCCCGCCGCCTTTGCTTCTGCTGGTAAAAACGATATATACAGAAGCGTCACTAAAACCTGCCGGGAGTTTAATCTCTATTTCCTGTTGTGCCTTCTTGTTATCAATTTGATAGTAGAAATCAGAATTTTCTGGCCTTAAGCGGGAAAGTGAATAATCAGCGGTTAATGGAATATCAAACAGGGGATAATATGTTTCTTCCGCTCCGGCTGTGTTTGAAACCGTTATCGTTGAATTTGGATTCACAGAAGCGGCGTCTGTCCGGCCTGAACCCATTACCAAATGGACTGTAAAAGGCGTTTTGTTAGTAAAAAGAATGGTTCCTGTATTCGCTTGCTCTGTCCTGCTTTTTTCAGCGCTAGCGCATGAAAAAAAAACAAAGGCAAGACAAACAGAAAAAAGCCGCTGTAAAAAATACAACGGCTTGTAACGCTTAAAAGCCAGCATTATTCGTTAAGAAGCTGTAATGCCAAATTGCTTGTGTCTGATTTTCCAAGCTGGGTAATAACAGGTTGCGCTCCCTGCCTGAAACGGATTTGGTAAGTGTACTCGGCCTTGTACTCAAAGTCGGGAATAGGCACCACGTTAGCCTGCCCTAGAACTGGATCAATAGCCAAGCCGCCGATAACCAGACTCGCCTGCTTCATTAGGTTCAATTCATACGTTTCAGAGCCAGGGTTAATCATAGTAGTTCCATTTTGATTGGTCTTACGGCTTGAGCCTTGCAACAAATATACGCCTCGGTTGCTTTCATTGGTAATAATTAAATTTGCAAAGGGAGAAAACAGGTTTGCCGGTTTAGAATCAAAGGTTACCACAGGCGCGTCTACTCCGGGCCGGGGAATGATCGGCATCATGGGTATTCCGTCAAACAGAGACTGTGCCATTATACTTCGTATTCCCATCGTTGCGCGGTCATAATACTGGTACACCGGAAAAAATATGTACCCATCCGGGCTAAAGTCCATATACACTTTTTTGTTTCTTTCCAGCGGGGCAAGGGTGGTAAGGTTCGGCCCGTCAGGTCTGTCAACACGAATTTGGACAGCCATGTTGGTATCATTTTGCAGTGTTATTACCGCGCTCCCGCCCAGGAACTTCTGGATATTTATCGTAATCGGCCTGGGGGCATTTTTGTCAAAAACTACTAACCCAGCGAAGACAATATCGTCGCTGTTCATGTTACTGCCCTTACTGCGGTAAACCGTTTCTTTTACCGCCCGCAACAGGAAAGTGCCGCTGGATTCAGGAAGCTTATTGAAAAAATCAACCCGCCTTGTCGCCAGTTTGTTCACTCCGCCCAGGATATTTCGGTTATTGATACTGCCGGCGAATAAAATTAAA
>Ga0268262_10007332_pt1 | contig 10332 bp, 9 predicted proteins | sample TergutNc150P3_FD_190354 | JGI IMG/M metagenome (GOLD analysis project Ga0268262, IMG submission 190354) | Nasutitermes corniger P3 segment gut microbial community from laboratory colony in Florida, USA - Nc150 P3 (SPAdes) (version 2) | ecosystem: Host-associated > Arthropoda: Insects > Digestive...
GCTTATGTAAAACTTGGTCTTTGCTTCGTAATGATTACGGGAAGGCTGGAGCTTTGGATGGTATTGGTATTGTTTACCGGAGATTTCTGGCGGAGATAAACATAATGAAACAAAAACATTTTAATAAATTGTTTATTCTGTTACGTGTACTTGCAGTATTGCTTGGATTTATTCCTATAATAATGCTTTTTCCCCTTGTTATGGCAATATCATTAGGTGAAAAAATAATGATAGGCTCATTTGCAGTCCCGATGTTTATTACTTTAGCTTTGTCCCTTGCAAGTATTTTTTCTCTGCGCAGAAAAAAACTTCACCTTAACGCCAAAGACGGTTTCTTGCTGGTCTTTCTTTCATGGGTTTTGGCAAGCTTAATCGGCGCCGTTCCGTTTATGTTCTGCGGTCTTGGTTTTACCGATTCATTTTTTGAGAGCGCCTGTTCTTTCGCCACTACAGGCGCAACTACAATAACCGATGTTGAAAGCCTTCCGAGTTCGCTTCTTCTTTGGCGCAGTATTGCCCACTGGTTCGGCGGAATAGGTATAATTTTAGTTTCTGTCGCCCTTCTTCCTGTTCTTGGAATAGGCGGTTTTCAGTTGCTTAAAGCCGAGGAGACAGGCCCGGAAAAAGAAAAATTTACGCCGAAAATTATGGTTACAGCCCAGCTTCTTTTACTGGCTTACAGTTCGCTTACAATTATTCTTTTCTGTTTATATCTTTTCGGAGGAATGAACCGGTTCGACGCTCTTTGCAACAGCCTGACAACAATAGCTACAGGAGGAATAAGCGTAAAGAATTCAGGACTAGCCGCATATAGTTCTGTTTTTAACGATACGGTAACTACGGTATTTTTTCTGCTTGCCGGAATAAATTTCAGCATATACTACCGCCTGTTAATGGGAAAATTCCGCGATATTCTGAACAGTACCGAAATAAAAGTTTACATTGGCATTTTTATAACAGCTTCGTTTGTACTAACCCTGTCGCTTTTACCGGAATACGGCTCTTTGCCGACCGCCCTGCGTTACGCGTCTTTTCACTGCGCGTCGATAATTTCCACCGCAGGCGGCGCGGTTGTCAATTATGATAACTGGCCTGCTTTTTCCAAAATGATTCTTTTTATACTGATGTTTTCAGGCGGCTGTTCCGGTTCAACAGCTGGCGGGTTTAAAGTTATACGCCATGTTGTACTCTGGAAACAGATGAGAAGCAGCATGAAGCGGCTTATTTACCCTCAGGGTGTTTTTAATATACATATAAATAAACGTGTCGGGCGTAAGGACGTAGTTTACGGTGCAGCAGGTTTTTTCTTTATTTATTTTTCTTTGGTTGGGATAGTTACGCTTGTTACGGCATTATCCGGCATTGATGTTTTCTCATCGTTTTGCGCGGCTCTTTCAATGACAGGAAACATCGGCGGCGGATTTGGCATCGCGGGGCCGGGTAACAACTACAGTATTTTTGCGGATCATATCAAATGGTTTTATTCGTTTGTAATGATTGCAGGCCGGCTTGAATTGTGGACAGTGTTTGTTTTATTTACAGCTGTATACTGGCGCAGGTAATTTTGCAGGGTAAACGGCAAATATCATATGATATGGAATTGGCAGATCGAAAAATAACTATTTTAAAAGTATTGGCGTTTTGTTTCACCGCTTCAAGGCACAGTTCTGCTGTCTTGAATTCTTTAGGTACATATTGAAAGGCTGTTTTATTTCGCTTTACAACAACGTTTTTCTAGGCGATTTCTTTTAAGGGTACTATCTTTTTAAGTTCCGCATTTATTTTTTGTTTTATCAGAGTAGTTTCAATATGTTCCTGCAAACGCAAAAAATATCCTTCTGAAAGACCAAAAAGACGGGTTAGGCGCAAATCGGTATCTACTGTGATGCCTCTGTGCCCATTCACTATATCTGTAATACGGCTGGGAGCCACACCTATTGCTTTAGCAAGAGCATTCTGAGATAATTTGTATGGTTCCATAAATTCTTCTAAGAGGATTTTCCCAACATGATCCAGTTTTATATATTTATTTATCATATTCTGTATTCTATACTACGGAATACAGATTGTCAAGCTCTATTTCCAAATTAATGATAATCTACAATTTCAACTTCTTCGGCAATTCCGTCTATCCATTTAAAACATATACGATATTTGTTATTTATCCGTATGGAATATTGAGTGGAACGATTACCTTTCATTTGTTCCAGATGATTTGAAGGAGGTAATTTTAAATCATGCAGTGTATTTGATACATGTATAGCAGCAAGTTTATTGAAGGAGCGAGTTTGTATATCTGCCGGAAATTTCTTGGAAATTTGTCCTTGAAATATTTTTTCCGACTCTTTGCATTTGAATGATTTTATCATATTCTGTATTTTTAGAGTATAATTATTATTGATTATAAACAATATGACAAGCAATAGTGTCAGAATAAAATCATCAACTTTAAAAATGTTTTATCAACGAATGTATACAAATATTTTTAAAAACGTATATTTACCTGTAATAATTCGTATAATTCGTTGCTTTGTATAAAGACATAATGATAACATCTTGAAATTAATCTTTATTTAAAGGATATTTGTCTAAACAAGATGCTTGTCATTACGGAGAAGAAAAATGAAATCGCTGATTATCGGATTATTAATCATGGCTGCTGCGGTCTTTATGATCTTGCCGCCTGAAACTGCCGGTTTTGGACTTGGCTGGAAATTAAATGTAGTGGATTTTCTCAAGGGAGGAATTCCTGTTTTTGCGATTGTTGTCGGCATTATCGCCGTTTTCATCGGTATTGCCGACATGAAAGATCGCGCGGAAGCGCAAGCCGAAGCAAAGAAAGAAGCCGCTGAAAAGAAAGACTGACTTATGAGGTTGTTACTTCCCTCACAACTCTGCTAAACTAAAAACGCCGTTCCTTTCTGCTTGCCTGCCGCAAGCGCTTCCATGGCACGGCTTTTGCCGCCGTGAGCAAGAATTGTAGGGATACCGTAAGACAGCGCCATCTGGGCGGCGTCCAGCTTGGTTACAATTCCGCCAGTACCGAAGTTATTTGTTGAACCGATACTTATATTTTCCCTGAGAGAGTCGATATTCCTCACTTCTTCAATAAGATTTGAATCGGGAAATTCTTTTGGGTTCCTGTCGTATACTCCGTCAATGTCGCTGAACAGAATCAAAAGGTCTGCGCTCCAAAGAATTGCGGATTGCGCCGCAAGCGTATCGTTATCGCCGATCTTGATTTCTTCAACTGAAACAGTGTCGTTTTCGTTAATGATTGGGATAATCCCTTCGTCTACCAAGGTGAAAAGAGTATTCCTCATGTTCAATGTTCTGAGAGAATCGTTGAAGTCTTCCCGTGTTAAAAGAATTTGCGCAATGTGAAGGCCGTGCCGGTCAAAAGCGCGGCGCCATGCGCCCATCAATTCAACCTGACCGACTGCGCATAACGCCTGTCTGTAGTGAATATCCTTTTTTCGCGCCCATTTGTCCATCGTAGAAAGGCCCGCTACCTGTGCGCCTGAGGAGACAATTACAATTTGTTTACCATTACGTACAAGCTCCGCCGCCTGCTGCGCAAATTCTGACAGTAATGCGGCATTTATTTTTCCTTCGTTATTTGCAAGGGTATTTGAACCAAACTTGACGATTATTTTTCGCGCGTCCGCAATAAGCTGTGCAATCATATTTTTTTAGCTCCGTATTTGCCCTGAGCCGTTAATAAGATATTTTATTGTTGTAAGGGCTTCAAGACCCATCGGTCCTCTAACGTGGAATTTCTGAGTACTGATTCCAAGTTCCGCGCCGAAGCCGAATTGTTCGCCGTCTGTAAATCGTGTCGATGCGTTGACATAAACACACGCCGCGTCCACCTGTGCTTTGAATTTTTCAGCCGAATTTAAATCGTTGGTAAGTATCGCCTCCGAGTGCTTGGTCCCATACCGGTTTATATGCGCGATTGCCTCATCGCAGGAGGAAACCATCTTTACCGCGAGAATGTAATCAAGAAATTCGGTCGCCCAGTCTTCTTCAACAGCGTCCTTAATGACAAGTGCGGAAGGCAGAGCGCCGACAGCGGCTTTTGATGCGATGTCGCAGCGTAGTTCGCATTTTCCCGCAAGCGCCGCCGCCATTTTCGGCATAAGCGCAGAAAGGGCGTCTTTGTGTACAAGTATTGTTTCCACAGCGTTGCATACGCCGGGTCTTTGCAGTTTTGCGTTGACAATAATATCTATCGCATTGTTCATATCTGCGCTCGGTTCAACGTAGATGTGGCAGTTACCTTCTCCGGTTTCAATTACAGGGACACGCGCGTTTTCTACCACATGGCGAATTAATTCTTTCCCTCCTCTGGGAAGAACTACATCGATGTATCCGCGGGCTTTGAGTATCTCGTCAATTTCGTCTCTGTTACCTGATTCTGCAAGAGCGACAGCGTCCGCAACGCCGCCGCCGTTTTCAAGCCCCTGTTTGATAACCTTAACAATCGCTTTGTTGGATTCCAGTGCGGAAGAAGAGCCCCTCAGTAAAATTGAACAGCCTGCCTTGTAAGCAAGGACGGCGCAGTCCACTGTAACATTAGGACGTGATTCGTAAATAATTGCGGCAACGCCGAGCGGCACGGTAACTTTATCAATCTGCAGTCCATTGGGCAGAGTCCAGCCCGCCTGCACTTTACCAATCGGGTCTTCCTGCCTGATGACAGTTTTAATCCCTTCGATAATACCGTCTATCCGTTTGTCATTAAGAAACAGGCGGTCAACAAGGCTTTCCTTCATGCCGCCATTGCGAGCTTTCTCAACATCGCGGGCGTTTGCTTCGAGTATTATTGCGCGGTCACGGTCGATTGCGGCGGCGGCGGCAGTAAGAGCTTTATCTTTTGAAGCGCGGTTTTGTTCTGCAAGTTTTACCTGTGCCTGTTTAAGAGAGATAAAAATTGTGTCCAACGAATTTGTCATGCTGATATGGTATCACAGTGAAAAATTTTATTAAATAGAGTGTTGCTCTCTGCTAATTGTTAATAGCACCCGGTTTGACAAGAGCAGCGTTCAATGCGCCGCACCTGCATCCTTCGTCAATCGCTTCGCGGAAACCGGCTCCGTCTTCAATGGCGGAGGCAAGTCCCGCGGTAAATGCGTCTCCGCAGCCTATAGTATTTACCGCTTTTACGGAATTTATTTTTAGTTCAAAAAAAGTTCCGCCGTCTGCGGCGATAATTTTCCCGCTGCCATTTGTCAAAATGATACGGCAGCCGTACTTTTTGCACAATTCCAATGTTGTGGATTTTATTTGTGCCATACCAGATTCGGATTCATAATTATTATTTTTAATCAGTTCCGGTATAAAAGTTCCGGCAAATTCAAAAAGATTCGGCTTTATTATATCGGGGCTGTACTGTAAGCTTTCCGTTAAGTCATTTCCTTTTATATCAAGGATAATTTTTAACCCTTTTTCTTTTGCTCTTCGCACCATAGGCGGGATCACGTTATCTGAAAACCCGGCAGCTTTTGTACCTGAAACAATCAGGCAGGTGAAATTCCCGCTGTTCAAAAGAGTATCAAATTTTTCAAGCAGACGTTGTTCAGTGCCGGCGGCGACAGCTTCTGATTCTTCAACAAGTTCTGTAACGCTGTTATCAAAGCCGCTGTTTGCAGCGCTGCCGTCAGAACCTGTGAGTATCGTATAACAAAAGCGGATTTGGCTTTCGCTCTCCGCCCATTCAACGGAAAGCCCGTCCTTTTCGCAAAGAGACAAAAATAAAGATCGCAATTCGCCGCCAAGCTGGGTCAGATGTACAGCTTTTTTACCGAGTTGTGTTAAAACGCGCGTTACGTTGATTCCCTTGCCGCTTGCGTCAAGGCGGTGTACTCCGGTACGGTTAACTGTTCCGGGTATTATTGAAGAGTAATTTAATGTTTTTTGCAAAGTAGGATTAAGACAAACAGTCAAAAACGACATGCAGCTTCACTTGATCCGTTTGTACGCTTTTATCTCCTGACGAAGACGGTCGGTAAGTTCCGCGCGAGGCACACGAATCTGTTCCATGGAATCACGGAAGCGCAGAGTAACAGTGCCGTCTTCTTTGGACTGATAATCAACAGTAATACAGAAGGGAGTGCCCGCTTCATCCTGCCTGCGGTAGCGGCGGCCAATTGCGCCTGACTGGTCGTAATCAGTAGCGTAGTCTTCTTTTAATTCCGCGCGAATGTCCTGCGCAAGTTCCGCAAGACCGTCTTTCTTCATAAGCGGTAAAACGGCGGCAGTAACAGGAGCAAGATTGGGATGAAAGCGCAGGACAGTACGCCAGTCATCTTCGTTACCCTTTTCGGCAACCTGCTCTTCATCGTAAGCGTCGCAGAGAATCATCAAAAGGTTTCGTGTAAGCCCTGCGGATGTTTCGATAATGTAGGGAATGTAGCGCTCGTTGTTGTTATCCTGATCAATGTACTGTAAATCTTTGCCTGAGAACTGAGTATGTCGTCCCAGATCATAATCGGTGCGGTTATGCACGCCTTCAAGCTCACGCCAGCCCATCGGGAAAAGGTACTCAATATCGTATGCGTCTTTCGCATAATGCGCAAGCTCATCCGGTCCGTGCTGATGCCAGCGCAAATGATCCATTTTTACGCCGAGTTTTTCATAATACGCCCAGCGCCGTTTGCGCCATTCATTGAACCATACCACATCCGTACTGGGCTTTACAAAGTACTGCATTTCCATCTGTTCAAATTCGCAGGTGCGGAAGATAAAGTTTTTGGTAACGATTTCGTTGCGGAACGCCTTGCCGATCTGGGCAATACCAAACGGGATTTTCATCCGGTTGGATTGAATAATATTCCTGTAATTCACGTAAATTCCCTGGGCGGTTTCCGGGCGCAGGTAGATAGTACTGGCGGTGTCTTCCGTGGGGCCTATGTGGGTCTTGAACATCAGGTTGAACTTGCGAATATCGGTTAACTCGCCGCCGCAGTCGGGGCATTTCTTTGCCGCAAGGCTTTCTTGGGGGATCATGTCCGCCCGGAAGCGGGACTTGCATTTTTTACAATCGACTAACGGATCGGTGAAATTCTCAACATGACCTGACGCTTCCCATGTACGGGGGTGCATCAATATTGCCGCATCCAGACCAACGATGTCATCATTGAGCTGGGTCATCTCCTTCCACCATGCGTTTGCAATCCGGTTTTTTAATTCAATACCGAGCGGCCCGTAATCCCACGCGCCGTTCTGACCTCCGTAGATTTCCGATGATTGAAAAACAAAACCACGCCGCTTTGCAAGCGATGTGATTTTTTCCATTGTTGCTTTTCCCAGATATTCCTGTAGTTCTGACATGCGGATATTTTATAATAATTCTTCAAGTTGGGGAATATAGTTATACTATATCGTTTGGATATTCAAGGTTTCCTCTTGAAGGATTCCGCAAAATATCTGCGTGCCTTTTACATTCCCATTTTGCCATATCGATATTTTGTTCACGCCAGTTGCCGCATTCGGCGGGAGAAGCTCCGGGAATGTCGCCTTCAAATTCAGCTACCCAATCGTACATTTCAATCAAAAGGGGAAGAACATCGTCAGATTTATAATCGCCTTCCAAAATCATGTAAAAACCTGTGCGGCAGCCCATTGGACCGAAGTACACAACTTTCGGGTTCCAATCTTTGTGTGAACGCAGGAATGTAGCGCCCAGATGTTCAATAGTATGCAGTGCCGGTTGATCTATAACCGGTTCCTTGTTTGGCTCTTTAAAACGAAGGTCAAAAGTGGTAAGTACTACGTCCCCGTATTTATCCCTGCGTGAAACAAAAACGCCGGGCTTTAAGCGAAGATGATCAACCTGAAAACTTGTTATTTTTTGCATACCTTACTCCTTTTTCTTATTATAACAGGGAAAGATTTTCTTTATCAACTGTCCGCTGACATGATCTATTCGGGCGTTAATGTTATCGTTGAGTGTTGAACAGCGATTCGACATTATTATCTTACGGCGTTAGGGCAAAACCCTTGCGGCGCTTAGTGGCGTGGCCTTTGTCTACGCATGCTTTGGCATGGCTGCATCGGCAATCCACGCCAAGATCACCGCAAGGGCTTTGCCCTGCCCGCCGTGAGATATTTATGGGTAGGTCGTTGTTTCTGTCGGCGACATGATCGATTAATGTGATTATTTAACGCTGGATATAGCGCCGCTGATTTTACAACGGCGCTATCAAATTCCGATGCTTGGCACGCTTACGCTTACCGACAGCAAATAGAAAATCTATCTGCTGTACGCTGATTTTTTGTTACGGTTGTTTAGTCCACTCTACCTCATCACCATTTTTGCTTGATATATATGTACCGGGGCCTTCATAGCTGTACTTATCGTGTAATCCGCCGTGGAACGGCCATTCGCCGAATTCGATTCCCGCGCTTTTGAACGTTACGCTTTTAAGGCTATCTTCGGGGTCTGTTAAAAAAGCCCAATCCCCAATGTACTTAACGCCGCTGCCAATGATTACTGTTTTAAGGCCGGAACCGTTAAAAGCCGCATTCATAATTTCAATAACCCCGTTGCCTATGGTTAAGTTGGCAAGGTTTATGCATCTTAAAAAAGCGTCATCCTCAATTACGGTAACGCTATCGGGTATGTTTATGCCGGTAAGACCAGAGTCTTGAAAAGCCCATTTCCCAATGCTGGTAACGCTGTCCGGTATGGTTATACTGGTAAGGCTGGTGCAGCCGCTAAAAGTGCCATTCTCAATAGCTTTAATGCTGTTCGGTAATTTTACGCTGGTAAGGTTTGTGCAGTCGATAAAACTCCATCCATTAATGCTGATAATAGTGTTCGGTAAAGTTATGCTAACAAGCGTTTTGCAATCCCAAAACCCAAAACCTTCTAATGTACTTTCGGAAAGGTCAAGTTTAACGTATTTGTTACTATATTTTCCAAGTAAATCCAATAACTCCCAAAATTCTTCATTGTAAATTTTTAACTTATAGCTGTACGCGGTTGCGGGGGTATTTGCGGGTTTTGCCGCAAGCGATAAGTCCATATTGTCCGTTTCAGTAAGAGGTTTAACTGTTAAAGTTATAGTAGTTATAACTTTAGTTTCAGCCACTTTACCTTCTTCAGGATCAAAAGTGATTGTTCCGCTTATTGTGGTCATACCACTGCCGGAGATTGTTATTGTAAATGTCGTTACAGGAGCAACGGTTGGTTGTAATGTTAAAGTGCCGCCGGCTGTTTGTACCGTTCCGCTGCTTGTTAGGGTTCTCTTATCCTTATAAATGATTGTAAGGACGTAAGTGTCGCCTTTTTGTGGGGTGTATGCCGCTCTGCCTGCTACTTTCTCTGTAACTTCCAGCCTGTAGACGTCGCCAGTAGCAGCGTCCTCGCTTCTATATATCGTTTTCTGCGGTTCCTTGGCTGGAAGTGCTGGGGCTGGACCGCTTCCGCCGCCGCCTCCGCAAGAAACTAATGTGAGTGTGATTACCAATGTCAAACTGATAATGCTCAAAATTCTTTTTACGTTCTTCATAAAGAACTCCTTGTTGTCATAACTAACCACCAGTAAGAGCGGTTAATCATGGTTGATTAACCGCCCTCAAGGGCAGATATACAAAAGCCGCTCTTTTTCACGGAACGGCGCATTGCCAAAAAAATGAGAATAAAAGCAAGTGAATGAGAAAAGAATTATAAAAATTCGGAGAAAATAAACTATTGTGTAGTTGACATGGTTACTTAGAAGATGTGTATAATTGCCTGTCGCCTGTCGCCTGTCGCCTGTCGCCTGTCGCCTGTCGCCTGTCGCCTGTCGCCTGTCGCCTGTCGCCTGTCGCCTGTCGCCTGTCGCCTAGATCACGCGCAAAAAATACCTGCGGTATTTTTTGCGTTGGAGTTTGCCGGCTTAAAATCGACATTCTTGTCGATTTTAAGCCATGAAGTTTTACCTTTGGCAAAACTTCATTATTTTTGGTAACAGCGGCATCCATGCCGCAGGCGGATTTTTCGCTCACAAAGACAATATTACCAAAACATAGTGATAATTGCAACAGCTTTCAATCTTCCCTCACGGAAATCAATTTTCATTGACAGCCAAAACAGACAGGATATTTTCGGATTCAAGCAAACAATCAAACATAAGTTTGGAAATAGGGCGTTTAGAAGACGTCTTGTTTTTGTAGCCTTTAATCGTGTTCAGCGCGATCTTGCGGACAATATTCAGATTTTGCTGGACGTTCCGATCCCCAACACGGCAGAAATCTTCTCCGAAATGCACGTCAAGCAGCCAATGCATTGTTTCCACAGACCATTCCAAACGCGCATGCCTTAGCAGCTCCTCTGCAGTCAAG
>Ga0268262_10007333_pt1 | contig 10332 bp, 10 predicted proteins | sample TergutNc150P3_FD_190354 | JGI IMG/M metagenome (GOLD analysis project Ga0268262, IMG submission 190354) | Nasutitermes corniger P3 segment gut microbial community from laboratory colony in Florida, USA - Nc150 P3 (SPAdes) (version 2) | ecosystem: Host-associated > Arthropoda: Insects >...
AGGCTTCCCCGCACTCGCAGGAGCATTCCGTCTTTGGGTTCAAAATTAAGGAAGCGCAGGCGGTTTCTGAACATTACCGCGTCAATTTTCGCCCCCGCGTCTTTCAGTGAAAAATACAAATGCCCCGAAGAAGCGGGCCGGCAATTTGAAAGTTCGCCTTCAACTGTTACTGATGAAAAATGTTCTTCAAGACGGCGGCGTATAAGCTCGGTAAATTCCGAAACGGTTAATTTGGGCGCGGCATCCAAGGTTTTAACTTCCCTGTTTGCGTTGCGATTCCCTTCGCAGCATCTCTTCCAGTACCTGTTTCGCGCGTTCATCAACCGAAACCAGATTCGCCTGTCTGGTAAATCTTTTATTCCTGGAAACATTATCCAGAAATGCCTGGACTTGTTTGGCCTGGTTTCCAATACCATCGTTCTTTTTATCGATTTTATCGAAAGTTTCAATGGCGGAACGGATGATTCTTTCGGTATCGCTGTCGGGAGTGCGTTCGTTGATTCCCTGGAGTTTAAAGAGAATAACAGTTATCGTATTGCCGTTCTCATTAATGCCAATGTCACCCAGCGCCCTTATAGTCTCCCACTGTACATAAGGAACAGTTTCGTTTCTGCATAGTTGGATAAGAATGTCCGCGGCTTTCGCGGTCCCCATCTTGCCAAGCTCTACGGCGACCTGCTGCCGGATAGTGGGGAAGTTGTTGAGCAATTGGCCCTGTCTCATTATCTTGTTTGCCAACCCTTCCTTGGACATATAATCAAGGGCGGCATAAATCTCGTCGCTTGTATCTCCCCTGGCGAGGGCTTCACCGATATCCTTTAGCATTTTATTTCTCTTATCCATGCCCTCTGACCCGGTGGAGTCCTTTAAATTACTTAAATTTAAATCCATGCGGTTCTGCCGCTGGGTTCCTCCGCCGGAATCCTGCGCTGCCAGGGGCGCCGCAACAGCGGACACGATAAAAAAAGCCATCAGCGTAAGGCTGAAAAAATGCTTAATATTTACCATAATACAGTATTTTATCATACACTGCGGAAAGGGTCAACCGGTTCATTAGGGACTGGGTTGCTGTTCGTAAGTTATGATTGTTTTTCTCCCCGAATCGCTTCCTTCATCTCCTTAACATAACGGTAGATATGCGGCCCGGCGGCCCCGCCGTGTTCCGCGATGATTTTGACAATGGCGCTGCCCACGATAACGCCGTCCGCTATGCGGGCCATCTTCGCCGACTGCTGGGGGGTGTGTATGCCAAAACCGATTGCGACGGGAACCTTTGTTACTGAACGGATCGTCCTGACAATCGAATCAAGGTCGGTGGTGATTTCGCTGCGGACTCCGGTAACGCCCATTGAGGAAACCAGATAGATGTAACCCGACGCGTTTCCGGCGATTTCCCTTACCCGTTCTTCGGAAGTCGGGGCGATAAGCGAGATAATGTCCACACCGTATTGGGACGCGGCTTCCTTCACCTCGGCCTGTTCCTCAAAGGGCAGATCGGGGATGATGATCCCGTCAAGGCCGAAGAGGCTTGCCTTCTTAAAGAAAGCGTCGTAACCGTAATGAAAAACCGGATTAAGGTACGTTAAGAACACAATAGGCACCTGGGTTTCTTTTCGCAAATCCTGAACAAGGGCAAACAGTTTTTCCACCGTCGCGCCGTTACCCAGGGCGCGGATATTCGCCTCCTGTATAACCGGGCCTTCGGCTATGGGGTCTGAAAAGGGAATGCCGATTTCTACCAGATCTGCCCCGGCCCTGATCATTTCCAGCGCAAACTCTTTTGTTTTTTCGATGTCCGGATCCCCGCCCGTTACAAAACCGATAAAGGCTTTGCCGTTTTGGAACGCTTTCGCGATATTACTCATTGATGGTTCTCCCCCGATACCGCGCGATTGCCGCGGCGTCTTTGTCGCCTCGGCCGGAAAGACAGATAATAATACTTTCATCTTTGCCGAAGTTACGCGCAATTTTCCGCGCGTGGGCGACGGCGTGGGCGCTCTCAATCGCGCTTATGATTCCCTCGGTGCGGGAAAGGTACTCAAAAGCGCAGACCGCTTCCTCGTCGGTGACAGGCACGTATTCGGCGCGCCCCGTGTCATTGAGCCATGCGTGTTCGGGGCCTATGCCCGGATAATCCAGGCCCGCTGAAATTGAATAAACCGGGGCTATCTGGCCTTCGTCGTTCTGGCAGAAGTAGGATTTCATCCCGTGGAAGATCCCTGCGGAGCCTTTGGCGATGGTGGCGGCGTGCTGTTCCGTGTCGATCCCAAGCCCGGCGGCCTCGCAGCCGATAAGCTTCACATTGGTATCGGGAAGAAAATTATAAAAAATGCCCATTGCGTTACTGCCGCCGCCCACACAGGCAAGCACCACAGCCGGAAGTCTGCCTTCCGTCTTCAGTATTTGTTCCCGTGCCTCCCTGCCGATCACGCTCTGGAAATCACGCACCATTGTCGGAAAGGGATGAGGTCCCATCACCGAGCCAAGCGCGTAGTGGGTGTCATGGACGCGGCTGACCCATTCCCGCATGGTTTCATTTACCGCGTCTTTAAGCGTTTGCGTGCCTGATGTCACCGGATGAACTTTTGCGCCTAACAGTTCCATGCGGTACACGTTCAGGGCCTGGCGTACGGTGTCTTCCTTGCCCATAAAGACCTCGCACTCCAGCCCCAGCAGGGCCGCCGCAGTCGCCGCCGCGACCCCGTGCTGGCCCGCGCCGGTCTCGGCGATGATCCTTGTTTTGCCCATTTTTTTTGCCAGCAGGGTCTGGCCCAGCACGTTATTGATCTTGTGCGAGCCGGTGTGGTTCATGTCCTCCCGCTTGAGGTATATCTTCGCGCCCCCCAAATCGCGGGTCATCTTTTCCGCGTAATACAAAAGAGAGGGGCGTCCTGCGTAATTTTTAAACAGATCGTTTAACTCATCGTTAAAGGCGCTGTCCTTGCTGTAATGGTTATAGGCTTTTTCCAGATTGATAAGTTCGTTCATCAATGTTTCGGGAATGTACTGTCCCCCGTAATCGCCGAATCTGCCTTTATTCATGATTTTTTCCTTTGCGTGCCGCGTACCCGCGTACTATTGATACTAATTGTACTATTTTTTCCCGATCTTTTATACCGTCTGTTTCCGCCCCGCTGGAAACGTCAAACGCGAAGGGAGCATAGCTCAAAGCCTGTTCGATATTGTCAATATCGATGCCTCCGGCAAGAAACCAGGGCTTTGCTTTAATTACTTCGACCCTGGGGGAATTAAGCAATTCCCAGTTAAACGTTTTGCCTGAACCCGCCCCTGAATCAATGAGGTAAAAATCCGCGCCTGCCGCGATGGGGGTGTTTTTTTCCAGTTCAGCGCTCTTTACAGTTTTAATCACCTCAACAGGCTTCTCTCCGCCAACAGCGCTTGCCTCTTTAAGCCGCGTGATATATTCGCCGTCTTCCGCGCCGTGAAGCTGGGCAATGGAAATAACATTTTCACGGTACAGGGCGACAATATCCGCAATGGGAGCGTTCACAAAAACGCCGACAGGGATAATTTCGTCTAACAAACGGCGGCGCAAGTCGGCGGCAAGAGAGGGAGAAATTTTTCGCCTGCTTTCGGCAAACACGAAGCCGATGTAATCGGGCCGGGCTTCGTTGACAAAATCAATGTCCTGCTCGCGGAAAAGCCCGCAGATTTTAATTTTCACCTGGATTCAGACCTCCCCTGTCGGCGCCTGCGGCGCGATTCTTTGGCAATTTTTCACGCAAAGGACGCAAAGGCGCAGAGGACGCGAAGAGAGAAGAGATAGAAAAGGAAGAGGCGCAGGGTTGTTGTTTGTAGGCATAGCGTGATGTAACGATAATCCCACCTACATCAACCCTTTTTTTCCCTTTGCGATCTTTGCGCCTTTGCGCCTTTGCGTGAGGAATTGGGAGTAAAGTTTTATTTTTCACCGGCTTTTAACTCCGCCAAAAACCGCCGTTTGTCAGCGGCCCGCATCAGGCTCTCTCCTACCAATACCGCGTCAATGCCGAGGCCGCTTAGGGCGTGGACGTCTTCGGACGATTTGATGCCGCTCTCAGCCACGGTAAGAATCCCGGCGGGAATGAGGGACCGTAAGCGGGCGGTAACGGCAAGGTCTACCTTGAAAGTTTTAAGGTCGCGGTTGTTGATTCCGATGATCCGCGCACCTGCCCGAACAGCCTGCTCCGCCTCGGCTTCGTTGTGAATTTCAACTAACGATGACAAACCAAGTTCATTTGAAATTTTGATATATTCAGCCAGTGTTTCAGTATCAAGCAGGGCGCAGATTAAAAGGATTGCCTTTGCCCCCAAGAGTTTTGCCTCGTAAATCTGGTACGGGTCAACGATAAAATCCTTTCTGAGCGCGGGGATAGCGGTTGCGGCTGCGATTTCCTTCAGGTATTGATCGCTGCCCAAGAAATAATCAGGCTCGGTAAGAACGGAAATCGCGGCAGCTCCGGCACTTTCGTATTCCAGCGCGATTTGCAGATACGGAAAATCCTCCGCGATGATCCCCTTTGAGGGCGAGGCTTTTTTTACCTCGCAAATAAAGGAAAGGCCGGGCGTGGCAATCGCCCGCTCAAACGGGAACCGGGTTTCTTCTTCAGCTAACGCAAGCGCCTCTTTCCTTACCTGATCAAAAGGCGCTGTTTTTTTTGCCGCTGCCACGCGCAATTTTGTCTTGCCGGCAATTTCGTCAAGAATGGTCATGAGTCAGTTTCCTGGGTCTGGGACAATTTAATAAACTGCTCAAGCTGTACTTGAGCCTTTCCGGAATCAATTGTTTGCGCGGCAAGCGCGACAGCGTCTTTCATTGCAATGTCCGGCCGGGCAATGTGAATCGCCGCCGCAGAATTGAGCAGTACCGCGTCACGCCGCGGCCCCTTTTTCCCGCCGAGTATGTCGCGGGTAATCTGCGCGTTTTCCGCCGGAGTTCCGCCCAGTAATTCTTCTTTTTTGCACCTGACAAAGCCGAACTGTTCCGGTTCCAGCGTATAACTTTTAAAATTGCCGTCGCGCAGTTCGCAGACACTGGTAGGGGAGCTGAGGGAAATTTCATCTAACCCGTCCTGCCCGTACACCACCATGCCGCTTTTTACCCCAAGGTTGCACAGCACCTTCGCCATCGGTTCAATAAGGTCGGCGTCATACACGCCCAGCAGTTCCATATTCGCGCCTGCCGGATTTACCAGCGGGCCAAGAATGTTAAAAATTGTCCTGATACCCAGTTCCTTGCGAACCGGACCCACGTACTTCATCGAGATATGGTAATTCTGAGCGAAAAGGAAACAGAGATTAATCGTCTTCAAAAGATGCAGGCTTTTTCCCGGCGGTACGATGATGTCAACCCCCAGGCTTTCAAGCACGTCCGCCGCGCCGCTTTTGCTGGAAGCGGCCCTGTTGCCGTGCTTGGCGACAGGAATTCCCGCTGCGGAAACAACTATCGCCGAAGTTGTGGAAATATTGAAAGAATTGGATCGGTCGCCGCCGGTTCCGACAATTTCCAGCACGTCCATGTCGTGCAGGATTCTGATACAATGCTTGCGCATCCCGGCGGCTGAGGCGGTGATCTCCTCAATGGTTTCACCCTTGACCGCCATAGCCGTAAGATAGGCTGCCATCTGAATATCGCTTGCCTTTCCCTGCATAATTTCATCCATAACGGCTTCGGCGGCCTCATAACTCAGATCCTGCCGGCTTGCCGCCTTAATAATCGCTTCCCGTATCATTGCCTGTTCTCCGTTTCATAAAAGTTGTTTATAGAAATGGTGTTTCTACATATAGAAACAATGTAGCGCGGCGGTTTAGGTTTGTCAAGCCATTCAAGAGAGAATTTTTTTTCTTTTTTCTCGTTTGATGCAAGCAAAATGAACATTCGGTCACGCCCGGTGACAGTCATCAATATTTCATAGCGTACCGTATTTACAAAGAACGCTACCGGTAGTGCCGTTAGGTGTAATTAATCATTTATATACTTTTAATTATTACTTTTGTAACTTTTTATTTTTCATTCGTAAGCACTTCATAAAAAAGAGCCGACTCTGCTTAAAGTGTAATTGTTGTAATACTCAACATAATCATTTACCAGCCTGTGTTTCCTAAAGAGATAATTATATCGTCCGGCTGGGGATTGACTTCTGTTGCAAAATGTTGTAAAATGCAACTATATGCAACAGAAGGAGTTTTTATGAGCAGTACTGCCGTTAGACTTTCAAACGATATTGTACGCGCAGCCGGGGTGTATGCGCCTGTTAATTCGCGTTCCGTTCCTAAACAGATAGAGCATTGGGTAAAAATCGGAAAAACTGCCGAGGAAAATCCCGATCTTCCTTATGAGTTTATTAAGAGAGTGCTTGAGGCGCGTGAGGAAATGAAGACGGAAAAACCAGTGCCGTATGTCTTCGGGTAAAAATTGGAAATCATACATTATCCTTCCTTTTTAAAAACGCTCAAGAGGCTTCAAAAGAATGAAAAAAAAGATCTGGACGACGCCATACGCGCGGTAGTCAAAGATACAAGTATCGGCGAATTGAAAAAAGGGGATTTGAACGGCGTTAGGGTTTACAAGTTCCACATGGTGAACCGGCTTGCGCTGCTTGCTTATGAGTATGATGAAGTAAGCGACAGGCTTACATTACTTGCGTTTGGCTCGCACGAAAATTTTTACCGGGATTTGAAAAAGAAAGTTTAAACGGAAGTTCATTGCTCATTCCCCGATCCCAGTCCCCAGTCCCCATCCAGCCACTAGACCAAAAGTCCAAAAAAGGCTATAATCAAGCGAAATTACAATGAAGAGGTAAGGTTTTATGGCTTCCAAAGAAAAAAAGACTCACGAAGAAACCGATTCTGAGCTGCTCCGCCGTTTTAAAGCGCATCCCCTTGTTTTTATTGGCTCCTTTATCGTACTAATTATCATTATTGTTGCCTTTGTTCTGGTTCCGGCAATAGTGCCTGAATATAGCAGAAGAGGGGACATCGACCTGACCTTTGGGTATTATGACAAGGTTCCCATTACCTATGTGCCGGGTAACTTTTTTGCCCAATACTACGAGATGGTACGCAATTACAGGCAGCAGAGTGCGGACAGCGAGAATTACGTTTATATGGAGTATCAAAACTGGCGTGAAGCTTACGAAGAAGCCGCTATACATACGGCAATTCTTCGGGAGATGAAAAAAGCCGGCTATACCGCTCCGAAAAGAAAAGTTGACAGGGAAGTGGCAAAACTTCCCCAGTTCTGGGAGAATGGCAAATTTTCTCTGGCCCTTTACAACCGGATGGATAAAATTTCACAACTGTCCCTTTTTCGTCAGGTGCAGGAAGAAATTACCGATAGAAATTTCCGTTCAGATGTAACCGGACTTCTCAAGCCTGCCGCGGAGGCCGAGTTTATCGGGAGAATGGAAGCCGTTCAGCGCAGTTTCGAGATGACGGTTTTTAACGTGGACGACTATCCGGAAGAAGAATACGAAATCTATGCCCGCGAAAATACAGGTCTTTTTCGCAGCGCGCGGCTTTCAATGATTACGATTAGTTCAAACGAACGGGAAGCGCGGCAGGTGCTCGATTCGATCAAAAACGGTCAAACCACTTTTGAAGACGCGGCAAGGGCGCATTCCAAGGATATGTACGCCGACAGGGGAGGGGACATGGGAATGAGAATGTTCAATGAATTGTACTATGATATCCCCGAAGAAGAAACGCGTGGCATTGTATTTTCCCTCGCAAAGGGCGGTTACAGCAATGTAATAAAGACGGCCGCGGGCTGGTTTTTCTTCCGCTGCGAGGAAGCGGCGCAGGAAGCCGACTTAAACGATCCGGCGGTTATGGAAAAAGTAAAATCCTATCTGCGCAATTTTGAGAGAGGGCGCATGGAGAACTGGGCGATAGACAAGGCAAATGCTTTCATCGCGCTTGTAAACGAACACGGATTTGAAGAGGCGCTGGCATTACAGGAACTTGAAAGCGTGGGTTTCGGCCCTATTCCAATAAACTTTGGCAATGTGGAGTTTCTTACCACCCTTCAGTCCCAATCCGTTGCCGAGCTTTCCGGCTCCGCAGAAAATGAAAATTTTTGGAAAGCAGCCTTTTCCACGCCTGTCGGAAAGCCATCCCGGTGGATAGTGCAGGGGAGCAACGTGCTGGTGCTTTTCCCGGTCGAGGAGATCGAGGTTGAAGATTATGAGGATACCGGTTCCATTTTTAGCGTGTACTGGCTGGATTATATGAGCAGTCAGTCTATGGAGGGGTTTTTTCTTAACAGCCCCAAAATGGAAGACAAGTTCCTGGATGTCTATTTCCGTTATTTCATGGGCAACTAATGGAAGAGGGTTTTTCCTATAAGGGAAAGACCCTGCTTTCCCGCGTTGATCCCGCCGGTAAGGCTGAACGCCTTGCCGATACTGTCCCTGTTATTGACAAAACCCTGTACCTCTGCCCTTCGCCCCTGTACGGCTACGGGCTTGAACGCCTGCTTTCCCGCCTTGGGCAGTCGCCGAATTCCGCAGTGCTGTGCATTGAACCTGAGCCTGAGTTATATGACATTTCACGCGAACATTTCAGCGAGAAATTAAAACACAACCGCCAGTTGGGTCTGACAAATATCTGCGATGCCGCCGGGTTGTGCGCCTTTATAAGAAAAGAATGGGGTTCCAGGGTCTTCCGCAGGGTTCATGTGCTGCGTCTTAACGGCGGCTGGCAGTTGTTTCCCGATTTGAATAATCTGGCTGATACTTTGCAGCGCGAGATTGCCCTTGACTGGGGCAACGCGATGACCCTTGCGAAACTGGGCCGCCGCTATATCCGAAACGCGATACGCAACCTCCCGTTGATTCCAAAACACCCTCCGGTTGATGCTCTTTCCTTTGACGCCGAACCTGTACTGACATTGGGCGCCGGTCCTTCCCTTGATTCCGCACTGGATGCTCTTGAGAGCCGCTTTGGGGAATCCTGCCATGAGCAAAAAACAAGGCCCTTCAGAATAGTATGCGTTGACACCTGCCTTCCGGCTTTGCGTGAACGCGGTATAAGACCCGACCTTGCGATAATCCTTGAAAGCCAGCATTGGAACCTGGATGATTTTACCGGCCTGTCGGGCTGGGATGTCCCTGCAGCATTTGACCTTTCGGCTTTGCCCCGCTCGGCCGTTGTTCTTGCAGGGGGTCTTTATTTATTTTTTACCCCCTGGACGCAGCTCAACATTTTTAAGCGGCTTGGGGCGGTCGGCCTCCTGCCCACGAACCTGCCCCCTCTGGGGTCGGTGGGCCTTAGCGCCGCGGCTATTTCCATGCGCCTTACACAGGGCGTTGTAATCACGGCGGGCATTGATTTTTCTTTCAGCATGGACGCGTACCATGCCCGCTCCACGCCGGGGCATTTAGCCAGGCTGCGCCGCCAGAACCGTTTCACCGGCCTGTTAAACGCGGGGGCCGCGTTTGGACAGTCAGTATTCCGCGCGGTTTCAAAGACCGGAAGCCGGGTTTTTTCAAATCCGGTTATGCGCAATTACCGTGACCTTTTTGAAAAACAATTTGCCGGATCTTCTCCCCGGCTGTTTGATATAGCCGGAAGCGGCCTTCCCCTCGGCGTTAAAACCCTGTCAATGGAAGAAGCCTTTAGCCTGTTAACCGATAGCGGACAAGCAATTAACAAAGAAAACAGCGCAAGCAAGCGGCCGGGCGCGGAAAAACTGCGCTGTTTTACGGATGAAGAGATTGATCGCTTGCTGGTACTGCGGGGTATGCTTACAGGCGAAGTTCCAATGGATTACAACAGCCTTGCCAATCTTATTGACGAGTGCGACTACCTTTGGGCGCATTTCCCCGATTACGCCGCCTCCAGCCGCCGTCCTGACAAAGCCGAACTTGAAGCGGGCAGTCAAACAGTGGTTTCATTCCTCAACCGCATTCGCGTGGAGATAGACCCGTTTCTGAAATTATGGTACAACTAAACCATGCATCCGGCGATTGAAAATTTGAAAGCGAGGGGCTTTGTACAGCAATGCACCGATATTGAAGGCCTGTCAAAATTAATGGACTCATGTCCCGTCACTTTTTACGAGGGCACAGACCCTACCGGCGGGAGTCTGCATATAGGCCACATGGTTCCCTATTTCGCCTTCCGCCATCTTCGCGGCGCGGGCCATAAGGGAATCGCCCTTCTTGGCGGGGGGACGGCAAGAATTGGAGACCCTTCGGGAAAGAGCGAGATTCGGAAAATGCTCGATTATGAGCAGTTGGATAAAAACACCGAAGCTATCCGCGCCCAGCTTGACCGTTTTGTCGGTTTTGACGACAAGACCGCTTTTACCGCCAACAATAAAGACTGGCT
>Ga0268262_10007334_pt1 | contig 10332 bp, 10 predicted proteins | sample TergutNc150P3_FD_190354 | JGI IMG/M metagenome (GOLD analysis project Ga0268262, IMG submission 190354) | Nasutitermes corniger P3 segment gut microbial community from laboratory colony in Florida, USA - Nc150 P3 (SPAdes) (version 2) | ecosystem: Host-associated > Arthropoda: Insects >...
TATAAAAGAAATGACACAATAATTGAAGAAATTGGAACAAAGAAAAGGAATCTATGTCAGGAGTTTAATCTTATATTAAATGGAGTTTCAGGCAAAGAAACAGAAATTGGATTAAAAATGAAACGTAATAATAAAACATTGAATGATTATGTTGAAAATAACCGAGGCGGTATGTTTCAAGCTAATGTTTCAACTACAGGTAACATTAAAGTCCTTGGAGGAAAACAAATAGGACGTTACAATTCAATGTTTACTATAAAAGGTAAAATCAACAAGGATTTATTGGCAAATGATCCAAAAAGTTTTATTTTAGAAAATTCTGTATTAGTTCATAATATTGTCGCACATATTGAAAAACCAAAACCGCATATTGCAATAATCGCTACATTACCGCCTATTCCTGTAAAACAATATGCAATATTGGACACTGTGAACCAGTTAAAGAATAATTCAGAATTATCTAAAGAGTTTTTACTTGGCGTGATAAATTCAAGACTTGTATCGTGGTATGCATATCGTTTTATTTTCGCTAATGCAATACGGACAATGCATTTTGACAGCACCACAACAGCAAAAATTCCTTTTCCGATACTTAATCTTTCCAAAAAAACGGATAAAAATAAACATGACACTCTTGTTTTACTCGTATACCAAATACTTGATCTTAAGCAAAAAGAATCCGCCGAACCAAACCAACAGTTAAAAACGATGATTTCCCGGCAGATTGACAGTGTGGACAAAGCAATAGATACAGCTGTATATCAACTGTACAATTTGACTGATGATGAGATTAAGGTGGTGGAGGGAGAATAATATTCAAACTTTTTGCCAAGAAAAAGGTAATGATAATATTAGGAGGAAAAAAAATGGCTAAAGGCAGAGTTTATATTGCAGGGGTTCTCAGCCCGCAACCTTTGAAGAATGAAAAGTTTTTATATTGAGTACTCTCAAAATACAAATATGCCACCCTCATCAAACGGAAAACCAATGGTAACTCTGCCACCATTAGTGGCAGAAATAAGCTGGTCGAAAATATGTGTTATAACCGAAAAATGCAAAGACAAACATGAAACCGTACCGGAAAAGTATGACTTCGGGCAAAACTCGCAGTCAAGGATGAATACAATTTTGATTTTATCGAAATGGGTATCGAACACAGCGAAGCTGAACTTGAGGCAGGCATTATAAATAATATTCGTTCATTCTTATCCAAAATGGGCGGTGATTTCAGTTTTATTGGAAATCAATATCATCTTGATATTGCTGATGACGATTATTACATTGACTTGCTTTTATTTCACAGAAGACTGCGATGTTTGATAGCAATTGTTATAATGATAGGCGAATTCAAGCCGGAATATGCGGGAAAAATGCAATTCTACCTGACCGCGCTTGATGAAACTATAAAATTACTGGAGGAAAACTCTTCTATTGGGATTATCATTTGTAAGAGTAAAAACCGCACAAGAGTTGAACGTTCATAGCGCATACCTCATAAAACCAGCATTGAAACAGGCTATGTGCCAGTTTATGTGCCAGTCGAATTCTGAAATATGTCATGAACGCTCCGGTTAGAGTAGCTCAGCACGTAATTCCTTATAACATAAGGACTTACGATATGCGCCTGACGACCCCAAACTAGAACAGGCCGCCCCTCCCTTAAAGACCGCCTTTTCCATTATAGGCAGGGTTATTTTGCTGTTTTCGCCGCTATAGTTCATAATCAATACGAGCTTATCGTCGTACAGGAAAACAGAATTGAGAAACATGTCAACAAGCTTTATTCTATATGCTTCGTCTTCGGTGTCGCCGTTCCTAAACTGGCTCAGGAAGTAAACAAGCTGGTCATGGTCAAGGCTAGGCTCGTCAATAAGCTCGCGGGCTATGCCCTTGTCGATACTGGCCCGCTGCGCCTCCAATTCCACGAGCCTTGACTTTGTACTAGGCGTTACAATCCCCGCCTCTATGGCAGCAAGCATATTCGCGATGGCTTTCTCAGTGTCCTTTTGTCTGGCCTCCAGAGCGTCCAGAGCAGACCTGTCGCGCTCCCGTTCCTGGAACGCGACCACTTTGCCTGCGACCATATCGACAAAGCCCTCCGAATTGACCAGCCGAGCAAGCTCCTCTACGACATAGCGCTCGATCCAGTCTTTGGGCGCCCTCTCCTTTTTACAAGCCTTTTCATATTTCCGCTTGTTGCAGGTATAGTACATATAGACCTGACCCGTCGCGCTCGTGCCGCTGTCGCCGGTCATGGGAGAGCCGCAATGACCGCAAAACAGTTTTGCGGTCAGCAGAAAACTTTGAACCCTTCCCCTGCCTGGGGAATTGTGGTTTTTCTCTATCATAGCCTGCACCTTTTCGAAAAGCTCTCGGTCGATTATCGCGGGGATGCCGCCCTCGACCCTTATATCCTCATATTCATAAATGCCGATATACTTTTCATTTTGCAGTATACGGCGCAGGCTGCTTTTGTTAAACTGCCCTCCCCAGCTTGTGCGATGCCCCTCCTCATTCAGTTTTTTATAAATATCTTTTGCGCGCTTGCCGGCTGCATATTCTTCATAAATCCTGCGCACTATGGCAGCCGCCCCTTCGTCAATCTCGAAGCGGCCGTTAGGCGCTCTTTTATACCCTATGATTCTGTGTCCGAGGGTTTTCAATTCAAGGGCGCTGTCGTACAGGCCCCGCCTGACGTTCTGGCTCAGGTTTTCGCTGTAATATTCGGCATAGCCCTCCATGACGCTTTCAAGTATGATTCCCTCTGGGCCTTCGGGGATTGTCTCTTTTGCGTAGAATATTCGGACGCCGTTCTTTTTTAGCTTGTACTTATACATTGCCGAGTCGTAGCGGTTCCGAGCAAAGCGATCCATTTTCCACATAATGACGGCCTGGAAATGCCCGCGCTCGCTGTCCCGCAACATGCGCTGAAAATCAGGCCGCTTGTCGTTCTTTCCCGTCATGGCTTTGTCAATGTACTCGCCTATGACATTCAGGCCGTTCTTCCGGGCGAACTCATTGCACTCGCGGAGCTGTCCCTCAATGGATTCTTCGCGCTGCCCACTGGAGGAGTACCGGGCATATATGACCGCCCGCATAAAAATCTGATCCGGCTTTTCCGTGCTTTGTTTCTTCATTATAAAGGCCGTCTCCCTGAACGATAGCACCCCGCCCGTTAATGGTCAAACACTCCTAATATCACGCACCTGCAATTATCGCAAAACGGCGGGGCGTTCTTGCCTGGCATGGCATCCTTGACTTTATATTTTTTCCCTTCCTGCGCTTTACATGCCGGGCATACGCGGCTGTCGCCGCTTGTCGAGACCTTATACATCCCACACTTTATAGCCCTTAGTTCCTGGAGGCTCTGCTCAGTTGCCCGCCTTGTAAAATCAGCTTTTGATTCTTTTTTATTTTCCATCCCTGATCTCCGCTGCGTATACAAGCACTTTTGCCTGCTGTACTATAGAAAGCTCTGAAAAAATGCGCAGTATTTCCAGTTCATTAGTGGATAATGTACGGTCAAGGGAATTGCTTATCTTAATGGGGGCATTGGCCTCCCCTATCACGCCGTAATTATCGCCGTTGTTTTGATAGAGGGCGGGGCGATCCGTATCTGAGGAGGCGTCCTGCGCCTGGGCCTTTTCAAAGTCAAGGTACGCTTTTATAGCCTTTTCTTCATTATACTCGTTCTCTTTGAGAATCTTTAACCATATATCCTGATTGAACTCGTCGGTATTTATATTTTCATAGTCAATGGGTTCGGTGACGCCCTTTTTAAGTTCGTCTATTGTAATGGCAAAATAATCAGCTACTTTCTTTATAGTGCCTGGCCTCGGCAGGGTTTTTGAGGCTTTCCACGTTGTCGCCGCCGAGCCTGAAAACCCCAATTCAGTAACCAAAGCCGTTATAGAAGTTCCATGCTGATTGCACAGGCCCTTTACTCGCTCGTAAAAAGTCATGGCTTGATCCTCCAAAAAGGGCAATTTGCCCGACGTTCGTATAGTAAAACATCAAAAAAAAGCAAAATATTTTACTTTTTTTTGACAAACCTATTGATAACTTAATAAAACTGAACTAAAATGTATATTAGACAAGATAAGTGAATAAAAGAATATTCACTATTCTATCAATAGGGTGTAGTCTATTGACATACACTTTTCCGGCGCAATCAAAGCAGGTTCCTGACGTTGAAAGCCGGGACGGTCATTTCTTCCATAGCGTACCGCATGGCGTCCATGAGATGATTGTCGGCATCTATAGGCACATTCAGCTTCGCCCCCGAACGGTCGGCATCCCACGCATAGTTTCCAATCTCCCGCAGGAAGTTGACGCAATGGGGCAGGATTATTATTTCATAATTCTGTATATACTGGATTCCGTTCGCCACGGAGTCCTTGCCTTTTCTGGCGCCCCTTATCCGGCGCAGCCCCAGGGCCTTTAATTCGTCTATGCTCTTCGGCTCCGCAGAGTCGGCGGTTACCTGCTCTTTTGAATATCCCCTCGAATCTATGCGCCCGTACAGGGCGGCATTGGTCAGGCCCTTTTCGTAAAGCTCATCGAATACGTAGAGCTTTTTGGCGGCCTTGTCCACAAGCCCGCAGAACAGCGCCGAGGGGTCTACGGTGTAACCGAAGTCAAGCCCGAATACGGACTTGATTCCGGGGCGCCTCCGAACCTCGTCAACGTCGAAGACGGCCTCGCGCCAGTTTTCGTACACAAGGCCGTCCACTATGCCCCAGTTGCCCAGGCCCGCCACGTCGTAGCGCCGGGGATTTTCCTTCCGCATAGTCTCGAACAGCTTCAGGTCGTCGGCACTGAGCCATTCGTTGCAGCGGTAGTCCGTGGTCAGCGTAAAGACGTCCTCCGGGTCTGGAGGTTCGTCGAAAAACCTTTTTTTCAGCCAGTGCCGCTCGTTCCAGGGATTGAAAGTCAAGGTTATCTGCCTGAACAGGCCGGGCGGCATCTCGCCGCGAATGGATTCGTTTATGGTGTCGAAGTCGGCCTTGCTGCTTATCTCGTAAGCTTCCTCAATCCAGAGCCAGCATAGGACTCCGACCTCGACGGTTATCGACGCCACTTTCAAGGGGTCGTCCAGGCCCCTGAACAGTATCTTTTGCCCCGTGGGCGTGTACGTCATTTCAAGCGGGCTTTCCTTGACGTCGAACCACTGATCGACGCCGAGCCTATGGATCGCCCATTTAAGCTCGGTAAAGCAGCTATCCTTTAGGGAGCGGAAAGTCTTGCGAACGACAAGCAGGTTGCTTTGCGGGTATTCTATAAGCCGGCATATGAAATTGAGCGCCGTGGTCTTAGACTTTTTGGAGGCCCTGCTGCCCTTGCATACCCTGTAGTTTTTCTTGCATCGCCAGTAATCGGTATAGCCGCCGCCGACAACCTTCCGAAGCGATAGGCCGCTAGAGATCATCCTTAATCACTATAGGGATCGCGGCGTCCACTTTGATCTTGTCAGTGAATATGCCGTATCTCTTGCCAAGCAGTTCTGCCGCCTTGAGCCTCTCCTTTTCGTCCGGGGCCTTTTTAATCTTGCGCGCCTCGCTCATGTAATCGCCCACGTTTTCGACGACGACAATCTCGGCCTCGCTATTGCCCCGCAGCACGGCGGTCAGGTATTCCATGACCTCTTTTGCCTCGGCAATTTTGGGGCTTTTAAGCTCCTCAAGGCGCTGGTCTATATATTTTTTCAGGTCAACATTTGTCAACATTCTTGCACCTGCTGACTTTGCCGTGTTGTCGTTCTTTATGTTCGGATAGGCGGCCTTATATGCACGAGTCGCATTCAGGTCTATAATGTATTCGTCAGCAAAGCGCTTTTGTTTCTCTGTCATGTCCTATATTCTCTTTGGAAATAAAAGCGGCGCCGGCAGGGGAAAAATGAAGAAAAACCCTGCCGACGCCCTATCTGGAGTAAAGCGATCCCCTTTCGGGAATATACCTATTTTAGAATATAGCGCATCTACGTCGCGACCGTCTGTAACGAATCGCGACGACTTTTCATTTTTTTCAGGCCCCTATAGAAGCGCTGCCTTACGCCCTCGGTGGTATTCCCCCCTCCGACTTCTATGGCAATCTCGGCCCAGCTCAGGCCGTTCACGCACCGCAGGGTAAAAATCTGCCGAGTCAGGCTGTCGTCCATGTCGCCTATGAAGCGCTCCAACTTGTTCCGCTCGTGCAAGCATTGATCCTGCTTTGCCTTAATGATAGCCTCAAGGTCTACCATTTCCACGACATACCTCTCCAGCCGGCTTTCGGCGGAAGCGGTCATGGGCATCCCAGTAAGGACAGGCGACTGAGGGCTTTCGGCTTTCGACCTAAGCTCCTCAAGGCGCTGCTGATCCATTTCTATTTCCCGGTTCAGATAATAAAGCTGCGATATTTCTTTAAGATTCATAACCGATCCCCTCCCTTACTTTCTTGATTCTCGCTTTAAGCGCCCGCATGACGGCCTCATGCGTGTTCGCCTTATCCCTTATCGCCGCCATGACGTCCTCGTCCACGCAGCCCTGAACGACCAGATAGTGAACAAACACTTTGTCGTATTCGCTGCCCTGCCGCCATAGCCTGCACCTGCCCTGATCGTTAAGCTCGAAGCTCCAATTAGGAACGAACCATATGACATGACGCCCGCCGGCCTGCAAATTAAGCCCATAGGCGCACGAAGACGGATGCGTCAGCAGCACGTCGATTTTCCCAGCGTTCCAGTCATCTTCGTCCTGCGGCCCAGAATACACGCGCACCCTCAGCTTTGTCTTTTTAAGCCTCTCAAGCAGTCGGTCAAGGTCATGCCTGAACCCGTAAAAAGTCATGCAAGGTTCGCCGCCTATCTCCTCCAGCAGTTCGATATATGCCTCCAGCTTGCAGTCATGCACTTTCAAGGTCTGCTTTTCGTCCCCATATACCGCGCCGCTGCAAAACTGCAAAAGCTTATTGGTCAGCACCGCAGCCCCTTGAGCCGTAACGACATCCTCCTCGATTTCCAAAAGCAGGTCGCGCTCGAACATGTCGTATTCCCGCTTAGACTTTTCGTCAAGCATGACGGGGATTTCATGCTCTACGCATTCCGGCAATTCAAGGTAATCCTCTGCGGTCATGCTTATACAAATATCGCTGATTGCCGCAAGCACTGCGGAGTCCGCGTCGCTTTTGGGGTTGTATTCGGTAAAATGGCCGCCGTGGGTATTCGTGGTAAAATAGCGCTCCCTGTATTGGCTGATCGTCCTGCCAAGCCGGCGCCCTTCGTCAAGCAAATATATCTGCGCCCATAAATCAATCAGCCCGTTGCTGGACGGAGTGCCGGTCAGCAGCACTACTTTTCGGCAAAACCGCCTGATCAGTTTCAAAGCCTTAAACCGCTTCGCTTGATGGTTTTTGAAGCTTGTCGATTCGTCGCAGACCAGCATGTCGAAGGGCCATGACTGCTGGTAGTAATCGACAAGCCACTGCACATTTTCCCGATTAATGATATAGACGTCGGCGGGCGTGTTCAGCGCCCGGATTCGCTTCGACTCGCTTCCCAATACCTTGACGCATTTCAGGTGTTTCAGGTGATCCCATTTCGCGGCCTCTTTGCTCCACGTCGCCTCGGCGACTTTTTTCGGCGCTATGACAAGCGCCTTCGATATGCGCCAGTAAAAGTATCTCAGGATATTTATAGCCGTCAGCGTTATGGAAGTTTTGCCCAGGCCCGGCCTCAAGAAAAGCCCGATGGCGGAGTCTTTCAAAACGCGATCTATGCAGTATGACTGATAATGATGCGGCCTATATTCCATCAAAAACCTCCCGAATAAAATTGTCCACGCCGTAGCTCTCGTAAAGCACGCGAACATTCGCCTTTACTTTTTTGAGCCTGCCTATTTGATGGCTCTGCATTTTGCTGACCCTGCCTTTTTTGGTTTTCAATTCCAGGAACCAGACGGCCCCGTTAGGCGCAATCACGATCCTGTCAGGCACTCCGACCTCCAAGCCTATGAACTTATAGGTAAGCCCTCCGCGCGCTAGTACCATTGCGCGCAGCCTTTTTTCTATGTTTTTTTCAAGCACTTTTGACCTCCCAGCCCTCGAAAAACGGCGATTTTAAGGCAACATTCCGAAAAATTAGAATGTTGCTGCGTAAGTCTTTATGCTGTAAAGAATTAGGCCCCAGAGGGGCAACATTCGACAAAAAATCCCTATATATGCGCGCGCTCAGGCGGGCGCAGGCGTTTAGGCTGTATATATACCGCCTAACTGCCTGATCTATATGATCTATATAAAAAAATGTTAGAATGTAGCTCTTATAAGCTAATTCCTTGTAATATAAGGATTTATGGGGCGACATTAGGGGCAACATTAGGGGCAACATTCTCTTAGGGGCAACATTTTCAGGGGCGACATTCTTTTCCAAAAACTGCCTGTTTCCGCCTGATTTTTGGATTGATTTTTGGACTGATTTTTCCGGCGCGCTATTTCTTTTCACGCTTGACCTTCCATCCCCTGACAAAGCCCCTCTGATCGCCATGCGGCCCATACTTCAAAACTTTGTCCGACCTTATCCATCCCGGCGTCCTCTCAATGACGCTGTTAATATCGCGGGCTATGGACTTATTAAGGTCTTTCGGCAGCCCTCTCAAGGCTTCGCACCATACCTCCGCCGAACATATCCTGCTGCGAGGCGCCGTCTTAATTTCGCCCTGCGCCCCGCCGCTCCAAAACATAAGGCGCCGATCAAGCTTCCAAGTTTCCCAGTCTATAGGCACTTCCCTATTAAGGAAGTCAAGAGTAATGCCTTCATAGGGCGATACTTCCCTATGCTCTTCCTGCTTTTCTTCGGCGTCGCTTTCTACGTCCCCGGACAGATACAGGGCCTCTCCCATTTGCCAGTAAAACACCGCCTCGGCCCAGACCTGATCGACCTCAAGCGGCAAATCTTCCCAGACCTTTTTAATGGCAGGCTGCTCCCCGGTGTCCACGGGCCAAAAGCGGCGGTTGCCGGTAGTGTCCTGCAAAAAGTCTTTTGGGTTCGACGTGCCGAAGAATACGCACGAGCGCGGAAGCTCTTTGACATGCCTGCCGTATGCTGCCCGGAAGCGGTCGGCCCTCAAGCTTAGGAACTGCTTGATCCTCGCTACTTCGGTTCGCCTGAACGCGTCCAGTTCGGGGATTTCTACAATCCACACTCCCTGCAAAAGCTCAGAGGCTTCCTTGCCTTCGAACGTGCGAATGGAATCGTTGAACCATCCGCGACTCAGTATGTCCAATAGGGAGCTTTTGCCTATGCCCTGCGGCCCCACTAAAATCGTCATGTTGTCGAACTTGCAGCCCGGCGTCATAGCCCTTGCCACGGCGGCCACGCAGCCCTTGCGCGCTACAGTGCGGTTGTAGGGAGTGTCTAAGGCTCCGAGGTAGTCGATGTATAAGGTGTCAAGGCGTGGTATTCCGTCCCACGCCCTGCCCTTGAGATAGTCCTGGACTTCGTTGAAAGCGAACTTGTTGGAGTGCAGGGACAGCGCGGCGTCGATTTTCCCGTTGCCGACAAGCTGATGCCTTTTTTCCATATACCAGTAGAGGCCGTTGTTGTCGTTGTCGTCCCAGAGGCGGCGCTTAGTCCGTTCGTCCCACGGCAGGGAGCCAAGCACTTCGCCCCGCCCCGCGAACATATTGAGGGCGAACCTGCCTTTAAGTTCAGGGTCGTGTTCCAGTATTTTGCAAAAGTTGTCGATGGTGGGTTTGGGGCGCAGGGTCTGCGGGCTTATCTCAAGCAGCCCCTTTTCCCAGTTCGCCGGATCGGCTTCGTTGGTCGCCGAGACTTCCTTAAAATCCTTGAGGGCCTCCGCAGACCGTTCCTGGGAAATGAGCGACAGGACGTCCGGCAGTTCGGTTATGTAATTGAACATAGCCGAATAGGAAGGGAGCCTGTTGTTGGGCGTGTTCGGCTGCGCCTCGTCGTCGAGGTCGGCGAACCTGTGGATGCGCACAAGGTCGAAGGAGTTTACAAGCCGGCCTCCGCATGGGTCTGTCGCATGGTGCGAATACAGAAACTTTCCGCTATCGTAGACCACGGCGCCGCCGGTGGTTGTGCCTGCTATGTAAGTGTACCTGTCGGGGATATTGTCCACTGGCTCGTAGATTCCTGGAATCAGTTCGTCCATCGCCCTGTATACGTCGTAGGTGCGGCAGAAAGCCCCGACGCCTCCGGCCTTGCCCTCCGGGTCTCCCTGCTTGACGGCGAGCTTCGTAAATGCCTGGCTGCCCGGCAGCGAAGGCCATTGGGACACGTCGCGCCAGTCCTTGTATTGCGCCAAGAGGCCGTCTGCGGACACGAAGGGCTTGTCC
>Ga0268262_10007335_pt1 | contig 10331 bp, 4 predicted proteins | sample TergutNc150P3_FD_190354 | JGI IMG/M metagenome (GOLD analysis project Ga0268262, IMG submission 190354) | Nasutitermes corniger P3 segment gut microbial community from laboratory colony in Florida, USA - Nc150 P3 (SPAdes) (version 2) | ecosystem: Host-associated > Arthropoda: Insects > Digestive...
TGGCGCTTTCGTTCTCGATGTCGCTTGGCGTATTAATCGCTTTTATCAATCTTGTACAAATGTTTTTTCAGCCTGTAACCGACATTGCGGAAAAATACACAATGCTTCAATCGGCGATGGCAGGCGGCGAAAAAGTTTTTAAATTGATGGACACAAATGAACAAATTCCTGACAACGGAAAAACAGAAATATTAGCGGCGCGCGGACATATCGAATTTGACAATGTGCATTTTGCGTACAAAGCCGGTGAAGACGTTTTAAAGGGGCTTTCGTTTTCCGTAAAGCCCGGAGAAATGGCGGCGATTGTCGGGTACACCGGAGCCGGCAAAACTACAATCATCAATGTACTTGCCCGCCTGTGGGACATTGACGGCGGAGAAATCCGCCTTGACGGCGTGCCTGTAAAAAATATTCCCCTCGATACATTGCGCCGCTGTATTATGCCTGTTACTCAGGATGTAAATTTGTTTTCAGGCACGATAGAGGAGAACATCAGTCTTGGGCTTGAGCTTTCGCCGGAAGAAATAATTGAGGCGGCAAAAACAGTTCACGCGCATGAATTTATTTCCGCCCTGCCTGACGGCTACAAGACGGAGCTTTCGGAAAAAGCGGCGAATATTTCTACGGGGCAAAGGCAGTTGATAAGTTTTGCCCGCGTAATCGCGCACAACCCCCGCGTAGTCATTCTTGACGAGGCGACAAGCTCCATTGATACCGAGACAGAGCGGCTTATTCAGCTTGGAATGAAGAAAGTTTTGGACGGCAGGACTTCATTTGTCATCGCCCACAGGCTTTCCACGATTAGGGACGTTGACCGTATTTTTGTTCTGTCCGCCGGCCGTTTGGTGGAGGAGGGCAGGCATGAGGAACTTGTAGCGAAAGACGGAATTTATTCAGGTCTTTACAGATTGCAATATGAGGATTAAAATATAAATAGATGAAAAAAAGATTTATTCTGATAATTTTTACTCTGTTTTTAGCGGTTTCTGAGGGAATTTACGCCCAAAGCATGGATCATCTGCCGTATGTGTCGCAGATTAAGGTTGAGTCAAGGAATAATCTGATAAGGCTTACATGGGTAGATTCCCCGGACGCAAAAGGGCCTGTTTACATATACAAATCCGCCCGCCCGTTCAGCGGTTCTATTCCGGCAAATCTAAGACCCGTAGTCGTAAGATACGGAGAACAGTACTACATTGACGATACTGACGGCGTGGAAAATATTTATTATTTTATTGCGGCAAGCGATGCGTCCGGCCAGCGTTACGATATTATCCTTCCCAGAATAAACAGTACAAGCCTTAACCCTGTACAGCTTCAGGAAGATGCGGAGGCTGTCGCCGAGGCGGAGAAATACGCCCCTAATGAAGCGCAGGGGATTTCCAATTTAAAAGCAAGGCAGGACGGAGAAAGGGTGATCATCACTTTTGACAGGGACACCCGGCGCAGAAACGCGATTCTGTACCGAAGTATGCAGGCTATAACTCATTCTCAGGATTTGCTTAACGCCGTTATGGTGCATTCGGGAATAAATTCCCCTTTTGTAGATTTTCCAATTCCGGTTCCGGGGCTTGCATGGTTTTACGCGGTAATTTATGAGGACGAGATCGCAAGCGGAAACATGGAAATTAAACCGGGAACCAACGCGACTGTAACGCCTGTTACCGTTACAAGCGAACAGCCGGTTGAACGCCCTTTGCGCCCGATTCCCCTGCCCGTCCTTACGTTACGCAACACTGTTCCTAAAACTTATTTTATAACGGAGATTCCCGATCAGACGCCTTTAAGCGCGGCGTCTTCGAATATTCTGCGTGATACGGAAATGCCTTCTAAGGCTCCGATAAAGTTAAAAAGACCGCGTGTTTTTTCGGTTGATTTAGTCGCGCCGACAGGCGGCGAAGAATCGGCTTTGTTTCAAATAGTTACGGAGTATTTTGTAACGTCTCAATGGGAGTCCGCCAGAGTCAGTTTACAGCGTTATTTGGCGCTTCCCCGTTCAAGAGACATAGAAGTCCGCGCCCGTTTTTATCTTGGGCAGACGCTTTACTACACCGGAAATTACCGCGAATCGCTTATGGAATTTATGTCGATAAGATCGGTTCATTCTGCCGAAGCTAACAGGTGGATAGACGCCGTTTTGTCGGCGATGGTACATTAGGACAACTTCAAAGAATCCAGTCTTAACTGTTTTCATAATAGATTTGCCGGAAACTTCAGTTCCCGGTTCGGGAATTAACCGGACCGCCTGTCAAGCCTAATATTAACAATAAAAATTATAATTGACAAAAATTAATAATTATGGCAAAAATCTTAATTATCTGCATAAATTGAGGAAAATTTAAGGAGATTATTTCATGGAAGATATGCCAGCGTACAATGACAGCCGCGCTTCCTTGCAATTTAAACGTCCGCGCCTGAACCAACTGTTTGCGGAAGCGGTAAAATATCCTCTTGTTGTCGTATGCGCAGGCGCAGGTTACGGCAAAACTTGCGCGGTTCATGATTTCGCGCAGGAATATCAGGCGACTACATTCTGGCTCCAGCTTTCAGAACGCGACAATACAAGCGCGCGTTTTTGGGAAAGTTATATACATACTTTGACAAAAATTAACGCGCCTCTTTCCAAAGCGTTAATCAAATTGGGTTTTCCCGACACAAAAGACAAACTGAACCATTATCAGACTTTATTGAATGAGCTTGTAGAGAAAAAAAGGCGAATCATTGTCATGGACGATTTTCATTGCATTGAAGAGCCTTCTGTCATTAAATTTATAGAGGAATGTATTCTTTTTAAAATGCCGCCGGGGACTTCGGTGTTCCTTATTTCCCGCACTGTTCCCGACATTAAAACGGCTAATAACAGTTACGATAATAAAATGTTCAACATAAGCGAAGATGATCTGCGTTTTACGGAAAGCGAACTTGCCCAATATTTCCACAGCAAAAATATTTCCGCGTCCTATGAAAACTTGCGCGAAATAATACAGGATACGGGCGGCTGGGCGTTTGCGGTTAATTTTATCGCGCAGTCTTTTCAAAAGGCTCCGGGATACTCAGGCTATGTGCGTAACGCGCTTAGGACGAATATATTCGGCATAATCGAAACGGAAATTTGGAAAGATATTTCCGCTTCCCTGCAAAATTTTTTACTGCGCCTTTCGCTCATCGATCATCTGTCCGTTGACTTAATTACCCAGCTGGCTGGAAGTGAAGAAGAGCTTGTCGCGGAACTGGAAAAACAAAGCGCGTATGTGCGCAGGGATAATTTTATCAACGCGTACCTCATTCATCCTTTGTTTTTGGAATTCTTAACCGCAAAGCAAAATTTAATTTTGGAAGAGCAAAAAATAGAAACCTACGCTATTTCAGGAAACTGGTGCGCCCGTAACGGTTTTAAGATTGACGCTATGTCGTATTATGAAAAATCGAAAGATTATAAATCAATACTTTTAATTTTAGCCGGATTAACCACGCAAATACCGCAGGATATAGCGAAGTACGCCGCGCAAATTTTAGACAGGGCGGCGGAAGATGTTTTTGACAGGGTGGAATTTCTTGCGGATATGCATTTGCGCACATATATATGCCAAGGGTTACTGCAAAAATCGCTTGAACTGCTTAAATCCTATGAAGCAAAGTTTCTTAAACTGCATGATGACGATCCTATAAAGAACCGCACTCTGACAAGGCTCTACATTTGCTGGACATACATACGCTGTTTAATTAGCGTAACGGATGACGTTTTCGATTTTGACATTTACATTGAAAAAGCCTGTAACCGGGTGCATGAAGAGGATTCGGGAAAACTCGACATTTATTATCCGGGAGCGTGGATCAATTTTGCCGGTTCTTCAAGGAAGGGCGGTCCTGAAGAATTTATCGCCGTCATAACCCGTAACCATGAGCATATACAAAAAAGTTATATGAAAGGGTTCATGGCAGGAGAATTGGAACTGGCTCGCGGCGAATTGGATTTTTATCGGGGAGAGGCTTCTTCCGCCGAAACTCATATTGCCCTTGCGGTGAAGCAGGCGCGGACGGAAAGACAGTTTGGGCTTATGCACAGGGCGTTGTTATACGGCTTGCGTATCGCCGCCGCGCAGGGAAATTTTCCCCTTATGGAACAAACGCTGAAAGAAATAAAAGCCCAACTGGACGAAGCCGATTATGTAAACCGTTTTATTGATTATGACGTTTCCCTTTCATGGTATTACTATTTTCTTGCCATGCCGGAAAAAGCGGTTGATTGGCTGAAAGAAGATTTTTTTGTTTACAGCCACGCCGCTTCTATTGACAATTTTTGGAATCAAATAATAGCGCGTCTTTGTTACGCCGCAAGAAATTTTTCTGCTTTGCTGTCATACATCGAAGAAATGAAGCGCAGGGAATCGTTTTTATTCGGACGTGTGGAAATGCTGGCGATGGAAGCGTGCATACATTACAAGCTAAAAAACAAAGAAAAAGCTTTTGCCGTCTTTGAAGAGGCGTACAAAGACGCCGAACCTAACGGCATATTAATGCCCTTTATCGAAATGGGCAAGGATATGCGCACTCTTGCCGCCGCAATGCTGAAAGAGCCGCGCAAAAGCATTCCAAAATCATGGCTGGAAGACGTCAATCATAAAGCCGCCACTTACGCCAAACGCCGTTCCCATATCATAGCGAAATATGCGCAAATCAGCGGCGAAACCGGCGGCATTGCTTTGTCTCCCAGAGAAAAGGAAGTTCTAAATGACCTTTCGCACGGTCTATCCCGCGCCGAAATCGCCGCATCCCGTAAACTTTCGATAAATACTGTTAAAATGGTTATTACAAAAATCCATAACAAACTAGGCGCGGAAAATCTAGCCGACCTTATCCGCATCGCAGTTGAGAGAAAATTGATTTCGTAAAATTTCAAGCTAATCCTTCAGACAACAACCCCTCTCCCCACCAAAGAACGTATTTTGCGATTAACAAATTCGCTTTTTGGGTATGATTTTTTTATACGCAAATATTTATCTTACATCTGTCGGCTTGTGAAACGAATCGTTTAGGTGAATTTTTTCGTTTCCGCAATAATGTATGCAAATATCTATAGTAGGGGAAACGATGAAAAGTATAAGGACTTTACTGAATAAGTGGCGTTTTTACGGACTTGGAGAGATTGAATACAAAGATTCTCTGGAAAAAATATTTGCAAATAATATCAAAAGACTGCGCAGGATAAATGCCACAGTAGTTTTTATATTGTCTGTTTTTGTGTTTGTTCTTTTATTCTTAGACAGAAGCCTGATTGAAATTATATTTCCTACGGGAACGGTAACCGTCGCCGCGCTTTTATATGTTTTTCTAAAGTGCAAATACCGCAAACTTAATAAAGAAAATAAAAAAAGAAAAAATCTTGTCTATTTATTGATATGTTTATATTACGTAAATGTAATATCTTTTGGAATTTATTTGGACGTTTGGGCGCATCCGGGAAAGGAAGCCGGAGCGTTTCTGGCGGTTCTGATATGCGCGTTACTGCTTTTTGACCTTCCTCCTTTGTTTCATCATTGTCTTACAATTTGTTCAATCGCTGTTTTTATCGTCATAATCAGCATAGTTAAAACTCCGGCGGAGTGCCGCGTGGACATACCGAATACCATGTTTGCCGGAATTATCAGCCTGATTTTAAATTGGCATGTTATTATGAACAGATTGTCTTTAGCCTCTATCGCGAAGAGAATGGAAAATGAACGCGACAGTTATTATGATCAAAGCACGATTGATGAACTGACCCAGCTTAAAAACCGCAGGGATTTTTTAAACACCTTCCAAAGGGCTGTCGCCAACCACAGGCAGGCGGATAATTATTTGTGCGTCGCTATTTTGGACATTGATTTCTTTAAGAGTTATAACGACTATTACGGACACCCTAAAGGCGACGAGTGCCTCCGCGAGATAGGCAGGGCTTTTAGAGAACTTCAGAGCAAAATTAATATTTACGCCGCCAGAATTGGCGGAGAGGAATTTGCCCTTGTCTGGTTTGAGGAAGACGCCGCAAACATTAAAAATGTGGCTTCCATGATAAATACTACAATATGCAATTTAAATATACCCCATGAAAAATCCGAAGCCGCGCCTTATGTAACCGCCAGTGTAGGGATACACGTGGTTCAGTGCGGCGTCTCAGACGATATTAGCACCCTGTACGATTTGGCTGATAAAGCCCTCTATATCGCCAAAAAGAACGGGCGAAACCGCGCTGTTATCAATTATTCCGAACATTTACACATAGAAATTCTGCGCGAAACAGCGTAAATTGGCTCTAATCCCTGTATATTATTGATTATTTTTTAAATTCATACTATTATTTATTAAGAGCAACGTAATTAAGGCAGAATATTATCAAACTGCTTTAGAGGGATGTGTAAAATGAGCGTTAAAAATGGAAAGAAATCAATACATATTGGCTTACTAATAAAGTTATCAAGTATATCTATTGCTTTTGTACTTTTGGCGATTGCGATTTTTTCAATTGTCAGTATCAATTCCGTGCAGTCATCAGGTGAAGAGATCGCCCTTATCATGGGGGAAAGAAAACTCGCAAGCGATATGGTTCATTTCGAGTCCAAGGTATTGCTTGAATTCGGGCAATTAAGCCTTGCAGGCGACACTTTGCAGGGCAAGGATGGCGTTTCCCTCAAATACAATTATGAATTAATAGACGAAATAAGTTCGGCGTTGGGAATAGCGGCGACTATCTTTGTCCGTGAAGGCGAAGATTACCGCAGAATCAGCACCAGTATTGTTGACGGCGCGGGAAAACGGGCGGTGGACACTTTTTTGGGAAAAGGCAGCGCGGCGTATCCGTCTATTCAAGCCGGTCAGGAGTTCTCGGGAAAAGCGGTCATTCTTGGCAAAAATTACCTTGCCGAGTACCGTCCGGTTTTTGCGCCGAACAGCAAAGAAGTTATCGGTATTTTGTTTATCGGCAACGAGAAGGCAAGCATTGAAGAGGTCATACACGCCCATGTGGTTGATGATGTTAAATTAATTTCCATTATCGCGGTCTCCATTTTATTGGCGTCCGTTGCGGTAAATGTCATTAGTAATAAATTTATATTAATAAAACCAATTAATTCCGCAACCGAGATGCTTAAGGAAATATCCGAAGGCGAAGGGGACCTTACAAAACGGCTTAAAGTTTCCAGCAAAGATGAAATTGGCGTTATGTCAGCGTATTTTAACGAAACATTGAATAAGATTAAGAACCTTGTTTTGATTATAAAAAAAGAGGCGGCAAAACTCAGCGACGTCGGCAACGATCTTGCCAGCAATATGACCGAGACCGCCGCGGCGATAAATCAAATTACAGCGAATATCCAGAGCATCAAAGGCAGGGTCATTAACCAGAGCGCCAGCGTAACCGAAACTAACGCGACTATGGAACAGATAGTTACGAACATAAACAAACTCAACGGGCAGGTGGAAGAACAGGCGACAACAATATCAAAAAGGTCGGCGTTTATTCAGGCGATGGTAGACAACATCGATTCAGTAAACAAGACCCTGCAAAAAAATCTGGACAATGTTCAATCGCTGAAAGACGCGTCTGAAATTGGCAGAAGCGGACTGCAGGGAGTCGCGGCGGACATTCAGGAGATAGCCCGCGAATCGGAAGGCTTATTGGAAATAAACTCTGTAATGAAAAACATTGCCAGCCAGACAAACCTGCTTTCAATGAACGCGGCGATAGAGGCGGCTCACGCCGGAGAGTCCGGCAAGGGGTTCGCGGTAGTAGCGGACGAGATCCGCAAACTTGCGGAAAATTCCAGCGAACAGTCCAAGACTATAGGCAACGTGTTAAAAAAGATAAAGGAATCAATAGACAAGATAACCAAATCCACCGAAAGCGTGTTGAACAGATTCGGGGCGATAGATTCAAACGTGAACACTGTCGCGGAGCAGGAGGAAATAATCCGCAAGGCGATGGACGAGCAGGGGGAGAGCAGTAAACAGCTTCTGCAAGGAACCGGCAATTTAAATGAAATAACCAAGAAGGTAAAAAGCGGCTCCGAGGAAATGCTTGAAGGCAGTAAGGAAGTAATAAATGAAAGCAAGAACCTTGAAAAAGTAACGCAGGAAATTTCCAGCGGCATGAGTGAAATGGCGTCCGGCGCGGATCAGGTAAACATAGCCGTACACAACGTCAATGAAATAAGCAACAAGAACAGGGACGGAATTGAGACTTTGATAAGGGAAGTCTCGCGGTTTAAGGTAGAATAATGAAACAAACTGCCAATAAGGGGGAATTGTCAGAACGCCGTGCCGTTATTATTGACGCTTTAAACAAATCCATAGAAATATTTTCCGCAAATGATAAAAAATTTGACGAAGTAATAACCAACGGCATACGTCCGATAGCGGACGCTGTTGGTCTTAACCGCGTAGTTTTTTATATGCTGGTGGAAAAGGAAGGAATTAAGCGTCTTGGGCAAATTTACCGTTGGGATAAATCTGAAGGCGGACTAATGTCTCTTGCCGATGAATTGCGGATTTTACCCCATATTCCGGTTTTTGAAAGTTGGATTAAAATTACCGCGCAGGGCGGCTGTATAAGGCTTAAAGAAAGCGAATGTTCACAAGAGGCGGCGGCTATTTTAAACGCTTACGGCATAAAGTCGTTTCTGATAATACCCATTTTTACGCGCGGTGAATTTTGGGGAGTTATCAGTTTTCAAGATCATGACAACGACAGGTATTTTGACGAAGACTGCTCCGATTTGCTTCATTCCGCGGCGCGCATATTCTCAAACGCGATTATCAGAATGGAAGCGGAACACAGCGCGGAAAAAGCCGTTGAGGCGTTAAAACGCCGCGAAAAAATGTCGAGTACTCTGAACAGGGTTTCCGTCATGTTCCTTTCGCAAAACGAAGAAACCTTTGAAGCCACAATGACGGCAGGCGTTAAGGAAATCGCCGACGTGTTCCAATTGGACAGGCTTTCAATTTGGCGGAACTTAAACAAGCCTGACGCTATGCACGCATCCCAGATATACCGCTGGGACAGGGAATCCGGCGGCACTACAGCTCCTACAAAAGGATTGGAAGATGTTACATACGCCCAACTCGCGCCGCGCTGGGAAAAACTTTTTGCGGCCGGCGAATCCATTAACAGCCCGGCGCGGCTTCTGCCTGAAGCGGCGATGCTGCAGTCGTTTGGCTGTGTAACGGCGTTTATCACGCCGATTTATATTAACAACATCGTATGGGGTTTCGCTCTGCTTGAAGACCGCCACAATGAACGTTTTTTTGAAGATGACAGCGTAGAAATGATGCGCTCCGCGATACTCCTTTGCGCGAACACCGTCATACGCGCCGACATGGAACGTGAAATAACCAACGCTGACGAATTTAACCGCGCCATCCTTGCCGCTTCGCCTTTTTGCCTGACTATTTTTGACGAAAACGCGCAAGCTATTGACAGCAATGATATTAATATAAAAACATTGGAAACGACAAAAAAATACTATCTTGAGCATTTTCACGAATTTTCGCCTGAATGCCAAAGCGACGGGAAAAACTCAAAAGATAAGGCGATAGAGGTAATTAAGCGCGCGCTGAACGGAGAAAGCATAGTGCTTGAGTGGACGCACTGTACCTCCAAAGGGAAACTTATTCCTTTTGAAGTTACGCTGAGCCGCGTGATGTATAAAGAGAAGTATATGGCGATAGGTTATCAATATGACCTGCGTAATATTAAAAAGATGGAAAAAAGCATACGGGAGCAGGGCGAACAGCTTAAAATCAAACTGGAACAGCAGGAACTGATTTCAGAGCTTTCAAGGGGTTTTATTTCGTCCGGCAATTCACAAGCGCTGGTGCAGGAAGCTGTCGCCAAATTAGGACGCTACCATAAAGTAACATTAGTGTTTGTTTTCGCTATGAATTATGAACGTAAGGATACTCGTCTTGCGTATCATTGGACGGAAGACGGCGCGCCGCCGAGACTGGCTATATCCAATCTGTTTGAATATTTAAAAAATATTTTTCCTGAAACTCTGCCCGAATGTTCTACGATACCTATAGTCGCCTGCGATGATACGTCCACAAACCCCGACGCGGTTTTTCAGGCGTTATGCGCCATTAACGTAATGGCGGTTATCGGCGCGCCGCTTTATGTTGACGGGCATTTATGGGGTGTAATATGCGTGGAACAAGGCAAAACCCCGCGCAAGTGGCTGGAAAATGAAAAGGAATTTGTCGCCATGACGGCAAGCACCATCGCCGGCGTAATCATGCGCGACATATATACAATAAAACTTAAAGACGCCCTGCACAAGGCGATGGAAGCAAGCAAGGCG
>Ga0268262_10007336_pt1 | contig 10329 bp, 9 predicted proteins | sample TergutNc150P3_FD_190354 | JGI IMG/M metagenome (GOLD analysis project Ga0268262, IMG submission 190354) | Nasutitermes corniger P3 segment gut microbial community from laboratory colony in Florida, USA - Nc150 P3 (SPAdes) (version 2) | ecosystem: Host-associated > Arthropoda: Insects > Digestive...
AAAAAAACGCTGGGACAGTACCTACCAAAGCGAAATTACGGAACTGTCCAAACTTCCGGGCCTTATTTGGACCACCGACATTGCCGGAAAAGTAACGGCCGAAGCGGAAAAAATTACCGGCCTTAAAGAAGGAACGCCGGTTATCTGCGGAACCGCCGACGCTTTATCCGAAGCGGTTTCCGTCGGACTCTACAAAGACGGCGACATGATGATGATGTACGGTTCCAGCAATTTTTACATTATGCGGACAGAAAAACTCCTGCCACAGGAAAATTCCTGGGCCAGTTATTTTGTTACTCCAAAAGCGGAACACCTTCTGGCAGGCGGCATGACCAGCGCCGGGAACCTTTTTAAATGGCTCCGCGAAACATTCCCCGGCAGGGACTTCCCCCAATGGGAAGCGCTCTCCGCCGAGTCCTGCCCCGGAGCGGGCGGGCTTACCCTGCTCCCCTACTTTGCGGGAGAAAGAACCCCCATCAACAACCCACGGGCCAAAGGCGTTCTCTTCGGCATAACCCTCCGTTCAAGTCCGGGAGATGTATACCGGGCATTCCAGGAAGCTCTGGCCTATGGGGTAAGGCACAACATTGAAGCCCTAAAGGAAAAGGGGATTCAGGCAAAACGGATATTTGCCATTGGGAGTATTTCCAGGAGCAATCAACTGCTGCAAATCATCAGCGACATTTCCGGCTGTCCCCAGCTTATTCCCAAAGAAAAGGCCGGAGCGTCATACGGAGACGCCTTTATGGCAGCCCTGGGTTCCGGCTTTATCGACGATATTTCAGAGATAACACGTTGGGTAAATTACGAACAGGAAATCATCCCCCGGAACGATCACCGGGACGTATACGAAGAAGGCTTTGCCCGGTACAAAGATCTGTATAAAGCCCTTGTACCGTTTATGTAGATATTTCCCAGTTAAACCCAAAAGTTTCGTTGAGATTCTTGTAGTAAAAATCCTTATCCGGCGTTGACTTGTCAAAGATAACATACACATTGCATGTCTCTTTTATGGCCAGCGGCGCGTGGTGCCATACCTCGGGATTAAAGATCACCGCGTTCCCCGCGGGAACAATAAAGGCCTTTACCTTGGAAGGATCGGGAAGCGCGGGATTTTTTTCATCCCCTAGGGTTGCTACAAGCACAATATCCCCGGTAGCAACCAGCACCTCGGAAGTTTTCTTGTGGTGTTCCAGGCCGTCTTCCCGCATGGTTTTTTGCGGCACGGTTTTCACTATACAGATGGACGTTTCCCCCTTGATCTTTACAGCCCCAAGAGCATTCCAAAAAGAAAAAACCTTGTTTACCGAATTTGCCTTTCGGTTGCTGGTAGAAATGTACTGCCCAAAAGGAGCAAAATTTTTTACCGTTGCCTTAACGGCTTTGATTTTTTTTATTTCCATAAATGTCCTCTTTATTATTCGCGGTGAAGTTTACCGTTCATTCCGCGGCATAATCAGCAAAGGTTTTCATCAAGAGATGGCCAACCACAGAACCCGGATCGATAAGTGTTTTGGCTTTTTCCTGGTTATAAGCCAGCCTTCCGAACTGGGCCGTCATGGTTCTGGTGTTTTCCATCCCCGCTTCCGCCGCGGCAAGGGCATCGGCAAATCCTTCGCTTAAGGACTTGCCGTTTGCGGCGGCCTTTTCCAGGGCGGAAGCGGCGGGATCCAGGGAATCAATTATTGTTTTATCACCGGGCTTGGCCTTGCCCCGCTCTTCCAGTCCTTCCACAAAGGCCCGCCAAAACCGGGCCATTTCCTCAAGGCCCAATTCGGTTTTTTCCTTAACCGCCTTGCCGCCCCGCATAAAACCCGTCCCCATCAAGGTTCCCATGGTGGACGGCGCCGCTTTGGCCATGGACATTCCCGCCTTGGTAAGAATTTTACTTATATCCGTCTCATCCGGAATTTCATCCGCCGCGGCGCTAAAGGCGGCAACCATGGTCAACCCCAGATCCCCGTCACCCATGATGCCGTCAATTTCAATTAGTTTGTCCTTGTTGGAAATCATTACTTTCTTTAGTAATCCAAAAAGAGTTTTTATGTCCGGAAGAAGAAGCTTTTCACGGGCCATGTTTATGCCTCCAACTGCACCTGCTCAAAGAAGGGCGTATTGGCCGGTTTTGCCAGCAATGTCTTTAGTTCCCCGTCCAGTTTAAGAAGGGAGACGGAAGCTCCTGCCATTTCCATAGAAGTGGCGAATTCACCCAGGTACACTTTGTATACCTTTATGTTTTTGCTTTTTAGGACTTCCGCCGCTTTCCGGTACATCACGTAGAGTTCTTCCTTGGGGGTCGCACCCAGCCCGTTTACCAGAACGGCAACCTCGTCTCCGGAACTATAAGGAAGATCTTCCAGAATCTTGTTTACCATGATCTCTACGGTTTCATCGGCGGTTTTTAGTTTGCCCCGCTCTATTCCCGGCTCGCCGTGGATGCCCATGCCCAGTTCCATTTCATCCTCGCCAATGGTAAAGGAAGGCTTGCCCACTTCGGGAACTACGCAGGGGGAAAGGGCTACACCCATGGTCCTGACATTGGCGGCGGCTTTGCCGGCAATCCGCTTAACTTCATCCAGGTTCTTCATTTCCAAAGCGGCAGCCCCGGCGCATTTGTACACAAAGAAAATACCGGCCACTCCACGGCGCTTCCCTTCCTGGCCCTTGGGGGAAGAGGCAACATCTTCCCCGGCCACCACGGAAAGCACCTTGATGTCTTCGGCGTCGGCCATTTCCGCGGCCATGTCGAAATTCATAATGTCCCCGCCGTAGTTTCCGTAAATGTACAATACCCCCGCGCCCTGGTTAATCGCCTTGGTGACTTCAAACATCTGATCCGCCGAGGGAGACTGAAAAACCCCGCCCACCGAACAGCCGTCCAGCATGCCGTCTCCCACATAACCGAGAAACAGGGGAAGATGCCCGGAACCGCCGCCTGTGGCAATACCCACTTTGCCCTTATAGGACCTGGCGTTTACGATACACCGCAAATCATTGTTCACGATTTTTACCTTGTCCGGATGGGCTGCCAGAATACCCTGAATCATTTCATTTACGAAATCCGCCGGTTTGTTGATAAATTTCTTCATTAGTAGTCCTCCTGTTCTGTTCCTGCCTGGCAGGGCTCCTGCTTTACAGCGCCCCTGCCAAGGGTGTTATTTTTTAGTCTCTCTTTGTATGGCCCTGATACGTTTTTGTTCATTATATTTGGAAATAAGGTAATTAAGCACCATTATTAACAGCAGGGCCAGGCCCCAAATGATTTTTTTTGTAAACGGAGAAAAAGCCAGCATGGTTAAACCGCTCTGGGTAAACTGAAGGATCATAATACCCATAACAAGTCCTGTCATACTTGCAACCCCGCCGCTGGGATCTGTTCCCCCTAAAACAGCGACTAAAATGGCCTGGAGCAGATAATCGGATCCGTAACCGGGCTTCATTGAATTGGTCCGTGAAAGCATGATCAACGACGATACTCCCGCCAGTATCCCGGTAAGCACAAAGGTCCGGATAATAATCATGGTATTGTTTACCCCCGAATAACGGGAGACAACAGGATTTGCCCCAAGCATATACATGTTAAACCCGTGCCTGGTGCGCCTGAGTATAAATGCCGCAATGGCCGTCATTACGACAAAGAGTAAAAAAGGAAAGGGTAATCCAAAAACAAATCCGTTTCCGATAAAGGCAACTTCCGGCGGAAAGCCCGAAATGCTATGGCCTTTGGTAAGGATGATTGCAATTCCCATAAGAAGACCCTGAGTTCCCAAAGTCGCAAGTATGGGTGGTACTCCCGCTATTCCAATCAGCGTACCGTTAAACAAACCGGTTACGGCAGCCGTTGCAAGAACAACAATGACTACTATAAATATTAAGGTTCCGCCCGGCATACCGGCGGCCATTCCCCTTGACAGAATCAAGGCAGACAATACTCCGCAAACATTGGCTACCGCCACTACCGAAAGATCAATCCCCCCTATTATCATGGAAAACATCATCGCTATCGTTAAAAGGCCGAATTCGGGAAACTGTGACAGCATTGAACGAAAATTTCTTACCGTAGGGAAACGGGACGGGCTGAGCATTGAAAATAAAATGAAAATCACCACCATAAGAATAAACAAGGTGATATTCTTTGCCTGTCCCGCAAGAAAAATATTAAGGAATTCCTGAAATTTTTTCTTGTTCAGCGCCATGTTACGCCCCCGTCCCTTTCAATGCTTTAAGTTTATTTTGAACATTGGTAATGGTAACACCGGCAACAATGATAAGTCCAACAAAAAAGCTCTGCCAATAGGAAGAAAGGCCAATCAACACCAGGTTTTTTTGCAAAATCATTATCAACGCGACCCCCAGCATGGTACCTGTAAGGGTTCCGGTTCCGCCGGAAATTCTGGTGCCCCCAAGAACTACCGCCGCAATTATCATAAGTTCTTCCCCCACCAGGTGCATGGGGCTTGCAAAAAATATCAGGCTGATATGGATTATCCCCATGATCCCCGCCAGAAATCCCACATAACAATAAATAAAAAAATTAATCTTATGAAGATTAAATCCCGCCCGCTTTGCGGCTTCGGGATTTCCTCCCATGGCATAAATACCACGGCCTATCATGGTAAATCGTAGAATAAACCATGTTAAAAGAAGGAGCGCCAGGAGTATGAAAAAAAACACCGAAAGCCCGAATGGGGTTCCGTTCGGCAGGGTCCAGTTAATTAACGAAAGATCCCCAAAATCCTTAAAACATTGCGGAATATCCCCGACATTGTAGGATCTGGTTCCCAAAAATTGCGTCATAACCCCGTGGAAAAGACTGGCCGTTCCCAGAGTAGTGATTAACACAGGTATTTTAAAAATTGAAATAAAAACCGCATTGATCGCACCCATCATAACGCCCAGAATACAGGCAACGATAAAAGCGACAAAAATATTATTAATCCCCGAACCAAGGAGGAACAGAACGGTTACATACTGTGAACAAATAGCTACCGTGGTACAGGAAACATCGACCCCGCCGGAAAGCATAACAATGAATACTCCGATGGCAAGAATAGCCGTTCCGGCGGAAGTTTTTGCCATAACCGCAAAATTATCCACGGTAAGAAAAACGGGGCTTACTATGGCAAGCGCCATGCAAAAAACAATTATTACAAGAGCAAGGTACGTCTCGTTATGGTTAAAAAGTTTCTTTACGTTCATCACGTTCATCCTGCCGCTCCTTGGGTAACCGTCCGCCTGCTTACAATATCAAACAATTCTCCTTCACTTATCTTTGAGCTGTCTTCAATTTCCTTTATTATTTGGCCTTCCGCCATAACAAGAACCCTGTTACAGTTTTCAAGAATCTCCGGTATTTCGTCGGAGATCATGATGATTGACATCCCGTTCCTGGCCAAGTCCCGGATTACGTCGTGAATATTATGTTTTGATCCGATATCAATCCCGATGGTAGGCCCGTCCAGGATAAAAACCGCCGGTTTTGTCGCAAGCCATTTGGCTATAACAACACGCTGCTGATTCCCGCCGGAAAGGCTTGACACAAGTGAACGGTGGCTTGGAGTTTTTATTGCCAATTTTTTTATCCAGCCGTTTTTTTCGGCATCCATTTTGCCCTTAACCAGGATATTAAACCGGTTTAAAAGCTCATTTAATACGGTAACAATAATATTGTTTCCTATGGATTGCTCGGCGAACAAGCCCTGGGTAAGCCGGTCTTCCGGCAGGTACGCAATTCCCGCGTTAACCGCATCACGGGGAGAATTAATGGAAACAGGCTTTCCGTTAACCCGGATTTCACCGGAATCAAGCCGGTTAAGGCCAAAAAGGGAAAGCGCTACCTCGGTCCGGCCTGACCCGAGAAGGCCGGTAACGCCCAGTATTTCACTTTTCTTTAACGCAAAGTTAACATCCCTAAACTGACCTTTTTTGCACAGGCCTTTAACGGAAAGAACCGGTTCACCTTCTCCCGCAAACTTATAGGGTTCCGCCTTAAAACTCTGCCCCGTCATCAGGAAAACCATTTTATCGTTGTTCAGTTCAGACGCGGGATAAACGCCGACTTTTTTTCCGTCCTTGATGATGGTAACCCGTTCCGCAATCGTAAATACTTCATTTAACTTATGGCTTACAAATAAAATGGCAATTCCCTTTTTCTGGAGTTTTGCGATTACCTCAAACAGGTGATCAACCTCGTCCTTGGTAATGGCCGAAGTAGCTTCGTCCATGATAATGAGTTTTGCGTTTTGGGTAAGAGCCCGTGATATGGCCACAATCTGCCTGCGGGCTATAGAAAGGTTTTCAACCCGCTCATGTAAATCTATTTCTTCACCTATTTCTTCCAGCGCTTTTTTTGCCTCAAGATACATCTGCTTCCAGTTAATTACGTTTTTATTCGATTCAAGCATCTGGTTCATGGCAATATTTTCCGCCACGGTCATATTCGGAAAGAGCGAAAGATCCTGGTAGATAATTTGAACTCCCGCCCTGATTGATTCAATAGTATTTATATTTTTAAATTCCGTTCCATCCAGGATTACGGTTCCCGAATCCGGCCGGTTAACGCCGCCGATAATCTTGATAAGCGTTGACTTGCCGGAACCGTTTTCGCCAACCAAACAATGGACTTCCCCCTTCCCTATTGACAAATCCACATTATCCAGGGCCCTGACCCCTTCAAAGGTCTTAGTTATGTTTTTTACTTCCAGAAATAATTCAGCCATGCATACTCCTCCCGGCATATAAAAGCAGGGGAACGGCAACCGTTCCCCTGCTTTTCAGCTAAAACTAGAGCTTGTAGCTGCCGTCAGAATTCTTCCACTCGCCAAGGTTACCTTTGTTAACATCGACCCACGCCGCTCCGTAGATGACGGGAACGCCGCTTGCGTTCGGACTGATTGTTACATTGTTATAACCCTTCGCTCCAAGATCCGTTCCGTTACTGATGGTTTCACCTTTAAGGATCTTATATGCGGCCATTGCTGTTGCATAAGCCGCGTCCGCGGGGACCCAGAAATGAAGTGATATGGCGGCGCCGTTCTCAATGTAGTCACCGGCAACCGAAGGCAGACAAGTGCCAAAAGCGGCTGTCTTACCAATAAGGCCGCGTTCAGTAATTGCCCTGGAAACACCCGGCATAGTACTCATGGCCGAACCCATCATAGCCTTTATGTTGGGATTGGCTTGGAGAAGTTCCATTCCCCGCTCATAGGCAATCTGAGTTTGTTCTTGTTCCTCGATCCTTTGATTTGCCAGAGTGATTCCGGGGAATTTTTCCTTAAGGCGGGCCTCTTCGCCGTCTACCCATTCATTATGAGTAACGGAAGTAAGATGTCCGACAAACGGCTGCCAAAGGCCCTGGCCGCCCATCCATTCAGCCATAATGTCCGCCATGTGCGCGCCGTAAGCTTTGTTGTCAAAGGCTTCAACGTCGTAATCGGCATCGGACTGGGTTGACGCTTCATGGGTTAGGACCTTAATACCCTGGGAACGGGCATTCTTGAAGGCAGGCACCAGTGATGAAGGATCATTGGGAATAACCAGAATGGCATCCACACCCTTGGCGATCAGGTCGTTAACCAACGCTACCTGCGCCGCGGGATCCGCCGTAGAAGCGCCGATTTGGTAGGCGTTTACATCGGCATGGTCGTCGTTAAAACGGGTCATGCCGACCCTCGTGCTGTCAAACCACGCAACACCTTCCAGTTTTACCACTAATACGATTTCGTACTGCTTGCTGCCGCCGCTACTCTGCGAACCGGAACCACCGCCTTTGGAACAGGCAAAGAATACAACGGTTGCAAGTAACAGCAAAAAAATCCAAGATTTTCTCATACAAAACCTCCTGAAAAAAATTTTTGGTCGCCCCATTGTACCATACATAAGGCTTTTGTCAACGTAATTTTTCACATTTTAAAAAAACAGCCCCTAATTTTTACATTTGTAAAAATTAGGAATCTTATGGTAGTATTTCAATATGGAAAAAGAACTGTGCGCTTCCCTGTTGGCGGCAAACCACGCCCACATAGGCAGGAGCCTAAAAGCAGCCGAAGAAGCGGGAATAAAACGTTTTCATATTGACGTAACCGACGGCCACTATACGAAGGAACTGACTTTTGGCCTGCATCTGGTAAAAGACCTCCGGAAGGAGACCAAATCCGTTCTTGACGTACACCTGGCGGTTTTTAATATGCCCGCCATCCTTGATACTTTTCTTGAATCCGGCGCGGATCAGATTACCATCCAGTACGAAAGCTGCGATTTACCTCAGCGTTTGCTTGGGCTTATACAAAAACACAGGATAATAAGCGCTATGAGCTTTATTCCCGCCACAGGACTTGACCGAATAGAGTATTTTTTTGACGAGGCCGACATAATCAGCATCCTGGGGGTCGATCCGGGCATAGGAGGGCAGGCCTTTGTGTCCAAAGTGCTGAATAAAATTGAAAAAGCCGCGTCCGCCATCGCCAAACGGGGGCTAAAGACCCGCATTGCCGTAGACGGGGGCTTGCACCGGGAAAACTGCCGGCTCATAGCCGATGCCGGGGCGGATATTCTTATTCTGGGAAGCGGTATTTTTGCCGGCCCTTCCATAGCCGGCAATATTCAATCCCTAAAATCCGCCCTGACGGCTCCATGAAGCCTAAAAACACGGATGCAAGCACCTCAGCTTAATATTGGCATCGGCAGCAACATTCCCTTGCTTAGACTAAAAGTTTAGTGAAGCCTTGTATAAAAGTGCTCCTAGCGCAGGGTTTCCACCAAAAGCCGGGATTCATCCTTTAAGGCATGATAGGTAGCCTCGTACTGCCGCACATATTCCCTGTACGCTTCGGTATGGGCCGGATTCGGCATTACGGTCTTGCCTTTCCGCACCATCGCGGTCGCGGCGCTCTTTATGTCTCCATACCAGCCCGCTCCGACCGCTCCAAGGATTCCGGAACCCAGAGATACGGCGTTTTGATCCTGGGGAATCATTATGGGTTTTCCCGTTACGTCCGCATTGATCTGCATCCACAAATCACTCTGGGTCGCTCCGCCGCAGGCTATGATCTCATCAATGCGGAAATGCCGCTCCATGGTGTTAAGAATTACCTGAGTTCCGTAAACAACCCCCTCCATAATGGCCCGGAAAATGTGGGCAGGGCCGTGCATCAGGGTTAAGCCCCGGATTACTCCCCGGCTTAGCGGATCGACCCAGGGGGTACGGTTCCCCTGCCAGTGCTCCAGCACCACCAATCCCTCCGAACCGGGGGGAATCGCCGCCGCTTCCTCGTTCATTATGTCGTAGAGAGAACAGTTCCTTTCCACCGCACAGGCTTTGATATCGGAGTTGATAAAATTGGTCATGAACCACTTCATGATGGAGCCGGTGGAAATCTGCCCCCCCTCGACTACCCAGGCGCCGGGAACAAGCGAATCGGGGAAACTGCCAAAAAGCCCTTTAACATGTAGTTCTTTATCCGAAAGACCGATGTGAAGCTGGGAAGAACCGGTAATCAGGGCCAACTGCCCTGGTTTTAACGCGTTAACCCCGATGACTCCGATATAGGCATCGGCGCCGCCGCCTGCCACGGGGATCCCCTTTGTAAGCCCCGTCAGTTCCGCCATCTCCCCGGACAGGCCCGCCACCACTTCGCCCAGCTTGACTATCCTTTTGGGAAGTTTGCCTTCAATGTCATCAAGGCCTATGGCGTTGTACAGGGAAACAGGCCTTCCCCCCTCCCGGAAATTGTAAAACCACCTGATCGATGTTGTGTTGACATTGGCGGTTATCTCCCCGGTGAGCCTGTAGGCAAGCCAGTCGGGATGATCAAAGATTGTCGCCGCCTGCCGGTACAGTTCCGGCTCGTTCCGTTTGATCCACAATACTTTGCAGGGAAACCATTCGGCGGATACATTGCCAAAGCCTGTATACTTTAGCGCACCGTCTCCGGAACGGGCTATTTCTTCCGCTTCACCGGCAGAGCGGATATCCATCCACATTACCGCGTCCCGCAGGGGCTTTCCGTTTTTGTCCAGAAATACCACCGTACAGGAGGTAGCGTCAATTCCAATGCCTTTAACGGAAACAGGATCAATTCCCGCAGCCTTTACAGCGGCCCGGATCGACTCAACCAAAGATTTGTCCCATTGATCGATGTTCTGTTCACCCCAGCCGGGGTGAAGGTGGATGTTCCGGTTTTCGCTTACTCCGAACCCAAAACACCTGCCGGTCTCGTCATATACGCCGGTCCTGACGCTTTCCGTTCCCGCGTCAATCCCCAATACATAGCCTGCCATACTCCGCTCCTTCCGCCAGTATACAATGAACCAGGATGTATTGAAAAGCAA
>Ga0268262_10007337_pt1 | contig 10326 bp, 9 predicted proteins | sample TergutNc150P3_FD_190354 | JGI IMG/M metagenome (GOLD analysis project Ga0268262, IMG submission 190354) | Nasutitermes corniger P3 segment gut microbial community from laboratory colony in Florida, USA - Nc150 P3 (SPAdes) (version 2) | ecosystem: Host-associated > Arthropoda: Insects > Digestive...
TGCACTGCGAAGACTGTTGGTACTTTCTTCTGGCTTTTACAGCCCTTCTTCAATGCAAAAAAGAAATACTTTTAAGCGCCAATGTAAGCCCTGCTTATATAAAAGAAATTCGCAATGACGCGGCGCAGACAGCGGCGCACAATGCGGTTCCTTTCCTTACCGATCAAGTTTTTCCCGAAAGGGAAAAGCCGCAAAACACTTTCCATATTCCTTCGCTTCTTAAAGACTTGCAAAAAACAGAAAGCCCTGTAAAAGGTGCGCCACCTGAAGAAGCTCCTGCGATTAACGCTGACGAAACATCTATCATCATGTATACATCGGGAAGCACAGGAAAACCAAAAGCGGTTAAACAGCGTCTTACTGAATTTGAAGCCGACAACCGGTTTATAATTTCCAAATGGGGCGATGAATTCCTTAAACGCAAATTATGCTCCACCGTAAGCCAGCACCATATTTACGGGCTTTTGTTTTCTATCTTTTTGCCGTTTACATTAGGCGTTCCATTCAGAAGACAAAGAATAGAATTTCCCGAAGAAATGGAAAAATTATCTGATACCGAATACATGATTATTACGGTTCCGGCTTTTCTTAAACGGGCTGTTGAAATGGAAAACTCATCGGTTCTTAACTTGAAATCACCCTGGATATTTACTTCCGGCGGAGCGCTTAATTTTGATACCGCTAAAAAAACAAACGATGTTTTCGGCTTCTGGCCTGTGGAAGTTTACGGCAGTACGGAAACATCGGGCATCGCATGGAGGCAGTCGGTTAACGGTCCGGAGTGGACGGTTTTTGACAACGCGAAGATAAGCCAAAATAAAGACGGCTGTCTTATTATCCGCTCGCCTTATATCAAAGACCCGGCAGGTTTTGAAACCGCCGACCTGGTGGAAATACTTGACGACGGGCGATTTTTGCTTAAGGGACGCATTGACTCGGTAGTTAAAATTGAGGAAAAACGAATTTCACTTACGGAAATAGAAAACCGCATTTTACAATCAGGTTTTGCGTCCGATGTATGCGTGATCTCCTTGGAAGATAAACGCCAATATATAGCGGCCGCAGTTGTTTTTAATAATAAAGGGAAGGAACGCTTTAACGGACTTGAAAAATACGAAATAAATAAATTTTGGCGTGAGTATCTTCTTAAATATTTTGAAAATACAGTAATCCCGAAAAAATTGCGTTACATTGAAAACCTTCCTGCAGATGAACAGGGGAAAAAAAAGAAGGAGTCGATTGAAATTCTTTTTTCAAGTGAAAAAGACACGGCGGAAAACGGCGTGCTTACGAGTGAAGGATTCGGCGGATTGGAAAAAGAAAAAATTGTTGAAAGAACGGAGAATTCCGTAAGCCTTGAATTCTCTGTCCCCGGTACCAGTCCGTATTTCGACGGTCATTTCCCCGGATTTCCCATCCTTCCCGCCGTAGCTCAGACAGAATTGGTTATACGATATGCGATGCGGTATCTTGGAACCGGTATCGATCCATTGGAAATAAAGCGTGTAAAATTTACCAATTTTATACGGCCTTCTACGCCTCTCCTTCTTAAACTGGTAAAAAAAGAAAAATCAATATCCTTTGTTATAAGTTCTCCTGATAATGAAACCGTCTATTCAACCGGAACGGTAATACAGGGGAATAAATGAAACAGGGCTTCCTTATCCCCGTGTACAGACACGGCATAACAGCCTGTTCACTTGCTGAGCGGCTTGCGGTTTACGGTCTGCCTATAATAATTGCAGACGACGGCAACGACGAGGATACACAAAAACTTCTTGCTGAATGCGCCGCAAGAACGCCCAAGGTCTCGCTTGTAAGGCTGAAAACAAACAGCGGAAAGGGAGCCGCCGTTATCTGCGGTTTAAAAAAAGCTGAAGAATTGGGGCTTACCCATGTACTGCAGATAGACGCAGACGGACAGCATGACGAAGGAAAGATTACATTCTTTCTTGAAGAGTCCGCAAGGCATCCTGACAGGATCATCTGCGGATACCCTGAATTTGACAAGACCGCCCCCAAAAGCAGGTTGACAGGACGAAAGATTTCCAATTTTTGGACTTCAATAGTTACTCTTTCAAAAGAATTAAAAGACGTACTATGCGGTTTTAGGGTATACCCTGTTAAGGAGTCATTAATCGCATCTCAGCATTTTCTCATGGATAAGCGCATGGGGTTTGACGTTGAAATTTTGGTGCGCCTTTACTGGAAAAAGGTATATCCTATATATCACCCAATAAAAGTAATTTACCCTGCGGATGGGATTTCCAATTTTCATCTGGTTAGGGATAATGTCCGTATAAGCTGGATGTTCAGCCGGCTTTGCGTAGGAATGCTCCTGCGCTTGCCTTTATTGATCGCCGGGAAAATACGCCGATGAAAAAACAAGAAGAAAATTCCCCGCACTGGTCAAAGCAAAAAGAAAAAGCTGCGGGATATTGGCATGTAAAACTCCTTCTTGTTTTATTCAGGCTGTTTCCGGTTATTATCCTGCGCATTATCGCTTTTCCTGTTGGTTTTTTTTATTTTCTTTTTTCAAAAAAAGCAAGAACCGAATCCGCGCGTTATTTGCAAAAAGCCGCGCCCTTTGTAACACAGCAGGATATCGCAAAAAAATGCCGTTCCCCTTTCGGCCCATTGAGGCATATTGTTTCCTTTTCCCTTGCTCTGGTGGAAAAACTACAGGCTTGGGGCGGTAAATTTCAATTTAATAATATTCATTTTCAGAATGATGATGTAGACAAACTTATCAACGAACTGGAAAACGGGAAAGGTGTGTTCTTAATTACTTCTCATATCGGAAATATAGAGCTTCTCCGGGGACTTGCAAGTTTAAACAGGACAGGCATATCGCGAAGAACGCCTGTTACCGCCGTTATTGATACGAAGGTCAGCGAAAATTTTACCCGAATGCTGAAAGAACTGAATCCCCAATCGGGTTTTGACATTATCAATGCGGGTGAAATAGGCCCCTATACAGCCGGCATACTGGAAGACAAGCTTGCCGCGGGAGAGATGGTGACGATTGCCGGAGACAGAACCGGCGCAAACGGAAAGGGAAACAACCTTTTAATTCCTTTTCTGGGAGAGGAAGCGCCGTTTTCACAGGGGATTTTTTATCTTGCCGCTTTAATGAAAGCGCCTGTCTATTTTGTCTTTGCCGTTCGCAGGGGAGATTTATCAATATTGCCGGAATACGATATGCACGTTCACAAAAACACCATTCCCCTTGAGTGTTCAAGAAAAGAAAGGTTAAACCAAAGTTCCCTCCTTGCCCGTTCTTTTGCCGGTCTGCTGGAAAGCTACTGTAAACAGAACCCTTTTCAATGGTATAATTTTTATAACTTCTGGTCAAAAGAGGCGTGATGATGAAATCAAAAGAGAGCAACGGCCCTTATAATATTTACACGGAAACTGAAATTACCGTTGAATTTTTTGATCTTGATCCTTTGCAGGTTGTATGGCACGGAAATTATATAAACTATTTTGAAATCGGCCGCCGGGCGCTTATGGAAAAAATAGACTATGGCTATGAAGAAATGGTAAAATCAGGTTATTCTTTTCCCGTAATTGAAATATCGGTGAAATATCTGGGGCCGCTGAAATTCAAAGACAGGGCGTGTATAAAATCCATTCTTATGGAATATGAAAACCGCGTCTTGATACGATATGAAATCCGCAACGCCCAAACCGGCGCTCTTACCACCAAAGGATTCAGCACCCAGATGGCTTACGATATAAAAAAGAATGATTCTTGTTTTGTCTGCCCTGCAATATTAATCAATAAAGTTGAAGCCTATATAAAGGAACAAAAACAGTGAAGCGCATTGCCGCCGTAACATCTTTGTTTCTCCTTGCATCGGGATTATGGGCGCAAGCTCCGGCGGAAGAAATTTTCCGCCATCCTTTGGAACCGCAAACCATGAATGTTTTTATAACAACTTGTTCGCGCCTTGCGGAACATCCTTATACGACCGGAAACTTTGAACAGGAAAAAACAATAAGCCGTCTTAACCGCTCGCTTAAATCGTTTGGCTCGTTTATTATCGCCGCCGGAATGGGCATGGTATGGAATACAGCCAAGCCTTTTTCTTCCTCTCTTACGTTAGGAAAAGATTACCTTATACAATCAAGACCCGGCGGACAGAAAACTGTTTTAAGCGCTCAGGGAAACGAAACATTTCTGCGCATGGCGGAAGTAATCGGCGCCATATTTTCCGGTAACAGCCAAGGGCTGCTGGATAATTTTGAAATTTATTTTTCGGGCGGCGTATCCGCATGGGAATTGGGTCTTATTCCGAGGAATAACGCTATTGGCGCTTTTGCGGAAAAAATTATTATGAAGGGCGATATTGCCATCAAATCAATATTGATATACGAACAAAACGGCGACACCGTACAATATTCTTTATATAACCACCGTTACGCAGAGGAATTGAATGACTTTGAAAAAGCTTACTTCGTTTTACCATAACATATCTCCATTAGGGTTGTGGCTTGCCGCCCACTTAATCATTCTCCTGCTTCTCCTGCTTTCCGTTTTTTTCATCGGACCGTTACGCATAAATACCATGCTGTTTGATATGCTCCCCCGATCAAGCCAATCAAAAGCTGTAATGGAAGCGGATATGATCCTTGGAGAAAAAAGCGGACGGGAACTTGTTATCCTTTCCGCCGCGCCGGATTTTGAAAACGCGAAAAAAGGCGCGCAAATGTTATTTGCGGAATTTGAACATTCACCGGACTTTGAAAATATTTCCCTATATTTTTATTCAACGGTAATGGCGGAGTTTAACCGTTTTCTGTACGATTACCGTTATGTTATTGCCGGGAAGGAAACGCTTGCCCTGCTGGAAAACGGAAAAGCTGACAAAATAGCGTGGGAGGCTCTTTCTTCCGCTTATGGCGCTTTTAATTTTACTTCTTTAGCTTATATTGAAAATGATCCCTTCCTTCTTACGGAAAGACGGATGGGGGAATTTTTATCCTCTTCCCTGCTTTCAGGCGGCAGTCTTAATATAAAGGAAAATGTCCTTGCCGCCCAAAAAGACGGGATATGGCATGTATTACTGCGCTTAACTCTCGCGCCGCAGGCCGCGTCCCTGCGATCCGGTCAGAACGCGATAAAAAAAATTTATGCCGCCGCCCCTGTTATAAAAGAATCCGTACCGGGACTGGAATTTTATTTTTCGGGTATCCCCTTCCACAGTTACGAAAGCGCGTCAGGCGCGCAAAGGGAAATTTCTTTAATCGGCACAATTTCGATTATCATAATCCTGATTATGTTCCTGTATGCCTTCCGGTCGATACTGCCCGTCTTTCTTTCGATTATGGCGGCTATTGTTTCTTTGGGTATTGCCGCCGCCGCCGAGCTTTTGATTTTCAGGGAGATTCATATTATCACCTTTGTCTTTGGAACCACGTTAATCGGAACCTGCGTGGATTATTCAGCCCATTTTTTTGTTCATTGGAAAGGGAATCCTGCTTTGAAAAATGGGGCGGAGATTCGTTCACATATTTCAAAAAGCGTCATCATGAGTTTTATTTCCACTGAAATTTGTTTTTGCGTTTTTCTGTTTGCGCCTTTCCCGATTCTGAAACAATTCGCCGTCTTTTCAATGGCGGGGCTTCTCAGTTCTTTTTTAACATGCTTCTGTATCTACCCGCGCCTGAAAACACCGCCGGAAAATAAAAGACATTTTCAAATCTTTGAGAGCAAACTTTTTCTCCGTCTTAAAAACCTGTCTTTGCCGCGTATCGCAAGACCCGCTCTTGCCGCCGCCATCAGCTTGACCGCTCTTACGATTCTTGTTATTAATTCTTCGGCAATAAAAATAGAAAACAATCTGTCGTCCCTTTACACCATGTCCGCTCCCCTGTTGGAATCCGAAAAACGGGCGGCGCAGGTTTTGGATTACGGTTCCTCAGGCTGGTACTTTATTGTCGCATGCTCAAGTCCCGAAGAAACTCTGGAGAAGGAGGAAGTCCTTACATCGCGTCTGGAAACGGAAGTCCTACGGGGAAATCTGGGCTCTTTTTTGGGAACCTCGGTTTTTGTCCCTTCAATTAAAAAACAAAAAGAAACATATAACGCAATGAAAGCCCTGCTCCCTTTAGCGGAATCCCAATTTGAAAACCTTGGATTCCCCGCCCAATACACGAAGGATTTTGAGAACGAATTTGCCGCCACGCGATACTGCCTTCCGAAAGACGCGCCTTCTCTCGCCGGTATTTCAAAACTTTGGATAGGGGAAAAAAACGGAAATTTTTATTCCTGTGTTTTGCCTCTTAAACCGAAAGACGAGGCGGTCTTCAGGGCTATCGCCGAAGAATCAGACAATATATATTTTATAAATAAGGCAAAAGATATAGGCCGCGATCTGGATACTTTAACGAAAACTATGCTTTTCTTTTTTCTTGCCGCCTACCTTGTTATATCCTTTGTGGTTTGCGCGGCATATCCCCGAAGAGACAGTGTAAAAATTTGCGCAATCCCATTACTGTTGGTTATGACAGCCGTTACGGTACTTGCAATTAATAAAATTCCTCTGGGCTTTTTTTCAATTGCGGCTCTTGTTCTGGTTTTTGGTTTGGGGTTGGATTATATCTTTTATATGACAGGAAAAAAGCAAGGAGAGGAGAAACCTCTTACCTCTCTTGCGGTAGTATTATCATTCTTGACAACCCTTCTTTCTTTCGGCGCTTTGGTTTTAAGTAATTTTGTACCGACTCATATTTTCGGGCTTACAGTCTCTGCCGGGCTTGGCGCGGCTTTTATTTTCGCAATGCTTTTACAATCTAAAGATTCCTGAGAGAACCATCGTATCTCAGGCTGGTATTCTTCCGTTCCTGCAAGAGCCGCCGCGAGTATATAACGCTCACCCGCGCCGTCTGTAAGTTCGTAAAGATTGAATGATAACGGTGAAGAAACAACAGCGCAAAACGTAAGCGAGTCTTTGCCGGAAATAAAAGATGGCGCGTTTGCCATATCAAATACCGAAAATCCGCGGAGTTTTAAATAACATTCTTTAAGCGTCCAAATCATGTAAAACCGTTTCAAGTCAAATTTTCTCTGCGCTTGAATATATTCCTTTTCGCCTGCGGAAAAAAATATTTCGGTTATTTCTCTTGCCTTTGCGCGGGGGCGCATAAGCTCAACATCACAGCCTGTGCGTATGTTTTTACCCCTGATTACTGAAACCGCAGCCAGATTTCCGGAATGTGAAATGCTGAAATCCATGTCACGCCCGTGGAAAAAAGGCCTTCCTCCTGTTTCTTTGGCTATATCATCTTCCGTAACGCCTTCGCACAAGGATAATATCCGCCTTGCTTCCGCAGTTAAAAGTTTTTGCTTTATTGTTTTATGCGGATTATCATGCTTATTTGACAAAAATGACAGATTTATATAATATGACATAATATTAATCTTTGGATATTTTTTTGAACGGTAAAAAAACAGCCATAATTTTATTCCTCTGCCTTTGTTCATGCGCCTCAAAAACCGCAATCACGGAAAACCGGCCCAACGTCTACCTGACAGGCAGTTCAAAATATTTTTTACTGCCGGCCTCGGATATTGAAAATACCATAAACATGGCGCAGCGCGTTTCCGCTGAATGGCAAGGCAAGGATTATTTCTTTAACGCCTGGGTAAAAGCAGATGAAGCCGGAATGGAAATGATCCTTTTGAATGAACTGGGGGTAAATATCGGAGAACTCTCATACAAGAACGGGCTTGTCTCTTTTTCATCTCCAATATTTCCCAATTCTCTAAAACCTGAATACATTATAGCGGATTTTCAATTTTGTTTCTACAATATTCCCGCGCTCACACGCGCTCTGGAAGACTGCGGCCTTTCTATTGAATATACGGATAACAGCCGCCGTATCTTTAAAGAGAAAAACGTTATAATAGAAATTGAAAAAAACCGGAATGCCGTTAAACTTGTTAATCATATTCGGGGATACGCTTATACATTGGAAGGTAATTTCAAGTGAAAAAAAATATCCGGTTGTCGGCTCCGGGGCTTATATGCTGTGCCGGACAGAACAAAATGGAATTGTATAATTCCTGTTTAAACGGTTATCAGGGAGGGCTTGTAATGCGGGAATTGCCCGACGCAAGCGGAAAATTCCCGGCAGGCCTTATTTCCGCAGAACTGCCGGAAGTTGATTTTCCGCCCGCATCTTACGCAGGGGGAACCAGAATTATCCGCATTATAGACGCGGCTGTAGAACAGATACGGCCGGATATCGAAAAAGCCATTGCAAAATACGGTAAAGATAAAATCGGAGTCTGCCTCGGTTCCTGCGACAACGGCAGCGAAGGTTCATTTTTGGCTCATCAGGCTCTGCATACGCAAGGCGCTTTCCCTCAGGATTACAGCCTGCGTTTTCAAAGCGCGTCATTTCCCGCGGAATTTATCGCGCGTAAATTCGGCATATCAGGCCAAACGCTTACATGCGCCACCGCCTGCGCGGGCGGGGCAAGCGCAATTATCCGAGGAGCGGAATTGATACGTTCCGGTATGTGCGGCGCGGTAATCGCAGGCGGCGCGGACATTGTTTCAGATACAGTCCTTGCCGGATTTCATACATTGGAAGCGATTTCCGGCAGCCTCACTAACCCGTTCAGCAAGAACAGGAAGGGGATCAATCTTGGCGAAGGGGCGGCTTTTTTTCTGCTTGATTCGGCGGAACCCGCCGCCGGAGAAGAACCGGTTGTTGAACTTCTTGGCGCGGGGGAAAGCGCCGACGCTTATCACATAACAGCTCCGGGAACAGACGGGGCGGGACCGGCAAAGGCAATGAAAGCCGCACTTGTTGATGCCGGATTAAAAGCGGAACAAATAGGCTATATCAACCTTCACGGGACAGGCACAGAACTAAATGACAAAGCCGAAGCCCTTGCCATAAAAGCGGTATTTGAAAAAATACCACCGGTAAGCTCAACCAAGCCTGTCACCGGACATACTTTAGGCGCGGCTGGGGCATTGGAAGCGGCAATTTGCTGGATGGTATTGACCGAAAAAAAGGGGCTTCCTGTACACTGTTGGGACGGCATAAGAGACGAGGAAATTCCCGGCATTGAAAGTTTCATTTTCCTCGCCCCGGGAGACGCTCAGAAAATTCCATCAATATGCATGAGCAACAGTTTTGCTTTCGGCGGATGTAATGTCAGTTTAATTTTAGGAAGAAAATAAAGGAAATAATTGATGATCGAAAAAGAAGAAATGCAGACAATAATACCGCACAAGGGGAAAATGCTGCTGTTAAGCAGGGTTATCGAATATGATATTGAACATAGTATACGGGCGGAATATGATATCACAAGGAATTGTCTTTTTTACGATCCTGTTTTGGACGGCGTACCTTCATGGGCAGGTTTTGAATTTATTGCCCAGACAATTTCAGTTCTTACCGGAATCAGGAAGAGGGAAAAGGGTGAAAAACCCAATATCGGGTTTATATTGAGCATCCCTTCCATGCGGATGGAAATGCCCTTGTTTAAGAACGGCAGTACCGTAGAAATCAGGGTGGAAGAAACAGATTGTACGGATTTAATTTATACATTTGAAGGAGCGGTTTTTCTGGAAAATAAAAAAGCTATAGAAGGAAAACTTATGGTTATGGAAATAAGCGATGAACGGTTCAATGAACTGACCGGAGGAGTATACATAAAGTGAATAAAGATAAAAAAATTCTTGTAACAGGGGCAAGCAGAGGCATAGGCAGAGCAATTGCCCTTGCCGTATCCGGCGAGGGATACCATGTAACAGCCCATTATCATAAAGGAAAGGAAGCCGCCGAATCATTACAAAATGAAATTCTCCAAAAAGGCGGAAGCGTTGAATTGATCCAATTCGATGTAAGCAACCGTGAAGAATGTCAGGAGAAACTTGACAAATGGTCTGAAGAAAACGGAGCTTTTTGGGGAATAATCAGCAACGCAGGAATCTCCGCAGATGATTCATTTCCCGGCATGAGCGGTGAATATTGGGACTCTGTTCTTCGCACCGACCTGGATAGTTTTTACAATGTGCTTCATCCCCTTATAATGCCTGTATGCCGTAAAAAGCAGGGGCGTATAATTACAATATCTTCGATATCGGGGATCACGGGAAACAGGGGGCAGGTAAATTACAGCGCCGCCAAAGCCGGCATTATCGGGGCGACAAAAGCTCTGGCAACGGAACTTGCTAGCCGTTCAATAACTGTAAACTGTATCGCGCCCGGTATTATAGAAACCGAAATGATCCGTAATGCGCCTATGGATATAATCCTTCCTTCAATCCCGATGGGACGCGCAGGGAAGCCGGAAGAAGT
>Ga0268262_10007338_pt1 | contig 10323 bp, 12 predicted proteins | sample TergutNc150P3_FD_190354 | JGI IMG/M metagenome (GOLD analysis project Ga0268262, IMG submission 190354) | Nasutitermes corniger P3 segment gut microbial community from laboratory colony in Florida, USA - Nc150 P3 (SPAdes) (version 2) | ecosystem: Host-associated > Arthropoda: Insects >...
ATAATCGCCGGAATCAACGCAGCGATGAAAATGCAGGGGAAGCCGCCATTTATACTTGGGCGAGCTGAAGCCTACATCGGCGTACTTGTTGACGATCTTACAACCCTTGGAACAAAGGAGCCGTACCGAATGTTCACGAGCCGTGCCGAACACCGCCTTATGCTGCGCCACGACACAGCCGACACGAGGCTTACCCCCAGAGGGCGGGAAGCGGGGCTTGTAGACGATGCCCGTTGGGAGCATTTTTTTGAAAAGACAAAAAAACTGGACGAGATTAAAGAACTGCTTTCTCAGCGAAAAACATCCTCAGCCGATGTTAACGCCCTTTCCGGTTATCCGGCGGAGTTGGTGGAAAGGGCGCTTTTGGACGAAAAGTACGCAGGCTACATCGAAAAGGAAATCCGCTTCGCGGCGAAAGCCGCCAAAATGGACGCCATCAAACTTAATCCAAATACGGACTATTCGGCTATCAACGGGCTTTCCGCCGAGGCAAAAGAAAAACTTCAATCCGTAAAACCTCTTAACGTAGGGCAAGCCGCCCGAATCCCCGGCGTCCGGCAGGGAGACATCGCCCTGCTGATTATCCTTGCGAGGAAATAATAAAATATTCATACTATCAATATGATTAAACTTGCAGCCTTCCTGGGGAACCCAGGGAAGGAACACGCTCTTAACAGACACAACGCGGGGTGGATGCTTGCAGAGGCTCTGCCTTTCTACCCTTCCCTTTCATGGCAAAAAAAGTACAAGGGGCTTTATTCCTCGCGAGAGAATTTTCATTTTTTAAAACCTGAAACCTACATGAACCTGTCGGGCGAATCGGTCTTTGCCGCAGCCTCTTTTTATAAAATCAAAGCGGAAGAAATAATCGTAGTCCACGATGAGTTGGAACTTCCCCTTGGGACAATTTCGTTAAAATTCTCGGGCGGGCTCGGCGGGCACAACGGGCTTCGCTCCATGAAAAAAGTTTTCGGGAACGCTGATTTTTGGCGGCTTCGTATCGGCATCGGCCGCCCCGACTCACGCTTGCCGGGAGAGGGCGGACCTAAGGGCAGCGGCGAGGGGGTATATGACTGGGTACTGTCCGACTTTTCGGGTGCGGAGCGGGAAATACTTAACCCTGCGCTGGATGCCGGAGCGGGGCTTTTACAGCAGTTGGGCGCAAACGAGCCTGAACCTTTGCTGAATGAATGGAAGAAAAAAAACATATCGGGGGCTTCGCCGAAACGAAAAAGCGAAGAGCCTTCGGCGGAGGCTGTATGAATGTAAGCGAATCATTTAAGGCGTTATACGACACCATTATTAAGCTGAGAGGGCCCGGCGGCTGTCCGTGGGATCAGGAGCAGACTCCGTCCACACTACGGGGAGCGCTGGTCGAGGAAACTTACGAGTGCCTGGAAGCGATTGATGAAAATGACCCCGATCATGTCTGTGAAGAATTGGGGGATCTGTTTCTGCTTGTCACAATGATCGCTTACATGCACGAACAGGAAGGCAAGTTTACGGTTTCCGACGCTCTTAAAAAAATTAACGATAAATTAATCCGCCGCCATCCCCATGTGTTCGCCGGAGAAAAAGTCAGGGACAGCGCGGAGGTGCTTGTAAACTGGGCGGCGATAAAAGTGAATCAGGAGGGGCGCAAGCCTAAAGACTCAATTCTTGATGAAGTAAGCGGCGGGCTTCCGCCGATGGATCGCGCTTTCAAGCTTCAGAAAAAAGCGGCAAAAGCCGGGTTTGACTGGCCGGATACTGACGGGGTTATTTCCAAAATACAGGAAGAACTGCAAGAGGTAATGGAAGCCGAAAAGAATATTGCGCATAACGAACAGGCGGAACAAGCGGAGCTTGAAAAAGAGCTTGGCGATCTGCTTTTCTCGGTTATCAACCTTTGCCGTTTTCATAAAATTGATCCTTCGGCGGCGCTTCATCGCACCAACGTGAAATTTACGGAACGTTTTAAACATGTCGAATCAAAAATGAAAGAAACGGGAAACGAGATGAAAAAAGAAAATTTGGAAATTATGGATAAATTTTGGAATGAGGCGAAAGGAAATAACGCTTGAAAAAACCTTTTTTCTTGTGTATAAATAATCATGGCAGTTGCAAACAGCGTTACCAAAAAATTCGGCATATTGACGGCGGGCGGAGACTGCCCCGGACTGAATGCCGCTATCCGGGCTGTTTGCCGGGCATCGCATGACCGTTACGGCATGGAAATTGTAGGTATCGCAAACGGTTTCAGAGGTCTTATTGACGAAGACTGCAGAGACTTTAAACCGGAAGATTTTACGGGTATCCTCACACGCGGCGGCACAATTCTCGGATCAAGCAGGGAAAAACCTTTTTCATCTACAGGCGACGAAGACGTAACCGATAAAGTTTCGGCGATAAAAGAAACATACTCAAAACTCGGACTTGATTGCATTGTTGTGCTTGGCGGAAACGGAACCAACACAACAGGCTATAAACTTTCACGTGAGGGCCTTAATGTAATCGGTCTTCCAAAAACAATTGATAACGACATTTTCGGCACAGATAAAACTTTCGGCTTCGATTCAGCGTTGACCATCGGCACGGAAGCCATAGACCGCCTTCACTCCACGGCGCAGAGCCACAGCCGTATCATCGTTATCGAGTTGATGGGGCACAAGGCGGGCTGGCTTGCGCTTTACGCCGGAGTAGCGGGCGGCAGCGATGTTATCCTTCTTCCCGAATTTCCGTATGATATCCGTGTGATTTCCCAACACCTTGAAAAGCGTGCAAAATCCGGCAGAATGTTTTCTATCGTAGTTGTCGCAGAAGGCGCATTATCCGTCAAAGAAGCGGAAATGGACAAAAAAGACCGCAAAAAATTACGAGCGGAAAGCGGCCCCTCCGTGGCATACCGTGTCGCCCAAAAAATCAATGAAGAGACAGGCATGGAAACCCGTGCCACTGTTTTAGGATATGTTCAGCGAGGAGGAATCCCAAGCGCCTCAGACCGCATACTTGCGACAAGCCTGGGAACCGCCGCAGCGGAACTTCTAGCGAACGGCAAATACGGCCGCATGGTCGCCCTGCAGGGAGACAAAATCGGCGATGTAGACCTCAGCGTCCCCGAAGGCAAAATAAAAAATGTCCCGACCGATCACTATATGATAGAAACCGCAAAAGCCGTCGGCACTTGCATGGGGTTTTAAACGCAATTCCCCATAGGAATTGAAAATAATTATTTTTTATGCTATGACCGTCACCAAAGCGAATATTGTTACTTTTCTCTTTTATGTTATATAATATAGGCAAGGAGAATAAAATTATGTCGGATATGGTTTTAGATGTTCAAACATTACCGGAAATGATTTTCTCGAGAATTTCCGCCGGAAAAGTGAATTTCCATGAAGAAAACGGTTCTATAATTTTAACTCCCATTATTGAGAAAAATCGAAATTTTGATGTTTTATTTGGTATGTTTTCTGATGGGAAAATATCATCTGAAGAATATATGAAAGAAAAACAAATCGAAAAGGAACTGGAAAATTGAATCTGTTCGTATTAGACGCATGCGCCCTTTTATCTGTATTGGCAATGGAAAAAGGAGCGGAAAATATACGGGATTTATTTCAAAAAACAGTTGATAATCAAGCGCAATTAATAATGAATAAATTTAATTTTCTTGAAGTCTATTACAAGATTTATAAAGCCTATGGAAAAATAGAAGCGGATAATTTGATAAAAACAATAGAACAAATGCCAATAACGATAAAAGATATATTAACAGATGAAATATTTAAAGAAGCCGGAAGGCTAAAATCGAAATATAAATTATCTCTGGCTGATTCAATTGCCATTGCTGAAAGCATAATAAACAAAGGTTCATTAGTTACTGCTGATCATCATGAAATTGGACCTATTGAAGCCGCTGAAAAAATAAATATTACATGGTTCAGATAAATACTCATTATATCCAACGCCGCCTACGGCACTAGGTGTCAGACATGACTTTGCGGTGACTGTCACTCGGCGTTACCCAGAGAATTACTGCGGGGAGCCTAGGAGTGACAGACACCAAATAGAGGTGACTGTCACTGGGCGTGTACTTATTATCTTTTACTCCTATTTTTATATGATTTTGTTGCATTCCCATTTGAAAATTTGACTCTATCATTTATAGGAATAATAAAATTTTTAGATTCAGAAAAAGAAAAAGTCTCTAAAAGTTTTTGTTTACGATCATCATACTTTTCTTTTTCAACTATCTCTATAATTACCGCAACAGTGTCATTACCAGAGTACCTTTCAAATTTTACTCCATCATCGGAATCCCACAAAGGGAATATTACTTTTCCGTCTATAATAGGATATGTTTTTAGTTTTGATCCATCTTCACTACTACTCAAATCCATTAATTCTCTATCTTCAATAATAAAAGTAATATGTGCATATTTACCATTATATTTTGCCGGGATATCAGTAATAATAAGTTCCCCACCGTTGTCTGTTTGAGCTTCAAGATTCCCAACAACCGTCATTCCGAATACAAGTACCATTACCAGTATTCCCAAAAAAAATTTTTTGTTTACCATAGTTTTTTCCTCCTTAACTTGGTAATAAAAGTAAATAACCATGCGTTTGGATTCAAAAAACCATTTTTAGGTTTTAAGGCACATAGTTTTTCCCAAAACATGATTCAAAAAAACCACCGTTTATTTTTAACATTATTCAATTTAGTCTTTTTTCTTTTAATTATAAAAATTTAGGGCTTTTTTTATTAAATTTTGTGTAATTTCATAATTTTACTTGACAAAATATGTAATATTGAGGTATTATTTTAAGGTATTAATGATTCATTTATTGAGCAAAATAAACGGTCGTTTAAATTTAGTAAAAATTCAGCGCCTATTCAAAACCATGAAATTATAAAAGCCCTACAAACTACCATGTTCCCCATACACTGGAAAGATGTATGCCTACCATATAAGAGCAAATAAAATCCTCTATTAGGTAATAGCCGAGCTTACGCAAAGCTCTTCCGGTGATATTGCCGTGGATCGTATAATGCCACGCCAGAGCGTGCGAGAAACAAGCCACGGCACCAAATCACCGGGAGGGCTTTGCGTAAGTCGGCTTTTATTAATAGCGGCCTTTTCTTGCTATTAAAATTCCTCAAATTACTTATATTGTGTCATACACCACTTTTTCGCTATATCCCATACCGCAATTTCTTGACGACACTGCGAAGACGTAATTTTTAGTTATTGATACTAGACGTGACTTTTGAGCCGCTTCTAAAGAAAACAACCCCGTATCCGCCAAGGATTTTGATAAATTCATTACGTTTCATTAGGCAATTTTCAGGACACCGTGGTATTTGGGTTCAAGAGTGCCGTCCTGTATCCATTGATAAATCTCTTGCAGGTGTTCTTCCAAGTCTTTTATATTTTCACCCTGTGTCGGATATTCAGGGTATTCATCAAGGTGTCCGACTAAATATTTTTCGCCTTTCTCATATGTATATGATAATTCCATATCTTTCAGTATCATATTTTATTTATGTTTTTTCAAGCCTGTTTTTGCTTTATTTCCAACAGCAACAAATACTCCATTGATGTATGCCTTTTACTAACAGCGAAAAAATCCGCTATTAGGTAATAGCCGAGCTTAATTATCTATATAAACTTTTAAGCTGTTACTTTAAGCCCAAGACCAAGTGCGTTTGAAACCTTTATGAATGTAAGCATCTTCTTCAAATAATTTTTTGAATTCCGGATTTTTCATTTCTTTAGCCAAATGTTTTCTAAAACTCATAATAACCCCCTAATATCCTGTTCTGTAAATCTCATCAAATATGATGTATCGTTAAGTCGCAACCCTCACTTTAACCCCTCTTTCAGCTTAAACGACGGGCAGTTTGCCCCGGTCGCCCGAAAAACTTCCGCAGAAGGCAAGTTGGCGCACTTAATTTCGAAAATCTCGCATGAGCGGGGAAAAATCGGGTCCCAGGTGACTTTGAAAAAGGCGCATTTCAAGCAATTTGGCGGGCGTTGGGGAGGTTTGGCGTCTGCGGAACCATCATCATACATTGATCTGACTATATATGTATAAAGCCGGTCTGTAAATTATCCGAAAATGAAGCGGAGGCATATAAATTTTGAGCAAAACTGAATTTAAATCGAGGTTTAATACCGACATGTCCTTTAAATTCCGCACAATTGCCATCTGTCTGGCAGTCTTTCTGGGGCTTTGCGGATTTTTAATGTGTTTTTCAATGTTTTCCGTCTTGTTCGGAATGGGTTTCTTTCCGGGCATTGTGGGAAAGTTCTTCGCCCGATCCTTCGGGATTCTTTCCTTATTAATACCTGTATATCTGGGTTACGCCGCCTTTGTCCTTGCCGACCCACAATGGCGTCCCGACAGGATTTTTGTCCTTAGCTCCGGGATTTTTCCCTTTTTAACCCTCGCAATAGGATTCGCCTTTATCCGTGACTTTGAATTCCGGGCTTCTCAATTCGCTTTTTTAAATTTAACGGGAAAAACAGGTTTCAGCCTTCTTATCATTTTCATTACCGTAATGGAAATTCTTGTTCTGCAAGTGATAAAATCAACTCTCTTCCGGCAAAGGCCTGTTTTCACTAATAACACAAACCTTCTTCTTCCGCCCAAAGATGTAAACATTACGACCGTATCACGCAACTCCGGAGCGATTGAATTGAGTCCGCCGGAAGCGCAGGGCGGGAATAAGGACGATGAGGACGAGCTTCTTGACCGCTTATTAAAGGAAGGTATCGAAGATTATGACGGTGCGTATGTCCCTGTCGATCCGCAGATAATATCCGCCGATTTAACCGTTTCCGGCACGCCCGCAGAAGAAGATGACGAGGATAATCTTGCTAATTATGACATCGCTATCGATCAAACCACTATCAGGCAGAATAACAAACAAGTTGACGCCTCAACAGATGATTCGGGCGATGATCCTGCAGGCGATCCGCTTGATGATATTTTCGATTTAGACTCGGAAATCATCGAAGCGCTTGAGCGCGAAAGTTCCCCTCTTAAATCTCAACCGAGCCCAAAGAGCGTTGAGCGTGCCCTTGAGGAAGCGGAAGCGGCGGCAGCCCTTCACGCCGAGCAAATCCAAAGAAAAAATACGGCAAACAGTTCCCGAAAGAAAAAATACAAAATCCCCGTTGATATCCTGAATGAGTATCCCGACGGCGAATACTGGGTAATCGATCAGGCTACACGAGACGCCGCAATAGCGCTAAAGGAAACTCTGGAAGAATTTAAAATACAGGCCGAGGTTACGGGCATACGAAAAGGTCCCGTAATCACCTTGTTCGAGATTCTCCCCGCACCGGGCGTAAAACTTTCAAAAATTGTCGGCTTGCAGGACAACATCGCCCTGCGCCTTGCCGCCTCTTCCGTGCGCATTGTAGCCCCGATCCCCGGCAAACACGCTGTTGGCATCGAGGTTCCAAACGCAAAGCGGAACATCGTATCTTTCAGGGAAATCATCGAGGGACAGCTTCATGACGACCAGAAAATGGAAATCCCCGTGGTAATGGGCAAGGATATTTCGGGGGAAGCCCAGACAATCGACCTTGTGCAGATGCCCCATCTTCTTATCGCCGGAGCCACAGGCTCGGGAAAATCGGTCTGCGTCAATTCGATGATCCTTTCGATACTGTACCAACGCACTCCGGCGGAATGCCGCCTGATCCTCATCGATCCTAAAATCGTGGAACTCAAACTGTACAACGATATTCCCCATCTGCTTACGCCCGTAATCACCGAGCCGAAAAAAGCGTTTCAGGCACTTCAATACTGTATCTACGAGATGGAGAGGCGCTATGCCTGTCTTGATTCGGTGGGGGTGCGTGATATCCGCAGTTACAACAAGCGCATTAAAGAGAAAAATATCGCTCAGGAACACATGCCCTACATCGTCGTGGTAATAGACGAATTCGCCGACCTTATGGCGACCACGGGCAAAGAACTGGAGTCCACAGTCGCACGCCTCGCCGCCATGAGCCGAGCCGTCGGCATTCATCTTGTGCTTGCGACCCAGCGCCCTTCAATCGACGTTATCACAGGCCTTATCAAAGCGAACATACCGAGCCGCATAGCCTTCATGGTTGCGGGAAAAATGGACAGCCGTATCATCATTGACTCGGTCGGAGCCGAAAAACTTCTTGGCAAGGGCGATATGCTCTACGCCGGCGTAGTTGACCCGTTCCCGATCCGCATGCAGGGAGCTTATGTGTCCGAAGAAGAAGTCGAGGCCGTTGTCGAGCACGTTAAAGGTTTTGGCAAGCCCGATTACATTGACGACGAGATTTTCTTTGAAGAGGAAGAAGAAGAGGGCAACCTGTCTCTGTTTTCGGACGGCGACGACCCGTTGTACGATAAAGCTCTTGAAATCGTTTATCAGCAGGGCAAGGCGAGCGCAAGCTATATCCAACGCCGCCTGAAAATCGGCTTTAACCGTGCCGCACGCCTTGTGGACGAGATGGAGCACCACGGAGTAGTGGGACCCGCAAACGGAAGCAAGCCCAGGGAATTACTGCGGGGAGCTTAAGTCCGTACTACCACTTAAAAACAATAGTATGATTTTCTCTGATTAAGGGGCTTAATTCCAGCAAATGCTTAAACAGCGTTTCCGTTGCGTCCCTTGCCTGTTTTTTAAGCTCCTCGTTTTCTTCCACCTGCTTTTCCTGCTCAAGCTTTGAGTCTCCCAGTAAATCAAGCACTTCCTGAGGTTTTATCGAGCGAGGGAAAATACCGCCGCCCGCAAGATCGTAGGTTTTTGCGTGTTCGGGATACTGTTCATGGGCAAGTATTTTTATCTTTGGCATGACAAGGATTAAACTTGTTCCTTTTTGCTGTACCGTAATGTCCTCGCAGTTAAAGCCGAGTTTGATTGTCCCGTCAAGAACAATCAGAATATTGCGGGCGTTAAGCCAACTTCCCGGATTATACGCCCTTTGAGAAATTGACTGATAATTGTAAACCAGACATACATACTCGGAAGCGGGCAATATTTCTTTGACAACGGTACTGACATTCGTTTCTATTATTTGTTTTAGAATTAAAGGCTTTCTTGCGGCTACCCACACAACCCCGACAAGCAGTATAAGGAACAATATTGATATCGTTATCAGAACGGGTATTAAAGGTGATTTCTTTACGATGATTTTCTCATCTCCTTTTTCCATAGAAACCGTGTATCTTCTGAAATTTTAATATATAGGAAATTGCGTGTCAATATAGAGATGTATGCGCTAGTACATGAAAAACTAGCTGTTGGCGCCTGAGGCTTTTTTCTGTACGTTCAAAGTGTTCCTTTCCCAAAAGACGCCGCCTGAATACCCCTGAATACTTGTATCTTTTTCCGCTAGGGCAAGCCGCTTTTCAACCCAACAGCAGTATTCCTCGTTGATTTCGATTCCGGCGTAATTGCGCCCCAGTTTCTTTGCTACAACAGAAGTTGTTCCCGAACCCAAAAAGGGGTCAAGTACGACACCGTTTTCGGGGCAGCTTGCCAGTATAAGCTTGGCTATCAGTTTTTCGGGCTTTTGCGTGGGGTGATCGGTGTTCTCGGGCATCGACCAGTAGGGGACGGAGATGTCATCCCAAAAGTTACCCGGGTATGTTAGCCGGAACCCCCCTTCATCGGTTTCTTCCCAGTCTTTCGGCTTGCCGTCTTCTTTGTAGGGGGCGAGCACTTTCCGCTTTTGTTTCACCGCCTCAACGTTAAAATAATACTCGCCGCTTTTGTTGCCGAACCAAATATCCTCCGCCGAGTTTTTCCAGTTGGCTTTTGCCCCCCTGCCTTTTTCCCTCTGCCAGATAATTCTGTTCCTTATTACCGTATAATCCCGCATAATTTGATAAAGGCAAAAAGTGCTTTTCCAGTCGCCGCAAATATAGACGGAACCTGCCGGTTTTAGCGTATTCAGTATTTTTGGAAACCAGCTTTTCAAATACTCCAAATAGGCGTCATCGTTTGTCTTTGAGAATTTGAGCCCGTTGAAATCCTTGTCCATGTTATAGGGCGGATCGATGATTAACAGGTCGGCAAATTCGCTCGGCAATAAGTCTATGACGGAAAACAAATCGGCGCAAACGGTCTTATTCAGTATCTGTGATAGCTCTATTTTTTCGCCGTTCGGGAAAAACAGCTTTTCTTTAAGAAGACTCCTTTCCTTTTCCGAGATGGTAAGAGTCCTGTTTCTGGGGGCCCTTTTTTTATCCATAAGTCCTCATTGATTTTTATCTATGCTGTATCCAATTATAATGGGAAAAACACCTGCAAAAAGAACTACCATAAGTATATCAAACCTT
>Ga0268262_10007339_pt1 | contig 10323 bp, 4 predicted proteins | sample TergutNc150P3_FD_190354 | JGI IMG/M metagenome (GOLD analysis project Ga0268262, IMG submission 190354) | Nasutitermes corniger P3 segment gut microbial community from laboratory colony in Florida, USA - Nc150 P3 (SPAdes) (version 2) | ecosystem: Host-associated > Arthropoda: Insects > Digestive...
CAGACTGTAATGTGTCCGTCATACCCGAAAGAAAGGTTTTGACAGTCTATTAGCATTTAGTGCAGAGCCTCTCTTAGATTTTCTACGTTACCGCGCATTAGGTCAAGATACCCAAGCCCCGCCTCAAAATCTTTTTTGGAAATGTTATGGCAGGCGTGAAATAGAAGTTTTTTCGCGCCTGTTTCGCCGCTGATTGCATCCGCCATCCTCTCATTGGAAAGCTCGATATGAAACACCACAGGGATTTTTTCAGCCCTGATTTTATTTATCAGAAAGGCGACCGTACCCGCGCTTGGTTCCGTATCCGTGGAACATCCGGGAAATGCGGCAAAATAAGTTAACCTGTAAGCGTCGGCAAAATAGCGGAATGGGAAGCGGTCGGCAAAAACAATCGTGTTTCGTTTTGCCCTGCTTACTACGAAAGTAAACAATAAGTCAAGCTGTATCAATTCTTTACTGTAAGCGGTGGCATTCTGCCTGTAAAAATCCGTGTTAACGGGATCGGCTTTGCACAACGCTTCGGTTATCGCCCCAACAATCAATATTGCGTTGAGTGGAGAAGTCCAAACATGCTCGTCATAAGCTGTTTCCTCACCTTCTTCCGCCGTCGCTGACATACCCTCAACAATTTCTTCCTCCACCACATTAACCGCGTCCATCATACGGACGATAATCATTTTGGACGTATTCATGGATTCCAGAATCCTGTCTACCCATGCGTCTCCCTCGCCGCCCACATAGATAAAAACACCGCTGTTCTGAATGGTGATTATGTCCTTTGGCGAAGGTTCGTAAGAATGGCTTTCCGCCCCGGGCGGCAACAGCATAAACAGGTTAACCTTGTCCCCAGCTATATTCCGCACAAAATCAAACGGCGGAAAATTAGTCGTCGTCACATTAAGCTTGCCGTCCGCATTGCGCGTAACGGCATTTTTTTGCTTGCAACCGCTGACTCCGATAAGAAGCGTGGTAAGAATTATCAGAATTAAAATTGTTTTTTTAAGATTCATCGCCATAGGCTATTATACATTAATTTGGCAAGTTATGTAAATTCAATTTTTTATTTTATTTTATAGTATTATCATCTGTTGATACTCGGAACATAGGGAATATTTGATGTAGAAACTTCGATATCTTTCAACCAATACTTGCTCCGGCAAAAACTTTTTACTTGTTCCATAACTCTGTTTTGATCAATCATTGGCGCTATTTTAATGGTTCTTATAGGCAGATGTCCATCGCAAAAAACGCGTATTTTCATATCATTACCTGTTGATTCTGCTTGTTTTTTTATGTACTCGCGGACAAGATGGCATATTTTCTCTTGATTGGAATAGATCGGAATAATAATTGATTTTGGATAATCCCTGTTATCATAAATCGCTCTTATATTTTTTTCCGATGTATTCAGGTGTTTTTTATGTAAATTATTTACATATCCACATTTTATTATTATATAGGGTAGTTTTGTACCATTATCTAATATTCGAAATCGAACGCACTTGGATAATTCCTCGTTTGAATTTGATATTAAAATACGGCGTTCTTTTTCTTCATGAAATGCGTAATGTTTTATATATGGGACAAAATCATTAATTTCCAATAGTGAATATTTATTTTTGTTTTGATGGTCTTCTTTCAATTTTGCATTGATTATTCTTATAATCCCCTGTGCATCTGTTTTTTTATAAGGTTCTTTTGTGGTATATAAGACAGGAAGAGCTATACCGTCAACAATATTGAACTTTTTTGATTTGTTAAAATCAGCATGAAGCACGCTGTATTTGAGCCGTCGCGCAACGTCAAAACCAATAGATGCACCGCCATTCGGACAATAACCTCTCCATTGACTCAGGAGGTCATATGTATCACCAATACAGAAAATATAACTATCGCTATGATATTCATTACTGAAAAGCCATTCATCGCCGAGTAAAATTTCTTCAGAAGAATCGTTTGAAAAACGCACTCCGGAAAACCATAATTCATCATTTTCTAGAAATAAAAATAGTTTTAATAAAGAGGTATAATGATATAATAGTGGTATTTTATAGGAATTCATATCTGGTAAGGGCTCTTTCTGATGAAGGTCTTTTAAATTTTCTTTAAAGAAATTTGTTAATTGAGATAATTTATCTTCCGTCGGTAATTTTTTACTCACTTGTATTTGGCTCCGTTAATGCTACCGGATTCTAAGAATTCTAAAAACCTATTTAAATCTTCACCTGGAGTTTCTTTTGCCAATTCATATCCAGAATAGACAATAATTTTATCTTTTAGCTGCTCATTTGGCCGTTTCTTCTTATTATGATATACAAGAAATTTTTTTATCCATTCTTCTTTTTCAGCTTTTTCATTGATAAAATTTGAATATAGAAAAATGTTTTTTTTGTTTTGTTCTATTAAATAAGAATAAAAGAGTTTCATGGCCAATGTTTCATCTTCAGATTCATCATCTTCAGGTTCGTCATCTTTAGTATTAAGACAAAGATCAATGCCAATGAATGTATTTTCATCAATTATTTCTTCTATTTTTCTTTTAATCTTTTCTTCTATATCTTTCTCATGTTCTTCAAAATTATCCCAATGAGGATATAAGTAGTCTTTATAATTCCAAACTTTCATCGGAGTATTATATTTACCATCAATATTTTTGCGGCAAAAATTTTCAAAATACGAAGACATATCATTATTAAATTCTTTTTCAGCTCTTTTATTTCTAGACAGACTTGGACCATCTTTAGCGTAATGGTTCCCCGCAAATATTATATGGTTAATATAATTTTTTCCCCACAATATGGGAAACAAATATTCCGCTAATAAAGTCATCTTGCCCATATCGTCATCGATCCAGATTATTTTTTTCATTATTTACTCTCCTTGAAATATGGGTAATTCAGACACAAACCATAATGATTCATATAAAAACGTTTTATCTTTCTTTAATTGATCATCCCATTGTTTTATTATTTTGTTTTTCCAATCATCCGGTAAATCTTCAAATAATTTATATTCAAAATTCGGAAATTCGCGAGTATTACCACTAATATATTTACTGATGGTAAACAAGCTCATGTGTCCGTCGAATGAGTCGATTGGATTATTTTTCTGAAATATAATTTGTTCATTTCGCTGTTTCCATCCGTCAAAAACATTATTATTTATTACTTTTACAGGGTTAATAATTACAAGATTATTTTTATTACGAAGTATAATAATTCTGCATCTTAACCAGTCATTCGAATTTATTTTATTTTTATATTTATTATTATCATCTTCATTATCTTCATTGTATTCATTATCTTTATTGTATTCATTTAATTTGTTTATTCGCGACAGAAAATTTACATCTTTTCTCCAAAATCTGGCGCATGTAAATAAAATATCAAATAAAACACATTTTAAATATTCTTTATTGAAATAACACGCATCATTATTAGTAATAGGCGTAATTAATTGTTCAGTAATTAATTCCTCAGATATTTGAATATCAATTATTTGTTTGAATAATGCTATACGTTTGTCGTTTTTATCCCATAAGTCTCCAAATGTTTTTGCGGGTATTTTAAAATTATCTTTTTCGTCTATGTCTTTATCTTTTAGATAAAATTTAGGGTAGGGATCTTTAAAATTTTTGTCATCCAGAAGTAGTGTCCGTTTAAAAAGTTTAGCAATCTGAGTATTTGTATAATTCCTGAATAATAGCCATTCGTAATCATCATTTTTAATTTCATGCTCTCTATTCCAGAGTGTTGTTGGAAGCTGATCATCGGATGTTAATGTATGACTTACTGTCTTTTCATGCCTTAAAATCGTATTTTCACCAGCCTTGTGCGCGTACAATTGCATTAAGTGGCTGTTAAAATCTTCTTCCAGCATATGCATAATACGGTTGCGATAAGATAAAATATCACGCATTATCAAAACCGGAACTGTTTTTTCTTTATAATTTTCAGAAGGCTTAAAACCAAAACTCACGTATAAATAAACTTTTTCAACTGGTTGTATGTCGCGATCTAATTTAGGATCATGCTCAATAGGTATGTTGTCAAAACGTAAAATAAAAAATGGTTTCCGATAATTGTTGGAATCGCTATCAATGTCAAAAAAATCATTATCTTTATGTTCTATATTATCATCAGGGTGTATCAGACAATAACCATCTTCGATTAAACGTGAATTACTATAAATGTTATTTGACTTGTCAGGAGGTACATATTTTTCTAATGCCCATATAATCCTTTGTTTTATAATGTAACGGGCTCTCGCAATTTCCCATGGCTTTTGTTTTGTAGAGGTAAAATGATCTGTAATAAAGTCAAGATTATTCATTTCTTTCGGATCGGTATCGCCTTTTTGTGTAACTAGAGCAACGCATAAAAATTCAGTTTCAATGGTATATTTTGATTTTATCATATTAATTATTCCAAGTAAAAAATCCTGGTATTTTTGATCGGTATCTTGTAAGTTACTTTTTTTCTTGTTTAATATATTGAACATTTCCTTTTCTTCAATAGTTACAGAATTTTCTTCTGTTGCAATTGCTGATGAAGTATTAACCGTCGCCCATGAGAGATCCCACTTGCGGATATAATTTAGATTATCAAAAAAATAGCGGTTAACGTCAGGATCAATCTCATGTGTTTTTTCACTGGCTTTTTCAATACCGTCGTACAGCAAACGGGAATTTTGCAGGAATATTTCCATGCAAAATTCATTGAAAAGCGTCACAGCTTTACTGTCCGAAACATCATTCATTACTATTGATTCAAACAGAGGCAAAGTGATACCTTTTTTAACTGGTATTTTTTCATCTGGCTGCCGCTTGGGATGTTCATTACCACATAAGAATAAATACTCCATCCACAAAGAACGTGTTTCATCGCCACCGCTGTCAATAATTTTATTAATGTAAATGGCATATTTTTTCCAAAAGCAGCGTATTCTACTGTTACCGCAGGGACGTTCTGTTTCATCATTTTCATTTATTTCAACGGCAGGTTTTTCTATTTTTATATATTGACAACTTTTCTTGTTTTTATAGAAATGACAGGATATATAATTATCCATATTAGCATATTTTTTTGTGAATATAAATGATTTTTTTAATGTTTTTTTTCTGAGAAGATATGTGCTTTTCATATCAGCTAATGCTTCAAATAAACAATTTTGAACAAAATCTAACAGCAATAATCCCTGTAGGTCTAATGCCATATAGTAATTTATAATCTCTTTCCCAATCCCTGAGGAATCCATATATTTTTCATTTAGAACAGATTCGCAAATATTTATTATAATGCGTAAAATAGGCTTTTTTAAATTAATATTATATGCTAAAAATGGGCGCGATAAAATTTTTATTGTATATTCAAGTAAATAGATAATTTTAAGTTCATTTTTATTATATTCATCCTTCAACGCGTCAAATGCTATTTTTATTAGTGCTGTTTCCTTATTTTCTTTAATATCAATAATAGTGCCATTATCATCTCTGTCACAATTAAGTGGTTCAGACGATTTATATAATATAAAATAAATTAATTCTTTTATCTTTTCTTCTATCTTTTTTTCTGTTTTTTCTTTCGTTTTTTCTTCTGAAACATTTAATTTTCTAATTAAGTTTTCAATAACATGGGTAATCAACATGCGTACAAACGCTTTCCAGCCGCTGTATTTCTTTATTTCGTCTGTATTATCAAACATAACAGGATTATAATCACCTGTTTTCTTGGCCCAGTAATTGGCAAGGCTTCGAGTAGAACTACGTTTAAATAAATGTTTTGCCTCGCGTTCAAGTTTACATCCTACACAGGAATCGCCTTGTTTGCGCATATTGGAAATATTGATATGACAGAATGATAGAAAATTATTTTGAGGATCGGCAACATAGGCTTCTCTTGTGGCTAATGAAAGCCTGTTAACAAGAACAAAGCATTTTGAAAATATGTAACCAGAATAATATTTTATATACTTATTTGGAATTAATGACATTAAAAGATTTTTTGCCCTATGATAGCTTCCACCGCTGACAATACCATCATCGGCAAAAAAGAAACGTACAGGAAGACCTTTATTAATATCTTCGTTATCATAAAGTAAACGTTTAATAGTTTGTTTTAAAGCGTCGTGTTCACATTTAAAATTAGAACGAAATTGTTTATCAACATTGACAGATACAATTTCAGCTGTACCGTTAAAAAAATATGTATTAACTAACTGTGAAAAACCAACATTAGTATTATGTTCAGGTGAAAAAATTATATTAAGAACCGATGTCATTTTATCTTCTGAGCATGTTCTTTTGTCATCGTTTCTTCGCTCATAAATTAACCAGTCTATTATTTGTTGTTTTATTTTATTATTGGATAAGTATCTCTGTGTATCAATATAATATTGGTAATGATTTCTGCCCCGGATAAAATGACCGTAATATACATAACTGTTTAATTTCTCCAGTCGGCTGATATTTTCAACGGATATATTATCAAAATTGTTCTCAGGTAAAGATTCTGCCTGATACACCTGGAAAGTAGGAACTGTTGACGTTGGATCCGTTTCCACTAAAGGATCTTCTTTAAGTACGTCCTCGGGGAAACATTGATTACATTCTGTCGGACGCGACCAATTTGATGTACCTGAAAAAATGTAAGATATTTTTGAAGCAAATTTCAATTCTTTTAATTTATCTGTATTGACTTCCACTACACGGTTTTTCGGATTTATATTTATCCATAAATCTTTTTCTATTTTTGAACATTTCGCTTTGTTTCCTTTTTTATCGCGTACAAGGAATACATTATAATTTTTGATGATTTTAGATTTTTCAAATGGTTCTTCCTTCGATTCTCTGTCCTTTAGATATTCAGCTCTCATTTTGTCAAATGTTGTCAAGGTTGAAGCAATAGGGACTATTTGTACGACGGATGTGGATATTATCGGTTCTCCTTTTTGTTTTTCTAAAGTGCTGAAAATTTTTATTATATCCGCTGATTTTTCAATATTATCAGAATAATCAAATTCAGTCTGTAAATTATACTGGTATGAAGCGTAATGAACCTCATTTTTTATATTTTTCTTTTTAAAATATTCTTTTAGCATTTCTTTTAATGAAAAAATCAACGCTTGAGAATATGAGGCATATCCGTAAAAAACAATAGTGTCTTTTACTTTGGATAAGTCATCCTTGATTTTTTGCAGAATATAAAACGCTATTCTGTTTGCGACAGATGTCCTGTAAAATAAAAATGCCATTTCGTAAAAAGAATCGGCATGTACCTTGTTGCCCAAACGTATGTGTATTTCAGAAAATTTATAGCCTCCATTATTAACTAAATTACGATTTGCTATTTTTTCAATTTGGGTAAAATATTGCGGAATACCGTTTGTTTTTAGTCGTTTAAAAATAGTAAAAGGGCAGACATATTGCGGCTTATTTTCATCAGATATTTTTAAATTATAGAGTTGATTATCATTAGGTTTTGTAATAATACGTTGTGTATCGGATTGCTGTTGTTTAAGAATCCCTCTATATGGTAATAGCATTTGGGAACTACGATTATAGTAAGATATGTTTGGACCTTCTTCTCCGTGTTCCAAGGACATTATATATGCATTTTGTATTGCATGACCAGCGCAATTTCCCATTACTAATAACTGTCTCGGTTGATTATCTCCATCTTCCTCGTTATACGTTTTTTTACACGAGAAAAACACTTGAAGGTTTAACGAAAAGTCAATTAAGGACAAAGATATACTGACTTCCTGAAGAATATCAATAAAGTGTTCGGGAAGATTTTCGAAATAGAAACAGGAAGGATAGTATTCGCTTTCATATATTGTTTTCTCTATGCGATAAACCGATGCTGCCGCCATGAATCCCTTTATAAAAATTTCGCATTGGTCTCTTTCTTTTAGAAATCCAGCGAGAGAAGTAGTGTCCTTGCTATTCGAAGGCATAGCGTCTATATCATATAAATGAATTTCTTGTTTTTTGCCAGATTTCATCAATTTCAACCAAAATTGTTTCCACTTATCCTGTGAAATTAACTTTGATTCCGCATCTGTTATTTGCAAATTATAAAGTAAATTTATATTGTCGTCGGAATTAGATAGAATATTTTTCCAGTCTTTCTCATAAGCCTTATATTCAAGAAAATGAGCAAATGCAGCGTGACCTTCGGTAAAAGCGTTGCTGTTGGCTAATTGTACAAGATTGACAGGTAGGCTGTCTCTCATTTTTTTTATTGGAATTGAAAAAGCAATTTGTGTTCCGGGAATATTGCGCTCTGGCCTTTCAAAAATATTTCCAATAGCATGATCGACATTGTAAGCATTATATGTATACTCATTATTATCTTCAAGCTTAGGCGATGTATTACTTATAATTTGCAGTTCTATGCACTGGCATCTTTTTAATGTGTTGTTGAAAATTGAAAGTCCTATATGCGCGGCTGAATCTTTTTTTCTAAAATTATACCATGCTTTTAAAACATCATCATTTTTTTCAGATCCAAATTCGCCAATCAACCCCTTAATGGATATATCTTTATCAGATAAGTATTTATTCTCATCTTCGAATAAATCATTTTCATTTAAATTATTCTTTCTTAATATTTTTTCTTTTCTTATTTTTTCTATGAATGTTTGAGTAATAGTTTTTTGTTGATGTAAGTCAGTTACTCTGATACAAAGTTGTTCCTTATATTCGTATAAAGGATTTGTGTTTTTAGCCCTAAAAAATGATATATAACATATCTTATATTGGGAATGCTGGATTGAATTTTGTACAATCTGACGGACACCGTCCCCCAATTCACGGGCTAATTCCATTGTTGTGTTTATGATATCTATTATTGATTCATCTGAATCATCCCTGTTTGCAAATAATAAACAGCCAAACAACGCAAAGGTGAATCTATCGCATTTTTCAGCAGCCATAGTAATTGTATTTATAAATTTTTTTATTCGTTTTCTTCCGGCGTTTAGAATATCAGCGCGGGACATATTATTATTTATTCCAGTTTTGGTTAACGACGCAAAGAAAGTCAATATACGTTCTCTTGTCTCATCCAAAATAAGATCGGCAATAGCAGTGTGCGGATTCTCATCTGCGGCCATATTGAAAGGCCTTATGTTATTAGTCTCATATGTAAATCCCTGTTCGATAATATTTTTTGTTACCATTTCAGATGTATTAAAAAGTTTATTATAATTATTTTGTTCCGTATTTCCCAAATACAATAAAGGAAAGGAACAGATGTCTCTGGTATGTTCTTTGAAATTAACTGCTTCTACCGTATTAGGTAATGAATTACCGTAAATAACGCCTTTATGCATATTGGCAATTAAGCGAAGGTAATGTGAAGCCAGATTGTATAATGTGGTGTCGGCATTAGTATCTTCACCGGCAAATCGGAACGAAGTGCCGGTATAAGGTATTAAAAATACGCTTAACCGTTCTTTTAATTTTTCCTGTGCAAAATCATTATTAAAACATGTAATATAGATTTGTTGTATTAGCATTGCAAGAAATTGTAAATTTTCTATATCTTTGTAACAGCGCGATTGTGAATCATAATTAAATTTTATGCGAATATGATAATGTGGTCTTTTTAATTTTTCTTTATTATTATGCCAATCATTAACAGCGTCTATGAAAAATTGTTTTTCAATATCAGGATGTACCGGAATCCGTGCGTATTCACCTGGATTTATCATATTTTCCATTTTGTCATTTGGCTCGTTACCGATCTGGTTCACACTAAAGGAAAAATCGCTTTCAGGAATACTTTTGGCCCGTAAATAAAAATCAACTGCTTTCATGCTAAAATTGAGAACTTCATTTTCAAAACGATTGATTATACGCAGACAACGCGCATAGGAATTTTGAGTGTTTTCTATATCAAAAACGAGTACTAATTTTTTATACTGTTTATCTTTAACCATTTTTCCTTAATAGTGACTATTATAATATATTTGGAGTTATTTTACAATATCTAAAATTAATCTATTTTATGAATAGAGAATGAGAAAAGACGGTTAATAGGTAATTAAAATAAAATTTGCCCGGAAGAAGACTCGAACTTCCACACCTTTGACGGCACTAGTACCTGAAACTAGCGTGTCTACCAATTCCACCATCCGGGCAGTACAGGTAACATATCTTTACTATTCTTATTAACACTCTATCTTGTTTATAAACAAAGGTCAACTAAGAGCTAATGGCCGTCTCAAGCGCGACTTCCATCATGCGGGTAAAGGTTGTTTGCCGCTCCTCGGATGTAGTAGCCTCCCCAGTTATCAGACTGTCGGAGACGGTCAGTA
>Ga0268262_10007340_pt1 | contig 10319 bp, 13 predicted proteins | sample TergutNc150P3_FD_190354 | JGI IMG/M metagenome (GOLD analysis project Ga0268262, IMG submission 190354) | Nasutitermes corniger P3 segment gut microbial community from laboratory colony in Florida, USA - Nc150 P3 (SPAdes) (version 2) | ecosystem: Host-associated > Arthropoda: Insects >...
GAACCCTTTACGCAGCTACCGCAATGGACCAAAAAAGATATGCCGATCAAGTCAGGGAAGCGGTATCAAACGCAATTAGAAAAGTACACAATAATCCGAGCCATGAACCGCATGTTGAACATGCGCAGGCTGAAGCATAAAGGGTTACAATAACGCTTCGCTGCGCATTGTGTTCTTGACAGAAAGATAAGTTTTAACCCTTAAAAGGCGGAAAATTTCTTTTTTGGGATTATCCTTGTAATCGTAGAGGGTTTTTTCGTAAAGGGAAATGGGAACCTTCATAACCGCTACTTCGTTCTCTTTTATCCCGTGGATGTGAAATTCCAGAAAGGCCTCGATCCCCAGAGCGTCCCCTCCCTTTGAAAAGCCGAAGTACCATATCTCGATTTCTTCATCCGGGTATTGTTCTTCTGCCTTAAGCTGAAGGTAGTATTTTATTGCTTCGACAGGAGCAGGTTCAAAACCGTCGTGTATCACCGTCAGCCTGTCAGCCATTTCAGGGTATCCGATGATTGTCTCGAATGTGCCAGTGCCATCAGAGCCTTTTTGTTCGGTTTTTTTCCCCCGCTTGTAAAACTCGCTCCTTTCCAGCTCTGGAAGAACCTCGAAACACAGTTTCTTTGAAGGCCACAGGATCGAAAGTGGAAATTCCGGCTTGTGCTTTTTGCCGCAGGCCGGGCAGGAAAAATTAAAAAAACTGCCGTTTTTAATTTCATCTATATAAACGGGGTCTGTGTCCAGGTTTATTTCTTCCGGAACTTCAACCTCGAAAACCTTGTCGCAAGGACAGGTGATTTTTCTCTTCATAATTTCTCCTGTTACCTTTTGGCCAGAAACATGACATCTCCGAAAACCGCGAATAACATTAAGCCAGCTATTATAATGACTCCTAAAGTCTGAAAAGCAGAGACAAATTTTGGATTAAGGGGTTTTCCGCGTATGCCCTCGATAAGAAAAAGCAGAATCATTCCGCCGTCCAATATAGGCAGAGGAAGCAGGTTCATGATGCAAAGGGCAACGGAGATAAGGGACAGGAAACCGGCCATGGAGCTGATACCGGCACCGATTCCCTGATTAAAGCCCTCTGTCGCTATGTCGCCAACCATGTAAGTAATGCGAATGGGCCCGGAAACCGCCTGTGTCAGATCGACGCCCTTAAAAAGCAGGGAAAGGCCTCTTACTGACAACGCGAATGTTTTCCATGTTTCAACCGCTCCCTTTGCCAGTGCCAAATGCGGCGGCAGCGTTGGAGTGCGATACCTTATGGCCACCCACGAGATACCTAAATCCCCAGTCCCGGCTTCGGTGTGGATGGGGATAATCGAAACATTCATGGTTTGGCCATCCCTTAAAAATTCCACAGCCAGAACCGCTGGTTTCTTATCCAGAATTTGAAACAGGCCCATAGTATACTGCAATTCAATGCCGTTTACTTTCAGTATTCTGTCGCCGCTTTTAAGGCCCGCAATTTTCGCCGGGCTGCCTGCCGCGACTTGTTCAATTAAGGGCTCTGTCCAGAAGTAAACGCCGATTTTCCCGGCTCCGCTGCTTTTTTCCATTACAGGCCGTACAGAAAGGGAAAGAATCTGGCCGTCCCGCTCCACCAGGATCGGGAGCTCTTCCCCCGGATGCGTGGCAATAATCTCCTGAATTTCGTTATATGTATTGGTCTCTTTTCCTTTTATCTGCAAGATCCGGTCTCCGGTTTTGAGGCCCGCCTCGTCAGAAGCGTTGACGGTTCCAGGCGTAATTTCAGAGGCCAAAATTATACGGTTGCCAAGCGTGTTTACCTCAAAGCCAAAACCCCATATCACCGATAGCACAAGAATTGCGAAAAGCAGATTGAAAAAAGGGCCCGCGAAGCAGGTAACGGCGCGGCGGAAAGGGTGAACGGCGAAGTAACTTCCTTTTTCGGCGCTCAGCCCTTCACTGTTATTGCTGTAAGCCAGTTCAAAATCATTTTCACCCTTCATCTTGCAGTAGCCCCCAAGGGGGAAAATGCCAAGCCGATATTCGACGCTTCCGATTTTCTTCTTAAAAAACGGCTTGCCCCAGCCAATGGAAAAAGCTTCAACATCGATCCCCATTAGGCGCGCAGCGAGAAAGTGCCCCAGCTCATGGACAAATACCACTACTCCCAGCCCTATAAGGCCCAGCAGAATTTTATAGATATTGGCAATCATCTTTTACTCCAAATAAGATCTTCGGCTACTTTTCTGGCCTCTCTGTCCGCCGCAAGTATGGCTTCAATTGATTCAGTGCTTTTCCCCGAATCCATGCTTTCTAAAACATATCCGACTATACGGGGGATTTCAAGGAATTTTATTTTCTCTTTTAAAAACGCTTCCACTGCCGTTTCGTTGGCGGCGTTGTAAACGATAGAAAGAAACTCGCCGCCAGAAAGAGCCTGGTAGGCCAGGGCAAGCATTGGAAACTTTTTCAAATCAGGCTTTTCAAAAGTCAGGGATAGCGAAGTAAAATCCAGGACGCCGAAGGGGGAGCATACGGTTTCCGGCCAAGTCAAGGCTTCATGAATGGGCAGCCTCATGTCCGGTTTTGACATCTGCGCATAAACCGCACCGTCTTTAAGGCGTACCATTGAATGAACAACGCTTTGGGGATGTATCGCTACTTTTATTTTTTCAGGCGGAAAGCCGAATAAACCCGCCGCTTCGATTACTTCAAGGCCCTTGTTGGCCAGCGTTGCCGAATCCACCGTGATTTTTGGCCCCATTTTCCAGGTAGGATGGGCAAGCGCTTCCTTGGGCGTTACACAAAAGAGCGTTTCCCGCGAGTAGTCCCTGAAAGGCCCGCCTGAAGCGGTAAGGATAATTTCAGAAACATTGTCCCTTCCGTGAGCTTCGATAAGCTTAAAAAGGGCCGAATGTTCCGAATCAACGGGAATAACGCGAACATTCTTTTCGGCGGCCAGGGCAAAAATAATCCTTCCCGCCATGACTATTGTTTCCTTGTTTGCCAGGGCTAAATTCGATCCGGCGTTTATGGCCGCAAAAGAAGGTTCAAGCCCAGCCGCCCCTGAAATGCCGTTTACGGCAATGTCAGCCCTTGCCTCAATAATGGCGTTTAAAAGCCCCTCCCTGCCTGAAAAATCAAATTGCGCTCTTTCCGCCGCCGCGTTATCTGCCAGAGCGGTTAAGGCGGCGGGGAATTCTTCTTTCAGTTTTAAAAGCCCTTTTGCGTCGGAACGGGCTGTCATTAGAACCGGCTGGAAGCGATCCTTTTGGTCCCGCAGCACGTCCATGGTGCTTTTGCCGATTGAACCGGTAGCGCCAAGGACGGCTACCCTTTTTTTCATTGAAAAAGAACCTGATAGATTATGTAGTAGACCGGCGCGGCCAGGGCAAGAGAATCAATCGAATCAAGGGCACCGCCGCGGCCAAGGATAAGGGTACCTGAGTCCTTAACGCCTGCGCTGCGTTTTAACGCGGACTCGCAAAGGTCGCCGAGGATTGCGGCCGCGCCCGCGCCGAGGCCCAACAGCGCTCCGGCTAAATGCGAAGGCATCACCCTCGAAGTAAATGCGGACGGGAAAAACGCCGCCGCAAAAAGCCCGGTTCCCACCGAAGCGGCCAGCCCGCCGATAAAACCGGCGACGCTTTTTTTGGGGCTTACGGACACAACGCCGCGGTTTCCTTCACCGAAAAGCATTCCCGCCAGCCAGGCTATTGCGTCATTGAGTAAGCCAATAAGAAAGAAAACAAGGATAACAAAACTTGCCTTTGGGAACACAGCCATCTGAACGATCCAGGCTATAAAAAGCCCGGGGTAGATCATCACGGCAAAACCGGCGGCGGTTCGTCCAATGTATAAATCGAGTTTTTCACCGTCAGCAAATATGCTGGAAACCAGAAGCCAACAGGCACCCAGGATGAAAGCGCCGGGTACTATATGGCCAGCGACGCCAAAACTGACAACCACAGTCCAGGCCGCCGGGCTTATAGCCCCCAGGATAACCGCTTCCGGTATTGAAATGACAAGATTCCTATGTGTAAGAATATTCCTGAATTCCACCGCTCCCAAAATCGTAAAAGCAATACAAAACAGGTTCAACAGCAGATGATGGTATTTGGGAAAGAATATTACAACAAAGAGCAGAGCGGGAAAGCCTACAAAAAAGGCAATTAACCGTTGAATTATTTTTTTCATTGCGCGGCTCCGAAGCGGCGATCCCTGCTATTGTAAGAAAAGATTGCCTTTTCAAGATCGTCTTCTGTCCAGTCGGGCCATAGCTTGTCAGAGATGTAATATTCAGCGTAAGCCCCTTCCCATAAAAGGAAATTACTGGTTCTGAATTCTCCAGCAGTTCTGACTATAAGATCCGGATCCGGAACATCCGGGTTGTCCATGTATTGGCTTAAATTTTCAGCCGTCGCCGAAACGCCGGAGCCAATTAGCTTTTTTACGGCCCGGACAATTTCGTCCCTGCCCCCGTAGTTGAGCGCCAGAATTACCTGGAGGCCGCCAAAACCACCGGTAGCGGCGCAGGCTTCGTCCAGGTCGAATAGTATATCAACCGGCAGCCCCTCGCGGTTCCCGGCGTGGCGAATTCTGATGTTGTTCTCCCGGTAAAAATCCATTTCTCCCTTCAGGTATTGTTTTACCAGACCCATGATAAACCCGACCTCTTCGGCTGCGCGCTTCCAGTTTTCTGTGGAGAACGTGTAAAGGGTGAGGTACGAAACGCCCAAATTTGCGGCGGCTTTTACAACACGCTTGGCTGCCTTTAAGCCCTCCAGGTGTCCCTGGGTACGCAACTGACCGCGCTTCCGGGCCCAGCGACCATTCCCGTCCATTATAATGCCTATGTGGGACGGCTGCCCTGAAGGGCTAGCGGTTTTTTCCGTCAAACCTCCATGATCTCCTTTTCTTTTTCCTCAAGAACCTGGTTGATCTTTCCAATGTACAAATCAGTCAGTTTTTGAAGTTCCTCCGCGGTTTTGCTTTCCTCGTCCTCGGTGATCTTGCCGTCTTTTAGCAGTTTTTTAAGCTCTTCGTTGCCGTCCCTGCGGATGTTTCTGACCGCAACCCTGCTTTGTTCGGCGTTGTTTTTGGCCAGCTTTACAAGTTCCTTGCGGCGTTCCCCGGTTAAAGGAGGAATGGAAATACGTATTACCTTGCCGTCGTTTGACGGGTTTAAAGACAGCTCGGATGAACGGATGGCTTTTTCAATTTCGCCGATAAGCGCTTTGTCCCAGGGCTGAATGACAATGAGCCGCGCCTCGGGTATGGAAATATTTGCCACCTGGTTTATCGGGGATTTTTCCCCGTAAGCGTCTACCCGTATCTTGTCGAATAAAGCAGCGGAAGCCCTGCCGGTCCTAAGAGCGGAAAAACCGTCTTTAAGATTGGCCAGAGTTTTCTTCATCCGTTCTTCGGCCGCTGTTTGCGCCGCTGCTTGCTGCGCCGTGGCTTGGGTCTCGCTCATTTTAGTTGCCTACCTTGAAGTAGACGTAATCCTCGATAATTAGCTTGAAACCAAAACGCTTTCCCGCATCGGCAAGGGCCTGGGCCACGGTTTTATCGTCGTCTTTTACATAAGCCTGATCCATAAGGCAGATTTCTTTGAGGAATTTGCTCACTTTGCCTTTTACAATGTTGTCTATGACGTTAGCGGGTTTGCCCTTCATCTTTTCATCCTGCTCCGTTTGCTTGCGGAAAATATCTTCCTGTTCCTTGAGCCACGCCTGATCAATTTTTGCCTGATCCAGTGCATAGGGGTTATAGGCCGCCACATGAAGGGCAAAGGTAAAGGCAAAAGATTTGACTTCTTCGCTGTTAAACGCCCCGTCTTTGTCCGCGCTGAATTTAACCACAACGCCTATGACCCCGTCGTGGATATAGCTTGTCAGGTACTCGCCTGCTTTTGCCGTAACGGTTTTTATGCGCCTAAGGCTCATGTTTTCCCTTATTTTGGCCGCCAAATCCATAACAAGGCCGTTTAACTCGTCATTAGGTTCGGAATAGCCTTTTTCAAGAACTATATCCGCGATTGTGCCGCCAAGGGCGATGAATTCCTGGTTCTTTGCCACAAAGTCCGTCTCGGAAACCAATTCGACCAGCACTGCCGTTGAACCCTGGGCACCTGAATCTTTTATCTTGACAAAGATCTTTCCTTCTTTGGTGGCCCTTCCGGATCGTTTTTCAACCGCCGCAAGGCCCTTCTCTTTTAGAAGTTTTTCCGCTTTTGCAAAATCGCCGCCTGTTTCAACCAAGGCGTTTTTGCAGTCCATTATGCCCGCTCCGGTTTTCTCCCGTAGGGCTTTTACATCTGACGCGCTTATGTCTGCCATTGTGTCTGCTCCTTAAAAAAATCACTCTTCGCCATAGGCTTTGTCTATGTCCACCGGAAGATCGTCTTCCTCCGCTTCCTGCTCCTCTTTGGGCGCGGCAGGTACTTCCGTATCTGAATATGAAGCTATGTCAATTTCCCTGTCTTCTTCTCTTATGGAAGCGTCGGTCATCATTTCTTCGATATCTTCGTCGTCCTGTTCCAGATTTTCGATGATCTTGAGCCCCACTTCGTTGTCTGCTTCGACTACCGCGTTGGCAATTATCTGCGTAAAGAGAGTAATGGCCCGTATGGCATCGTCATTGCCGGGAATTGGATAGTCAATGCCGTCGGGGTTACAGTTCGTGTCTACCACGGCAACTATGGGGATGCCCATGCGCTTGGCTTCCGCCACGGCTATGGCTTCCACTCTTGTATCTATAATAAAAAGGATCCCTGGGGGCTCTTTCATTTCCTTGATGCCCCCAAGGTTTTTCTGAAGCTTGGCCCGCTCTTTGCCTAGGGCCGCGATTTCCTTCTTGGTCAGGTTTTCAAAGGTTCCGTCAATCTCCATCTTTTCAAGCTTTTTAAGACGGAGCAAAGATTTCTTGATGGTAACAAAGTTGGTAAGCATTCCTCCCAGCCAGCGGTTGTTTACATAGAACATTCCGCAGCGCTCGGCCTCTTTTTGGATAGCCTGTTGGGCCTGTTTTTTGGTTCCCACAAAAAGAACCGTTTTGCCCGAAGAGGTTACCTTGCGTACCACATCGTAAGCGTCTTTAATCGCCTGGATGGTTTTTTGCAGATCAATAATGTGAATCCCATTTCGTTCCGCGAAAATGAATTTTTTCATCCGCGGATCCCAGCGTTTTACCTGATGCCCAAAGTGCACGCCCGATTCCAGCAGGCTCTTCATGGTAACTACCGCCAAATTCTCCTCCCTGATCTGACCGCAGCGGTCAGATGCCATCCCTATATCTCATCACCCACTAAGGGGGCAACGGAAAATTGCTGAAAATTTGAAATTCTCAGCGTAGGAGTTTTGGCATTGCCAAAACTCCGAAAATAAAAACCCGCAGGTTTTTTATTCAGCCGCCGTAAGGGTAGCCGTTATCCCTTAACATAATATAAAACTCCCTTAACGGCAAGCCCACTATGGAAGAGTAAGAGCCTGAGATTTTTGTGACAAAACAGGAAGCCAAACCCTGTATTTTATATGAACCTGCCGCATCCTGCCATTCCCCGGAGTCAAGGTACCATTCTATCTCTCCGTCTGAAATTGGCGCAAAGCTAATAGTACTAACCACTGAGCGGCAATCGGATTTTTGGGTTCTTCCGCTGTAAAGCGCCACGGCGCTGATCACCTCGTGGGTACACCCGCTGAATATGCGCAGCATATTGCCTGCCTCGTTTCGATCCCTGGGCTTTCCGTAGATTTTCCCGCCCATGGCAATCAGCGTGTCCGCCCCGCATACCCATGGCGGATTCTCATTTTTAAGGGTGCCAAGTATTTTTTTGACTTTCTTAAGCGCCAATTCTTCAGCCGCGGCCTGAGGCCCGGCATTTTCGTTAATGGTCTCCGCCACGTTGGGAGAGATGCAGGAAAAAGGCAGACCCATGAGCCTGAAATAATCCACTCGCCTGGGAGAGCCGGAAGCTAAAATGATTGGTTCCATTTTAAAAGCTTATCAATTCTATCGCTGTTTCACCATTCTTTTGGCTTGAGGTGTCATAACAACTCCTTCAACTGTCCCTAAAAATACGCAATACGCGCTTGTCGCCGTGTAAATCGGTATAGAAGGCCGTATGGCCAGACAGAAAGAAATAGCGCGTAACATGATAGCCAAGGGCTACAAGTTAGAAGAAATCCGGGCTATTACCAGCCTTTCAGATGAAGAAACCGAAAAATTTATTCTACCTTCGGTTAAAAAGGCATGACAGACATCGGCGTACTAAAAAGCGGTGTCGCCATTTGGAAACACCGCTAATGAAAAGCTCTCACTGCCAACCAAAATAACTGTTAGTCAGTAACTGTAACACTAACTAAAGTTTGAGCAGTCTCCGCCACATGCGTCACATCGGCAGAGACTGCCAGCTTTAAAAGCATTCGGGTGTTTAACTGTTATGCGCTTCAGGGCCCCGTGGGCGTTGTGGGCGGCTCCGTAGGCGTTGTAGGCGTTGTAGGCGTTGTAGGCGTTGTAGGCGTTGTAGGCGTTGTAGGCGTTGTAGGCGTTGTAGGTGTTGTGGTTGCGCCGCCGCCGTGACCGTGATCAGGGATCTGGACTCCGCCGCCTCCTGTTCCGCTTCCGCCAGAGCTAAGATTGCCGCCGTAGAAGCCTTCAGTCACAAAGCCTGTAATTTTACCTCCATCACTAGTAGGGATCCCATCTGGAAAATCTAATTTGTCGTTGTCGTTAACATTGCTAAAATTTCCAGTGAACGTTTTACCGCCGTCAGATGGAGAAAACGTTATAGTGGAACCGGAAGTGGAAATGGAGCCGCTGGAGACCACTTTTCCTTTCAACTCTATAGAATAACTATCTCCCCTCTGAGGCGTCATAGTCGCCCTGGCAAAGGTTCTGGTAGTTCTGAAAACAACCCGAACATCATTGCCATGAATGTCCTTCCCATAAATAACAAGAGGTTCATACCCTTGATGGGTTTGTGGAGAATCTGACCCGTCGTTATCACAGGTAATAAATGCCAGCGCAAATGCCAGTATTGCGGCCAGCAACCAAAAAAAATGTAGTTTTTTCATAAAACCCTCCTGGAAAAGCTTCTTCAGTATTTAGAGAAAAGTCCAATTTTTCTCTATTTTATTATATTATAATCCATATTTGGAACTTTATCAAGCTAAAATCCTGTTCTTATAAATTTTTATAGAATAGAGAATATGGATTTCTGGATAAGGCTTAAAAACGAAATAAAGTCTCAAGATACTACCCAGGAATGGATAGCAAAAAAAATAGGCGTTCCCTTGAGTACATTCAGAAAGTGGATGACCCGCAAGACCTATCCTGATATAAAAGAGGGCGTAGAGATTGCAAAACTGCTCGGGACTTCGGCGGAATACTTCGTGACAGGGAACCAACCTCTGGGCCTGAACGAAAAGGAACAGCACATGGTAAACGCCTACCGTAAGCTAAGCGCCGGAGACCAAGAAAAAATAATACTTACAATTAGTGCTTGGCTAAAAAAACAGGTTTATAAGTAAAGAGAATATTAGGGAGCCCTACTGGTTCGACGACAAATTCAGGTCTCTTTGATGTTGTACTTCTTCCTGAAGCGCTCGATACGGCCGGCAGTGTCAACCAGCTTTTGCTTGCCCGTAAAGAAGGGATGGCAGGCCGAACAAATTTCCACCTTTATATCTTTGACGGTAGAACGGGTTTCTATTACGTTTCCGCAGGCACAGGTTATTTTTGTCATCTCGTACCTGGGATGAATCTTCGCTTTCATATAAATCCTCCGTGTCCAACTCCTGCCATCGCTTGCAGGCCAGCAGGTTTAAGGACAATTATTCACTCAATCAACAGCGGCTGTTCCGGTGTTCATTGAACGCAGGAACGCTTCATTATTCTTGGATTTTTTCATCTTGTCAACCAGCAGCTCGATGATTTCAACGTCGTCCATTGGGTTAATTACCTTCCTGAGTACCCAGATCTTCTGCAATTCCTCCTCAGAAAGCAGAAGTTCTTCCTTTCTTGTACCCGATTTTTTAATATTAATTGCGGGGAACAATCTACGATCGGAAATGCGCCGATCAAGATTTATTTCCAGGTTGCCTGTACCCTTGAATTCCTCAAAAATTACCTCGTCCATGCGGCTGCCCGTCTCTATAAGGGCGGTTGAAATGATGGTCAGGCTTCCCCCCTCTTCGATATTCCTGGCGGCTCCGAAGAAGCGTTTCGGCTTGTTCAGCGCGTTTGAATCGACGCCGCCTGAAAGTATTTTTCCGGACGTGGGAACCGTCTGGTTATATGCCCTGGCAAGCCGTGTAATGGAATCCAGAAGGATCACCACGTCTTTT
>Ga0268262_10007341_pt1 | contig 10318 bp, 10 predicted proteins | sample TergutNc150P3_FD_190354 | JGI IMG/M metagenome (GOLD analysis project Ga0268262, IMG submission 190354) | Nasutitermes corniger P3 segment gut microbial community from laboratory colony in Florida, USA - Nc150 P3 (SPAdes) (version 2) | ecosystem: Host-associated > Arthropoda: Insects >...
AACCCTTGAGAGTTCGCCTCTGTCTTTACAGTCTTTGTATTTGTTTACCTCAAGATTTACATCTAATATCATTTTTCTCCCCTCTATTGTAAAAATTAAGATCCATAAATAAGGATACACCATATTATACAAAGATGTCAACATATTAGAATGGGGAATTTATGGCTTATTTATCTTTTCAAGTTGGTTTTTTCTAAGCATTTTATTCAGGATTCGGTAAAGATCATTACGGTCATCGGGGGGTAGGGACAGAATATCACGGAGTTTTTTTACGCTTCTGGGATCTATATTTGATATGTCCGTTTCAGGGCCTCTTTCTTTTTCTGCTTCCATAAACAGTTTGTAGACTGGAATTCCAAGGGTATCGGCCAGAGTTTGCAAACGGTTGGCGGGGGGCATGGTTCCTATTCTTTCATAATGGCTAATCATCGTTCTGCTTATGCCGCTTGTCATGGCTAAATCGTACTGGGAAATTCCCTGTTTTTTACGGTAATAAGCCACATTTTCCGCAAATACCCGCGCAATGGTTCTTTCTTTCATAAGGTACATAATAAATTGATGATTATAAAAGACAGTGACATAGTCTAATATTTTTTTACATTTATTCGCCTTATGTAAGGTTTATCTAAAATTACAGGTTGTTTACCTAAAAATCGCTAATCTTTATCATTTTTTATTCAAAATGCCTGTTTTAAATACTTGACAAAATGTTCATGATATAGTCTACTATATTATTAAATGGCTCTTGATACGGTCTAGAGCTAAAACTTTATTAAGGAGCAAAAGATGAAGAAAATGCAGAAATTGTGGGCAATTATGTTGATTGTGGGGTTAGTTTTTAGCCTCGCGGGATGTGGTGATGATGGGGGGAAGGATCCGGGGACGGGAGGAAACTATGCACAGTACTATGATGGTACTTACAGGAATAACCGTAACGGGGCTGTTGAGGTTGTCAATAATACCCAATATGACATGCTTTTATTTACAGGTGAGACTATAAGTTTGAATTACATTGTTGGAGGCGTAAAAGCAGGAACAAGAAATACCGTCAATTTTTCGGATAAGTCTGATTATCAGGTTGGCGGATATGTGCTATTAAGGGCGGTTAAACAGACTGAATTTGATACCGCTAAGGATCAGTCAAGGATCGATCATACGGCGATGGTAACATACGGAGAAGGAAAAAAATTCACTACCAACATTGTTTCTACAACTGATGGTGAGTACCAGTATACGGTTTATAACAGGAGCAGGGATTATGGGCTTGAACTTAGGAAAAATTCACCTGAGGGTGAAAAAGTCGCCTATCTTACAAAAGGGGAAGTCAGGCGCGTTATACAATCACCTAACCGTACTGAATTAACGCTGTATCCGGTTTGGGTTGCCTTTAATAATGTTACAAAATCCATCGTTACTTTTACTCCCAATGATACCCTGTCAGCTTTGGATATTCAGCCCAAACAATCGACTGAAGACGTATCGCCATATTATTTTCCAATGGGTGGAACAAATGTCAATATAATCTTTCCTGAAGTAAATCTTCCTTTTGCGACTATACAGGTCAGGAATAATGCCAGTTTAAACGCGAATTTTAGAGTTGCCAATACAATCAGAACCCCTGAAAGCGGATATACGGGTATTACCAGCGGCGCACGTGAATCTTATGAAATCAGGGCAATAGCAGGTGATTCACTCGATCTTAACCTTGCCATGTCACAAGGGCAGATTGTTGTTAAGGTTAGGTTTCAAAGTGATCCCAGCGCAAGCGGCGTAGTCATTCAAAACGGATATTCTTATACCGTAGCATTGAGTTTAAAAGCCGGTGCCGATCCTGCGCTTGCGGCAAGTTATGAAGCATGGTTGTCAGAAGGAACTAAGATGAATACCGGCGATCTTTTGGTTTCCAATTAACATTATGAAAAACTCAGGTTGCCTGAAAAAAGCGACAGCCTGAGTTTTATTGGGAAAAAATACATGAACAAACATATCTTTAAAATTGTTTTCTTACTTGCGCTTTTATCATGTTTGATTGTTTCTTGTGGTGGATCTGAAGACGATGACAAGAATAAGCCAGAAGTAATAAAAACAGGGAAAGTTACTTTCTTTAACGAGTCAAGTTATAACATAAAAATTCATCGGGATTCCTTTAGCGGTCCCGTATTACTGGAATTATCCGCAGGCGCTTCAAAAAAGATTGATGTTCGTATCAGCGATACTCATGGATTTGGCACAACGTTTTCAATTGAGTACTTGTATCGGATAAACGACGCATTTGATACTGACAGTGGCGATATATTTGCAAGCGGTCTTGATTTTAACGTGCAAATAAATTTTGTTATAGAAGAGAATAAGTCATATACCAAACAAATACCCCAACCCACAAACCTTGAATTCCGGTCGGCGTTTATCAAAGTACTCAATGCCCATAATTTACCTGTTGAAGTAAGGGATGTTGGGAGAGTACTACAACAGGCGGGAAATGGCATTTATCCCATTGTCCCCGGAAAAACAGGAGTATACAAGCTGTCAAATATTCCAGTAGAAGGAGAATTGTTACAGAGTTACCTTGTTGTCTCAACGTTTAACGAAGTAGCAATTCCCGATTTTACCGCGAAGAATGGTTTTATATACAGTTTTACATATAACGGAAGCTCGGTTACAAAGACAGGGGAACAAACTATTATTTTTAAGTAGGGGAAAATTAAAATGAAGAAACTTTTTGTATTAATGGCAATTTTTGCGTTGGTTTTGGCGGGGTGTGGTGATGGGGATTCTACGGGTAAGGGGAATGGTAATAAAAAAACGACACTTACCATTAGTAATCAATCAGATATTAATATTTTTAATGTTGAATATTCATCGGTTAATTTTGGGAATATAAATAGCGGTAAAGAAAGTACCAAAGAGGTAAATTCAGGTACAAAATACATTTTTTTCTCGCTTCAAGTTAATGATGATAACATAAATTGTCGGACCGATGTTGTAACCTGTGAAGAGGGCGAAGTTAATAATTATAATATTACCAATAACAGTACCGTTACAGCAGTCGCCAGTGACAGAAAGGACGGTCTTAAAAATCTATATAATACAATAGCGTCTTTTCCAAGCAATTTCAGAGTACTTGAATTAACCGAGACCAGCATCAGCCTTACATGGAACGCGGTCAATGAAGCGAGCGGCTATAATGTATACCGTTCCACCAGCAGAAGTGGCACTTATACCAAAATGAATGTCAATGTTTTGCCCGATACGGAATTTACCGATACAAGCGTTTCTTCAAATGTACTTTATTATTACACTGTTAGTGCTATTGTCAACGGAGTAGAAACCACCAGATCGGACGCTGTTTCCGCCGCGACGATTCTGCCTAAGCCGAATAGCGTACAGATAAATGAATTTAACGATACCATTGTCACCCTGGCATGGAGTACGGTAAACGGAGCGGTTTCTTACAATGTGTATCGTTCAACAAGCGAAAACGGGGTCTATACAAAGGCAAATACCAACGCGATATCCACTACCAACTTTACCGATACGGCTGCTTTACCGGTTACAACTTATTACTATAAAGTTTGCGCCGTTTCAAACGGCGTGGAAGGCACATTGTCAAACCCTGTTTTTGTTACTACTCTTAAAGCGGCTCCCACGAATGTACAGGCAAATACCGTAACAGACATTAGCGTTAAATTAACATGGAACGCGATAAACGGGGCCGCAAGCTATAACATATACCGTTCTGTTAACAGGAACAGCGGCTATGAAAAGATAAATACGGGCTTAATAACCAGTAATGAGTTTACAGATACAACTGTCTCCCAAAATACTGCCTATTACTACAAAGTCAGCGCCATTACAGATAATGTTGAAACAGCGCAATCGACCGTTATTTCTGTTATTACACTTTTACCAGCCGTGAATAACGTGCAAGTAAGCTCCGCAACTTTAACAAGCATAAACCTTTCATGGGACAGCGTGAATGGCGCGGATAAATATAATATATACAGATCGACTAACGAGAACGGTACATATAATAAGATAAATGTAACGGATATTACTCTTCGTTCCTATTCGGACAAAGGATTACCGTCAAACACGGTATATTACTACAAAGTCTGCGCTGTTGCCGGAAGCGTCGAAGGTATGTTATCAAATACGGTTTTAGCCTCAACTCTTATACCGGCACCAGATAATTTAAGGGCTAGCGGAATAACTGATAGCAGTATAAGTCTTGTATGGACTGCCCTTAATGGCGTAGCGGGCTATAATATATACCGTTCAAATAGCGAGTACGGAACATATACTAAAGTAAATTCCGGCAATATAAATACCGCCGAATATACCGATACAGGTGTTTCTTCAAATACAACTTATTATTACAAAGTTACCGCCGTTACCAGTAGCATTGAGAGTTTGCAATCAACCCAAATTTCCGCTAGTACCGGCACTATTGTAACAGGTGCCAGCCTTGTTGCAAAGTTAAATTGGCTTGATACTAACGCGGCGAGTAACACAAGGTATGTTATTGAAATAACATCCGATGAAACCATTAGTAGCCGTACTTTATCTTACAGCGGTAAGACCGGTATCACCATAACTCTGGTTGGCATTGGTTCAACATTTACTATAGATGTTTCAACCGGAAGACTGTTTCAAATTAATACAGGCGTTACCCTTGTGTTAAACAATGTCTTTTTGAGAGGTTATAATGCTACTGTTGTATATATTAATGGCGGTACGATGATTATGAATAATGGGACAAAAATCTCTGGCGGTAAAGGTACTGGATATATTAATTCTGGTCCTGGTTATAATAGTGATGACACCGGCGGAGCAGGAGGAGGAGGAATCGTTCTTGATAGAGGATTTTTAATAATGAATGGAGGTGAAATAACGAATAATGATGCAATTAATACTTATCATCAAGACGGTGGAGGTGTATACATTCTATATGGAACTTTTAATTTTAATAATGGAAAGATACATGGTAACAGGAGTCGATATATAGGAGGCGGAGTATATAATTATCAAGGCACCTTTAATATGGCGGGTGGAGAAATCTCAGGGAATACGGCTTCTTTTGGCGGTGGTGGTGTAGACTCTTCTTCTAATGGTTTCCGTATGGGAGGTGGAGTTATATATGGTGCTAACGCGATACAAAGCCTCCAAAATAAAGTTACTAATTATTCTATAATTGATTATGCTGCACTTCTTGGAGGTGTAAGTTATGGAACATTTAACGGAGATACTTTTTATGCTAATGGTACAATAGGTTCATCCAATGACACCATACGGATTGTTGACGGCAATTTACTGACGGAATAGCATGCGTGGCGGGATTATTGTCTATGAAACAAAAGAGGAACTAAAATGAGAAAACTTTTTGCAGTATTGGCAATAACACTTACTTTGGTCTTATTTGTTTGCGAATCCGAAGAAGTAAAAACAACGCTTACCATAAAAAATGAATCGGGAAAGAATTTACGCAATGCCAAATGGCAAAGTTATGATTTTACAGAAGATAAATCAGATGGTCAGCATATAACTACATACTACATAAACCCGGGATCAAAGGCAATCAAAGAAGTTACGGCGGGATCTGGTTATATTTATTTTGAAATAACGGGAAAAAAATTACGGACGCAGGAACTTGTAGTTGCAGATACGGGCAATAATTCAGTATTTACTGATAATACGGTTGTTGTTGAAACAACGAATTCGAGTAATATTGGCTCACTCGGCGGATTTTGAAATTTTGGAGAAATTAAAATGAAAAACCTTTTTGTGTTAGCGGCAATTTTTGCGCTGATTTTAACGGCTTGTGATGACTTGAATGAGGATAAAGGTAATAATACTGATGTTATTGGTACATGGATAGGCAATTACGGAACCGGTAATAAAGGTGAACTTAAATTAGACATTAATAATGGTTCATGGATACTGGTTTTTAAGGATACTGATGGTACTATTATTACATACAATGGAACATGGACTCGGGATGGTAATACATTAAAATTACAAAGAGAAGGGTATTCATACCTTTATAACGCTACTGCATCTCTTACCGAGAGTAAACTAATACTACAGCAATCTTGGAGTACCAACTATGGAAGGCCTGGAACTTGTGAGTTAAGAAAAAAAGGATCTTCCGAAACAGGAAATACCACGCTAAAAATTAAAAACCAGTCTTTTACTGAAATTACCGATGTTATTTGGAACGGCATTACCTTTTCCAATAATCAATATGAAAATTCAATTAAAACCGGTACGGATGTAACAAACAATGTTGAAAATGGCGCCGGATATATTTTCTTTAAACGGAAATCGAATCCCATAAACGCCCGGACAAGAGATTTGATAATTGTGGAAAAAAATCAAAAAATTGAATTCACTTTTACTGATAACACGGTAATTGTGGAAGTTAACAATGTAAATAACAACGGTACATTAGGCTTAGTACAAAGTACGGTAGTGTGGTGGGACGACGCTGAAGGGGATATGCAGCCCTATTATTTAAAACAAAGTGATGTTGGTTATTATTCAGGTTCAAATTCAGGATCATATATACAAGATTTTTTAGGTTATGGTTATTATTATTACTATGGGCCAAAAAATGGAACTAAATCCATAAGAGTTGGCGGCACTAATACAGCATTGTTACATCTTAAAATTAATTTGATCAAAAAAGCAAGACTTTCATTCTGGTATGCCAATATGTACTATGGCAGTGTCGGTACTACTTTTTCGATTAATGATGTGCAAAAAGCGAAATGGATCACAAATATTGACTGGTCGTTTAATGAAATTGATCTTTTACCGGGGGTCAATGATCTTATATGGGAAAAGAAAGACGGGGTTTCCGGTATTTCTTATAATTATCTTTCCCTTGACGACATTTTAATTTACTATACGGAGTGAAAACAAGAGAACGAAATACGATAATCTTAGTGTTCTTTGTGTGAATCTCTTCTATTCCTGTTTTTATTTGTCAAAACAAAACAAGTGTAACATTGTAACTGCGGTGACTTGAAATATAAATCTGAAACTTGTATAATATGGTAAACAGTGAGGAGGTATAAAAATGCAACGTGAACTGACATTAAGTGTTGATGAAGCGCTTTACAACACGCTTATGCCTATGGTAGAGAAACAAACCATAGGAAATTTATTGGCAGAATTTGTTCAAGCCCGGTCTTTAGGGCATACATATACCCAAACGGAATTGGAAGCCGGTTACAAGGCGATGGCGGCTGATGAGGAATACGAAAAAGAAGCTATGGAATGGTGTAACGGGCTTATGACAGGAATTGTTGATGAAACGCGGTGAAGTTTGGTGGGTAGATTTTGAACCGGCTTCAGGAAGCGAAACCAAAAAAACAAGACCGGCGGTTATTCTGAGTAATGACGCTTCAAATATGGCTCTTTCACGAGTTGTGGTTGTTCCATTTACCAGCAATATATCTCGAATCTATCCGGGCAATGTATTAGTTGATATTAATGGAAAGACAGGTAAACTAATGGCTGACCAAATAATGACGGCTGATAAAAGCCGTTTAAAGAATTATATTGGCGTGTTGAATTCTTATGATATGGCAAAGGTTGCAGAAACGGTTCGAATGCATTTAGAATTATAGAATGGACGAAACGGACAAAACCTCCACCATTCTTCCCCTTTGTGATCTTCTCTACCTTCGTGTTCTTTGTGAGAAATTCTTCTATTTCCGTTATTTATTTGTCTAAAGGCTGCAAATTGAAAAAATGGTGATTATTAAATACTTGACAAAACCGCAATTTTGTTATAACTTATAAGTAGAAAGTCCACGAAGAACCGCTTGCTGCCATTGCGGTAGCCTTACAAACCGGGTTTGTATGATGCGCTTCGGGGCTTTTTTTTGCCCTCATTCCCAACCTTTAACCCACCACTTGAACGATTTTGGGTTATTATCTTTTGACAATGCCCTAATCCCGAAACCGCATATTTTACCATCTTTAGATTTTCTTATCTGATGTTTTATTGCCTCTAAATACAAAGGCTCAAAATTCCCGAATTTATCCGCTATCATTGCCGCTCCAAGAACACCAGCATATTGATCAGCCAGTTGAATACCGGAATTTGAATCCGCAGGAATCCATTTTGGCTGATTTATAAGTCTTTCATAATTTCCCAGCCGCCATGTTCTTTTTTGAAAATAATCAATAGTAGTCGAATGGTCGAACCCCTTTACCTGCCCGAACCATACACTAACTTGTGTATCTAGTTCTTCAACTTTTTTAAGAATACGCTCCAATGTGCAAGCGGCAACAATATTATAAAATTTGGTATGATCAACAAACACAGTTTTTTTATCAGAAATAACATATATAACTGTAACTCCTTCCAGCTTGGTGATTTCTCCAATGACAACTTTTCTATACTCATGCATACGGCAATGCTTTCTCCAATGTAAAGGAACTTTCAATGGTATGCCAAATTTTGTCTTTATACTTGTAATACAATTTTTAACTTTTTGTTGCATAGAAGCAGGAAAAATTACAGCTGCCATAGCAAAATATTCTGATGATTTCTTACTATATCCCCTGTCTCCAATCTCATCAACAAAAGCAAGTTGCGTTTCTTTTTGCAATTCTTTTTTTGTCTTTGTTTTAATTCCTGTTATCATATATATATCTTATCGCAAGATTAATAATCCTTCAATCGTGAATCTCTTCTCCCCCTTTGTGTTCTTCTCTTCCTTAGTGTTCTTTGTGTGAAATTCTTCTCCCCCGTTCGTGTGGTTCGTGGTAAAAAAATTCTTCCCTATCCATTCCTAAAACAAGGCATCAATTCCAACTTATGCAAATTCATCCCATGCATCCTGTCAATCTTTTCCTTAATCGCCGCGTCTTCACAAACGCCTTTGCGGATATACCTGTCCAAGACGGCGTAAGTAAAGCCGATATTCTCCTCATCGCTTAAGCCGCTAAGACCGTCTTCGGGGACTTTGTCTATAAACTTTGAGGGGAGTGATAATTCTTTCGCGACCAACTTTACTTCCGTTACCGTTAGCTGAGATAAGGGGCTAAAATCCCCGGCCGCGTCGCCGTATTTTGTGGCGTAACCTATATAGTCTTCGCTTAAATTGCAAGTGTTGGCGACTCTGCCGTTTACGGATGCGGATACGGCGTATAGGGTAGTCATCCTTATTCTGGCTGGTATATTGATGACGGACTGCCTGTTCAAAGAAAAATCGGTCTCTTTTATGCTTTCAAGAAGGGCGTCAACGCTTTTTTTTATGTTGACTTCTATTTGTTTAATACCCAAAAATTCGACTAATTCGCGCGAATAGGCGATGTCGTGCTGTTGGCCTTGAGGCATTAAAATACCGTAAACCCTGTCTTTTCCTAAAGCCTCCGTGCAAAGAGCCGCGACTGTGGAGCTGTCCTTGCCGCCTGAAATGCCGACTACGGCGTTACAGTCCTGACCGGTTTTTTCAAAATAATCGCGTACCCAGTCAATGAGTTTGTCTTTTGTTTTTTTTGCGTCAAACATAATTACTCCTATTTTAATTCAATCTTAAAAGGAAGCGCGGGTAAACCGTCGCCGTTAAACAACTGCCTGTCACGCGGATTGTTCGCCCATGCGTACAATATCTTTCTTGGATTTTTTATTCCGGATATATCAATACTGATTGAATTTGCGCTTTCAATTTTTACGGGTAGACGAATATTAGCGTCTTCACCAATTACGCTGACAAATGCGGTAAAAGAAAGATTTTTACCACGAACATCACGAACTTTTTCCACATTTCTTGTCGTTGTTCGTGCATGTACCGAAGGTACTAGTTCGTGTGGTTCGTGGTAGTATTCAAAGTTATCTGACTGTCCTAGGGGCACATTGATAATTTTTAGACCTGTGCCGCAATTATTAAAAAATATGTTAATTTTATCTTGCTGACGCTCAAAACGCGACACCGTTGGTCCCGGTGAAGTATTGTCAGAGGCAAATATCGTTTTGTCCGCGGCAAGGAAAAGGCGGTAACCCACGTCTTTTTTGTTAAGGGGGTGCAGATCATTCCATTCGCCAAGTTCAAGGATACACGCCATACCGGTATATGGCAAAGACATCGCATCCGCCTGCGCTTCGCGAATAATAGCCCAACCGTGCGCTTCGTTGTTATCTGACGGTTCTTTTAAAATTGGCAGTTGGACAAAGATGAACGGCAGTTTTTCATTATTACTCTTTCTGCGCCAATCGTTAATCATCAGGGGAAAAAGTTTTTTATATTCATTAGGGTTAGAATCATTTGATTCTCCCTGATACCAGATAACTCCTTTAACCGGA
>Ga0268262_10007342_pt1 | contig 10317 bp, 8 predicted proteins | sample TergutNc150P3_FD_190354 | JGI IMG/M metagenome (GOLD analysis project Ga0268262, IMG submission 190354) | Nasutitermes corniger P3 segment gut microbial community from laboratory colony in Florida, USA - Nc150 P3 (SPAdes) (version 2) | ecosystem: Host-associated > Arthropoda: Insects > Digestive...
TATCGGCATCACGGGGACGAACGGAAAAACAACCACCAAAGAATTGGTGCAGACTGTTTTGTCGGAAAAATACAGCGTGATTGCTACAAAAGGCAATTTCAACAATCATATCGGCGTACCTTTAACGTTGTTGTCCGTAACCGCGGAAACCGAAATTGCCATTGTTGAAATGGGAGCGAACCATGCGGGCGAAATTGCTTTTTTGTGCGAGATTGCCAAACCGACTATGGGAATAATCACCAATATCGGCAAGGCACATCTGGAAGGATTTGGGGCTGTGGAAAAAATAACGGAAACCAAATTTGCCTTATATCAGTCTGTAAAACATCGCAATGGCTTGCTGTTCGTCAATGCGGACGACAAATTGCTGATGCGGTTGTCAGAGGGGACAAATCGGGTTACTTACGGGAAAAAAGGCACGGTCAAAGGCAGTCTGGACGACAGAAAACTGCAAATGGAATTTACCCTCTCCAACCACCCCAAACCGATACGTACGCAATTGACAGGCGGTTACAACTTCTACAATGCCATGTCGGCGGCGGCAGTGGGCGGACATTTTGCCGTCCCGATAAAAAAAATTGCACACGCCCTCACCGACTACACGCCCGACAACAGCCGTTCGCAGATTATCAAAAAAGGGAAGCGCACCCTCATTTTAGATGCCTACAACGCCAACCCCTCCAGCATGAAACTTGCGATTGAAAATATTGCAAACATGAAGATTGAAAATAAAATCTTGCTCTTGGGACAAATGGCGGAATTGGGAACAATGAGTGCGGAGGAACACCAAGCGATTACAGATTTAATTCAAAGGTTTTCGTTTGCAAAAATTTTTCTGTATGGAGAGGAATTTTTGAAAACAAACATTGACAAATCGTGGGTTTACACCGATGCCGAACGCATGAAAGAATATTTAAAACATACTTTGCCCGAACGTGCAACAATTCTTGTCAAAGGTTCGCGTTCTATGAAAATGGAACAGTTTTTAGAAGTTTTGTAAATATGGTAAATAAATTTCCTGTCAGCGTAATTGGTTTAATGTCAGGCACTTCGCTTGACGGTTTGGATATTGCCTGTTGCGAATTTGATTATGTAGACGGAAAATATACTTATAATATAAATGTAGCAACCACCCTCCCCTACTCCACCGATTGGAAAAACAGATTGCAGACCATTCATGCACAATCGGCTGATGAATACACTTTTACGCATGTAGAATACGGTCGTTTGCTGGGGGAAAAAGTACGGCAGTTTATCCAAGATTACGCTGTCCAAGCCGATTTTATTGCCTCGCACGGACATACCGTTTTTCACCAGCCCGATAGAAGATTTACGGCTCAAATTGGGGACGGGGCTTCCATTTCCGCCATCACGGGTTTGCCCGTTGTTTGCGATTTCCGCACTGCCGATATGGCACAAGGCGGACAGGGCGCACCTTTAGTTCCTATCGGCGATAAACTCTTATTCGCTGATTATCAATATTGTTTGAACATCGGCGGGATAGCAAATATCTCTTTCGAGGAAAACAAAATCCGCAAGGCTTATGATGTTTCACCCGCGAATATGGCGTTGAATTATTTTGCAAGTAAAAAGGGTTTGCCCTACGATAAAGACGGCGAACTGTCAAAAACGGGGGAAGTTCAACATGATTTGTTGCAGGCATTAAACGAACTTGATTTTTACCAGTCTTACACAGCCAAATCTTTGGGGCGGGAATGGTTTGAGACGGTTTTTCTGCCTGTTGTTCAGAAATATAATTACGCAATTGAAGATATTTTGCGGACTTTGACCGAACATATTGCTTTTCAAATCGGGAAAGTCTGCCGACAGCAAGGCAATTTGCTGATTACGGGAGGCGGGGCAAAAAATATTTTTTTAGTCTCGCGAATTGCTTCATACACAAACAATTGCAAAATTTGCATTCCCGATACACTGTTGATTGATTACAAGGAGGCGCTTATTTTTGCATTCTTGGGATTGTTGCGGGTGAAGGGACAGATTAACTGTTTGAAAAGCGTTACGGGTGCTGTGGCGGATACGGTTGGGGGGGCAATTTATTATTAATCAAATCAATAGTACATAATAAGAAATGGTTAAATCTGTTTCTGGGGGGAGTTTAGTTACGAGTTACAAGTTACGAGTTACGAGTGCAAAAAAAATAATTGTCAATTATCCATTTTCAATTGTCAATTAAAAATGCTATCTTTGTAAATTATAGAGTTTATTAATAAAAATTTTTTAAAATAATGGTAACATAAAAACAGTGAATTAAACTATAGACATATGCTTGCCGAGCCACAGGAATTACCACATGCCTAAAAGTGTTCAAAAAAGCAAAGCGTAAACGCTCACGGATTGCGTGGGCTTTGCGTTATTTTTGAATAAAAAGGTTGTGGTAAACCTCTGGTGGCAAGTAATAGTAAATGTTCCACGTTTTTTTATTACCCCAAATACCACAATCGAGATGAGCAAGGAAATACACATTGGCAAATTAATTCGTAACAAGCTGAACGAAGAGGGACGGTCGCCTACTTGGCTGGCTGGGAAAATTCCATGCACCAAAAAATATATTTATAAAATATTGGAAAAATCGGATATTCATCCCAAACAATTACAACGCATTTCTATTGTTATGAAATTTGATTTTTTTGCATATTATTCGGAAACAGTTCGTAATGAAATTTGACAAAAAAGCGGAGTATACAAAATAGATACCATTTGTCCCCATTTTGAATACCAAATTTTCCTGTTTGTAGAATTTTATATTGTATCTTTGCAGCACAGGTAAAATTAGTTTAAAAAACAGAAAAAAAGTAAAGTTTATGGTAAAAAGAGTAAGATTTACAGTTATTTATGCAGTGTTGCTTTTGAGTGCGTTATCCGCGTTTGGGCAACCAACGGGAACATCGGCAGATGTTCAAAGAAAAGTTTGTTACAAAACAAGCACAGTGAAATGTTTTGCAGTGCCTTGCGGAGTAGAAGTGGATTCACTGTCCCAATTGGATTGGGTGTATTTGTGGAAGAAACCGCCTTTGATACGGTTTAGCAAGTTCAGCATTAAAAATTATTGGCTGACAATTACAACCACCTTTCCGCAAATGCCTCGTTATGAACGGGATTATGAATATCAAATGGGACAGTCCGTTACGGACAAGTGGGGAATAAGGTTGTATTACCACAACGGCGAAGAGTATTACAACTTGGAAAACGAAGTGGAAGACGAAACTTTTGCGGTGAGTGCCACAGACATAGAAAATTACGGTTTTTACAACGGTTTTTTTAATGTTTCGGTAAATGAAGTTTACGAACAGTTTCAGATGCTTGGCATTCCTGTTTACAAATGGGGACAAAAATTGTTAGCAGTGCGGACGACACTAAACGAGGGCGATACGGTAGAAAAACGCGTGGAACGGGAAATAGATTTCGATAAACTGTATTTTGAAACACGTACATTTGAAAATAATATACATCTTTTTACAGAACGTACGGAATACCAAAAAACTGATAACTGGATTATTCCCGCTGAAAAGAAAAGGGTACATTACAGCGAATTACCGAGCGAAACACGCTATCAAATTACGGAAACTGAAACGTATTTATCGTATCAGGTTACGGGTGAAAACAACAATGAATTGGTAAATTGGCAAATACCTTTTGCTATTACGCACATTGCACCTGAGCCTGCACAAGATACGATAGAGGTACATTTTTCTATTCTTGTAGAGGGAAAAATAACCACAGAAATTAAAAATGCAGCGAACTACGAGATGTTGAATTTAGAAGATACGCTTTCGGGGAACAAAATGATTATTGATATAATGTCTTTAGATACAGGCTCATACGTGTTATACTGTCATTACAATAACGAAACAGCAAAGGCAAAGTTTACAAAAAAGGGCATGGAACAATATCAAAATCCTGTTCCTGCCGTGTTGAGTATGCAAGTAGTGCCTAATCCTGCAAAAGACAATATAACCCTTGTTTTTCCTGTGGCGATAAATGCCGAAATGGCAATAAAAATTACAGATATGACGGGTGTTGTACATTTCCAAGCAAATAAATACATTGCGGACAACACATTTTCCATTGATGTACAGTTTTTGCCCGCAGGCATGTATTACATCAGCTGTATTAACAATGACGGCACAGCATACACCCATTTTTTAAAACAGTAAATAAATTAATTATTAATCATTTAAATAAAAATAGAGATGAAAAAGATTTTAGCAACAGTAATATTTGCGTCCTTAACAATAGGACTGCACGCACAATGCGACAGTGTAATAAAAATTGAAGATAGATTTGACCCTCATGTCAAACTCAAGCCTGATATTCTACCAGAGATTACGATTGTTCCTTCGGGCGAGCCTGCGCCTGATACTACAAGATTTCGCAGAATTTATTTTATTCACGGCTTGGGCGGGTCTTCCAAAGCATGGGCACAAGCGGCATTAGCCTGTCAAGACAAGAATTTGAATACAAATGAATTTCATGCAAGGAAATGCAAGACTTCTCGTCCTGATTATTCAGACAATACGTATAGCCTGTATGATGCGGCAAACGATACAAGAGATAAAATAAATACTATAGCAATAGCCGATAGTGCCAACGGCATGAGACGCCGTGATGCAATAATCATTGCACACAGTCAAGGCGGAGTGGTAACAAGAGAATTAATGCATGTGGATATGGTTTCGGAAACAGACGACCCTACTTTATCGCATGGTATGAATTACGGAGGGGTGGTTACCATTGCCTCGCCTTTGCAGGGGGCACGGATATTGAATAACCGCCCACTGATTTTATCTACGATAAAAAGCGGTTGTGAAAGACTTGCAAAAGGTCAAGTATTTGAAGCAAATCAATATGTACAAGATATGTTGCCTGCTATTGTTAAAACCATTGTAGGAACGAAGAAGATAAACAATTTTTTGACTAATATTTTTGACGGTGTAGTGTCAACTGTTTGTGATGTTGGTACAAATACCGTACTGAAGAATATATTTTTCAACGAATATTATGACAGTATAACCTCCGCTTACACTATCTCTTATAACGAAAGAAAGAATATGATAAATACGCTCAATCAAGACAGCAATACCGCCAAATACCGCACTTTCCCCAAAATAGCGTTCTATGCGGTAGAGCCTCAAGAAAATATTTTGTGGCGGACTTTAACATGGATTGCCAACGACCCCAATAAAGAAGACCCTTTTCAAGCCAATAACGATTGGAAACTTTACGACGAAATAGTCAAACCCAAACTGATAGATTATTATCAAGCAAAAATGATGTATTATTATAATTTACATCAGGTATATGAGAATGACTATAGCAAATTGAAATGTGATAATATTTCATATCTAGGCGGGAAAATACCTGAACCTCAAAGAATTCAGTGTCTGTTAGATATTAATGGTTTAAATATAACAAATCTTGGATATTTATCTTTCAACGATGGATTGCTGTGGCTTTACGAAGTAAATAGTTTCTGGCGAATGATTATTGGTGCAAGAAGATGTACGACAACACTTAATCCCAATTACAATCCTTTCTCCGCACTATCTCCCAGATACATAACTACATGTGAAGAAATACCTGAAAACGACGGTATTGTGCTTGCGGAAAGTGCAAGTAATTTACCTTGTGCAACGCATCTTCCTGTTGAAGTTTATCCTAATAAAGGAACGAATGAAGTAAACAAAGGGTCTTCCCACATGCAAGTACGCAATGACAAAGGATTACAGACACATTTAGAAAAATTGTTTAATGGAGATTATGGCAATTTTTTTAGAACTGATAAAAGATAAATGAATATTGTTTTGAACTAGGATTTCCATAAGATTTTTAAGATTAGCAGGATTTTCTTTTATAATCTTGGCAATCTTGAAAATCTTATGGAAATCCTAGTTCAAGACAAAACAATTGTCAATTAAAAATGGTATCTTTGTAAATTAGATTAAAAATATAGAGAAAATGAAGAAAGTAACGTTTATGTTAGTGTTAGCAACTTTATTATTTACAGGTTGCCAAAAAGAAAAGAAAATGCGAATACTAATAAACAGTGTTTGGATAGTAGAAAGTATGAGATCCGATGAAAATATTGATTTTAAGACGCCACCGTGGTGGTCATATAATGCTCTTACTTTATCATTTGTGGAGGATTTAGGCAGGAAAGACAGATTTCTTTTTCAATTAGAAGATGACCGTATTTTTAGTTTGGTGAAGATTGGAAATCATAAAATTGATTTTCAAGACATAGATGTTTTTGGTATAATAGAAAGAAGCCCAACATGGTATTCTGGTAATTCCTCTTTTGCAATATCTTGTGCTGATTTGCTATGTAATAAAATAAATCGCTATAAAATGGATAGTGATGTCCTTATTCTTACAGGTAAGAATGGAGAACAGATTAATTTAAGAAGAAAATTAGATTTTTAAAAAATATTATGAAACGACCATTTATAGCAATTTTATATTTTCAAATGCTGGTGATGACAGGGGCTTGCCAAAAACCCCCGCAACCCGAACCGTTGCCACACCCGAAAAAACCTGTTATTCCCAAAACTTACCCTACCAAGTTAGAGGTAGTATGGAATGCGGTTTTTTATTCGGACAGTGCGGGCGATTATTTTCATGAATATCAAATAGCAGACGAACAATATATTGTGCTGGCGAATATTTATGACGGAGAAAAACGCGGTATAGGCGTATATAATATGCAAACAGGCAAACGGCATTCCGCATGGCAAAACGACCCTGATATATTTGCGGTTACTGAAGATGCGTATTTAAATGATTGTAAAACAGCAGGAAAAAATAAAGAAATTATTCTTATTTACAATCGGCGTGCTTTGTTTGGATACAGTTTGCACAGTGGACAGCGGTTGTGGAGTACAACTATTTTTAATCAACAGCCATTCGGCGAGCCTAAAATATCGGCTGATGCAAATTATGCTTATGTACCTTATGCTGCAAATGGGGCATTATCCAAATCATGGTGCCGTTTGGCTAAAATTGATGTCTATTCAGGGAAAAAAACAGATATATTAACGCTGTATATAGAAGATGATTATGAATTCTGCATAAATCCGCCCTCTTCTTATGTTAACAGTGAGGGCGATACTTTATTGTATTTTACGACAAGCGGTTGGAATTTTCAAGCCGTACATGGTCGCGTATGGGCTTATTGTTATAATATGACTAAAAAGAAAATGCTTTGGGTCAACAAACAATTTACTTTTGATACGGATGCCAGTTCTTCTCAACCTCCGCCTTTTGTTATAGAAAACGATAAATTGATAGTTACTTCCATGCGGGCAATTCATTGTTTTAATAGACTTACAGGAGAATTAATTTGGCAAAGGGAAGGATTGGGTTTTTCAGATAGACCGCCTCTATATTATGAGGGAAGACTTTACATTCGTTCAGGAAATCCCTGTATTTTAATGTGTTTAGATGCCCAAACAGGAGTGCAAATATGGGAAAACACCTCATCAAAACCGCTTCCTGCCTTTGACGGCAGAATGGCGATTTATAAAGACAGATTGTATTGTTCCATTTCTGGCGGAAATGCAAAATATTATTTGTTTTGTGCAGATATACATACGGGCAAAGAATTGTGGCGTGATTGGGGTACTTGGGGCAATATTGCTTTTGATGTGCTGATAGACCAGAAAACAGGATATTTATATTGTAATACGGACTGGAGTACGATGTGTATAGATTTGAACAAAACGCCGAAAAAATAAACATTTGCGGGGTAGAGACGCGGCATGCCACGTCTCTACATGATGTAACAAGGGCAACGCCCCGTTTGGCAAAAGTTTAACGAAGTGTAACTTGTGCCAGCATAGTTAAAAACCGTCCAAGTTACGCTATGCTAAACTTGAACGAAAAAGGGAAATCCTGTAAATCTTAAAAATCTTATGAAAATCATGGTTCAAGACAAACATAATTGTCAATTATCCATTATCAATTGTCAATTAAAAATGCTATCTTTGCATTTCGTTTAGGTAAATTTAATTTTTATCATGTACTTAAGCATTAAATCAATAAAATAATGGGAAAAGTTTCATTAAAATCACTCAACAGTTTCGGATTAGACGTTTTTGCGGACGAACTGATTTCCATCACGACAGACCAAGAGTTAAAAAGTTTTTTGCAGTCTGAAAAGGCAAAAAAGCCGTTTTTGGTCATCGGAAAAGGCTCGAATATCCTTTTTACAAAAGATTTTGCGGGGACAGTCCTAATCATGGACTCATGCGGAATTGACAAAGTTTCGGAAGACGGCAATCAAGTGGTTTTGCGGGCAAAAGCAGGAGAAAATTTTGACCACCTTGTCCATTATGCCTTAAGGAGAGGATATTACGGTTTGGAAAATCTGGCGAAAATACCGGGAAAAGTGGGCAGTTGTCCCATTCAAAACATCGGGGCGTACGGAAAAGAAGTGAAAGATTTTATTTTCAAAGTACATGCTTTGGCGGTGAGCGATGGCAGTTACAGAATTTTCACCAATGCAAAATGCGAATTCGGCTACCGTTCCAGCGTGTTTAAAACGGTGCTGAAAGGTCAGTATATCATTACGGCTGTGGATTTTAAACTGTCAAGAGTTCCCAATCTACACATTGAATATGCAGACTTAAAAGAGCAGTTAAATGATAAAAAACAGATTTCCCCGCAGGACGTTTACGATGCCGTAGCAAGCATACGGAAAGAGAAATTGCCTGACCCTAAACAACTTGGCAATGCGGGCAGTTTCTTTAAAAATCCAATTATTTCCACAGAGCAGTGGGAAGAATTGAAAGAAAAACACGAAAATCTGATTTGGTATCCCGCCCCCAATCGCAAGATAAAACTTGCTGCGGGACAACTGATTGAACGACTTGGCTGGAAAGGACAGCAAACGGGAAATGTGGGCGTGCATCCGCAACAGGCGTTGGTGCTGGTCAATTATGGCGGGGCTACAGGACTGGAAATCTTGCACTTGGCGCAGGAAATACAAAAAGATGTGCTTGATAATTTTGGCGTGAGTTTGGAAATGGAAGTGAATGTTGTGTAAAATCTGCCTTATTCCTCCGCATCTAAAATCGCAAAAAAATCTTTATTTCGTCCGTAAAATGCGTGATTGTAAATATTTGAAAATGCGATAATTATAGTTCTGTCGCAGGGACGTTTGATAAACCATGTGTTGTTTCCGTTCCACAAACCGCCATGATAAATTAGGGGACGCTGGCAAGTATCGCAGGAAATGCGCCAACCGTAACCGTAATTGTGGCAATCGTCCATGTCTGCATTCTGAGGGCTGAACGCCATTTCTATCGTTTCCCGTTTCAGAATTTTGTCAGTATCTAAAGCGTTACACCAGATAAAAAGGTCGTTTACCGTTGTAAATATTCCCTTATCTCCCACTATTCCAGACATATAATCTCTTTCATAATTTTTCATATTTGCCCGATGCCCCACCACAAACAGTGCTTTCGGAATAGTGTCGTAATAATAAAAACTGCTTTCATTCATTCCCAAAGGCGTAAAAATATATTTATGCACGAAATCAGAAAACCGCATTCCCGAAACCCGTTCCACAATGCTTGCCAAAACGACATAACCCGTATTGCAATATTCAAATTTTTTGTCAGGCTGTTGTAAAATCTTGGGTTTGAACGCTTTCAACATTCGCAACAGACTGTCATTGCCGATGATGAAATTTTTATCCTTGTGGTAATCGTCCGCAAATTTAAAATATTCTGGCAATCCCGAACGGTGGCACAGCAATTGATGCAACGTGATTCCGCTGTACGGAAAATCGGGAATAAACCGCTGAACGCTGTCGGTCAGTTTCAATTTTCCCTGTTCGTAGAGCATCAAAATTGATACCGCCGTAAACTGTTTGGAAACCGAAGCAATTTCGTATCGGGATTTTTGGGTGAGTTTCCGCTTGGTCTGAAAATCGGCGTACCCGTCGAAACGGGTATATAACACCTTGTCTCCCCTGCCTATCAATATCGAACCGTTGAATTTTTGCTCGTTTACAATGCTTTGATACAGACTGTCAATTTTCCGCAATTTTTCGGCGGTAATGGTTGTATCACAAGTCATTACAACTGCCGTATCGGAAGAAACGACAGGGAAAACGATTTCATTTTCTTTTTCCTGCACAAAGGAAGTTGAAATAAAAAAGCAGGGTATCAGCAGAATAATATATTTCGTATCTTTCATCGTAAAATGTTAATTTCTATCTTCATAAAAGAACGAAGTTTCCTTAAAATATTGCATAAAAAGTCCTGTTAAATAAAAAAACGGGTATTGTTAATTTTG
>Ga0268262_10007343_pt1 | contig 10312 bp, 10 predicted proteins | sample TergutNc150P3_FD_190354 | JGI IMG/M metagenome (GOLD analysis project Ga0268262, IMG submission 190354) | Nasutitermes corniger P3 segment gut microbial community from laboratory colony in Florida, USA - Nc150 P3 (SPAdes) (version 2) | ecosystem: Host-associated > Arthropoda: Insects >...
GATTAGCGAAACTTCCATTCCTTCTTTAAGTTCCGAAATATCCCTGTCAAAATATTTTCGCAATCTTTCGGTAGAGCTTATGCGCCCGCTTTTTTCGTCTATAAAAATTCGCACAACGCAGGTATCATTTACTTCCAACTCCCCCAACTGGTTGTTGAAGGGCAAAATCAAATCTTTGTCTAAGCCCCAGTCTAAAAACGCCCCCACATCATTTACATCTTTAACCCGCAGCACTGCAAATTCGTTGGCGCAAGCCTTGGCTTTTTGCGTTGTAGCCACAGGCCTTGCTTCATTATCCAAATAAATGAAAAGATTTATGCTATCCCCAATATTCAAATCTTTAGGTGCTTTTGTTTTTGGCAAAAGCACTCTATCTTTGCCCTCTTGGGTTTCAACATAAAACCCTTGCGGCAATTCTTCTAGCACGGTGCAGTCGTTGTAGTTTCCGAGAAGCATAGTGGGAAGATAGAATTTTCTCGTTCAATCTTTCACGCAAATCACAGAACAGCCTTCTTTATATTCAAGAAATTTTGCTTGCACTCCATCCTCTTTTATAAACCATATTTCTCCTGTGGAATAACCTGGAGAAGCACTAAACCAACAGCCGTAATCACCTATGCCTTCAAAGGTTACGTGAGATTCATCATAATCACCTTGAAGAAAAGTTCCGCCTAGCAAAGTAGAGAAACCTTCTTTCACCATAAGCTCTTTTCCCACTCCTGTGTAAGATACTATTTCACAATCGCATTCTTCACCTTGATAAGTTTCTCTTTTACCACCTAATGAACTAGCAAGAAGTTCCCACTCTTTGTTTATAGGTAAATGCCATCCCTCTGGACAAACTGTTTTTGCTGTTTCCCAAACGTACAAACCGCCGTATTTTTCGCAATTTTCAGGCTTGTTGTCATAGCATTTGCCATCTTTCGCCTTGAATTTTAAATTCTCTACCATCCAAACTTGCTTACCTATTATGAAGGTATTATATTTTCTACCATCTCTAGAATCGGTGAGGGAATTATCGTTTTCCATAGATATTTCCTTGAAAAGCAAAGCAAACAAGGCTAAGGTTAATAAAACAATCGACACTAAGGCTATTTTCATTTTTTTCTCCTTTTTTAGGGTTAATGGTCAAGGTACAAAAATATAAGGCTTGGTTTTATCTTTCCAGTTACTTGCATTAGGCGGCATAATATCTATATGAACCCAACCTCCGTTCGGATCTGTTCGTTTGCCACTGGCATCTTTGCCGTTAGTATTTTCCCTGTTTTCCACCCTTTTGATGCCAATTTCAAGCCCTTCGGGACCTTCGCAGAATTCTCTGATTTTCAAGAGATTCTTGGCGTGGTGCAAATCCAATGCCTTGCCTATTTTGTGAGCACTCTTTTCTGCACCAATGTCACATGCAGGGGAACGCAAACCACACCAATCAAACACGCGCTTGCCATTGCTCACATTCACATAAACACCCGGGAAAAGCTGCTTTAACTTGTCATAAGCCGACAATAGAGTGGAATCGAAATTTTTAATTGTATAATTATATTTCTTCCAATCTGGAGGCATTATGTCTTCCAAGCTGTTATCATCAGAAAAGCCATTGCTCGTTTGAGACTTGCTCGGAGAAACACTCGGAGAAACACCCGAAGAAATATAGCTCGAAGAAAAGCCTGCCGGCATAAGACCAAAGGTATCCGGCGAGGCGTTCAGAGCCAATTTCCAGAGAGGGAGATTTTCTTTCATATTCTCTACTGCTTTGCCGCTGGCATTTTAGATACAAGCGATAAATTCACATTCACGCCCTCAACTTGGAAATGCGGAATAACAGAAAGGGTAACTTTAAAAAATCCGGGGTTGTCTGGATTTTCTACAACCGTCACCTGCCCAAAACTCAAAGGATGAGTGGCGGCAAGTTCGGGACCTGGGTTTTTCATCTCTGTCACAAGATCCTTAATCCAATTGTTGAGTTCGGATTCCAAAACACTTGCGCTTTTGCTCGCACCTATATTTTCCCTTTGCAAAACTTTGAGGTAATGAGCAAGCCTTGCGGTTAAAAATATATATGGCAGGCGAGAATTCACCCTTGAATTTGCGGTAGCCAGAGCATCATCGTATTCTTCGGGTTTTTGGGCAGAGTTTGCAGAGAAAAAGCAGGCATAGCTGCGATTTTTGTAAAAACTGAGCGGTATAAAACCCTGCTTTGCAAATTCAAATTCACGAGTTTCGGGAATTAAAATTTCCGTTGGGATTTTTGTTTGAGCACCTTTGCCAGAATTGAAGAAATGTATGGGCAAATCCTCAACTTTGCCACCGCTCTCCGGTCCCCTTATTTGAACGCACCAACCGTTTTCCATAAAAGAACGCACCATATTCACAGCAAAGGCAAAGGCGGCATTTCCCCACAGATATTTCTCGTGTTCCTCGCCCAAAACAGATTCCGTATAGTTAAAACCTCTGGAATTTTTGCTCTCCCCATAAGGGTTTCTGAGCAAAAATCTCGGCAATACTAGCCCTATATAGCGAGCATCATCTGTTTTGCGAAAACCTCTCCATTTTATGAATTCCGCTCTTTCCATATAGTTTTCTAAATCGTCAATTTTTGGCAAGTCGCCAATATCGGACTTTCCAAAGAATTTTGAGCCAACAGAAGATACGAACAAACAATGCGCAGCAGCGGCAACAGAGGATATATTTTTCAAAAGATCAATATCGTCTGCTGAGTTTTCAAATTCATAGTTTGCTATCATAGCGGCATAAGGCTCACCACCCGGAGTATCGTATTCATCGCTGTAAATATGGCGGTAAAGCCCACTCTGAATAACCTCTGGCGAATCTTCAAAATCGTATTTCAAGGATTCCTTGTCTGCGCTTATGAGTTCTATTTTCACGTTTCTTCTAAAATCCGTGCGTTGAACCAAAAACTGCAAAGCTCGCCAAGAAGATTCCAGCTTTTGAAATTCCGGACTGTGCATAATTGCATCCAATTGCTCGCTAACAATTTTGTCTATCCACGCAACTTGCGAGTCTATAAAGGCTCTGTCTATTTTTTCCACGGTTGCAGAGCTATCCAAAACGCTTTGCACAAAAGCCATTAACCCTGAGCTTATTCGCTCGCTTGGGCTATACTTGTAAAGCGAAGCCGCATCGCTGTATTCCGAAATATCCACAAATTTGGCGGGCAAATCCAAATTCATGCTTTTATAAACCGAAGTGAGCTGTGTTTCTTCCATATATCCTCCTATCCGTTGTTTTGTGAAAGTTCGGTTGGTATTAATTTAAGTTCGCCTAAAATCTCTTTCATAGAACTTTTATCTTTCAAAATGCTTTCCATTTTTTTTCGGAATTCCCTGTTGTCCAGCAAATTTGAACCCAAATCCTTTATCAAATTGCGAACAGCCATCAAGCGATTTAGGCTTGGAACCTGCTTCACGATTTCCATAGGTTCAAAAGATTTCATGCTGTTGAATTTAAGCCCAAGGCTTTTCAATTCTATATTCATAGAATCCATAACTCCATCGAAGTTATCCTTGTTTATGTTGATTTTCTCACGCTCCATAAGCCGTGATTCATCACCGTCCATTTTGAAATCACCCAGCACAAGCAATTTCAAAGGCAGCTCCATTTTCTTTTGCGCTCCTCCGCTATCCACGCTGAGCTGTATGTTTATGCGTGCTGGCGGAATTTCATTTTGATAGCTATTAGCCATATTTTATTCTCCTAGGTTACGGGTTAAAGAAATCATCATAATTTATTTTTCCTATGAATTTTATGTTTGAACTTCAATAGTGCAAGATTAATTTCAATATCTGTTTCTGTATCAGAAACATCTAAACTACTACCTAAAACATCAGAAATAATTTCGCCGCTTTTTTGCATTAATGCATTTTGACGTTTTTTCTCCGGTTTTTTTGTTAATTCAACGACATTTCGAGATAATTCCCTTATTTTAGCGAAGGTTTCAACTATTGCCAAAGTGGTTTGAGTAGCTTTTGAGCTTTTTAGGATTGTTGCAAGCATATAAAGCCCTTTTTCGGTAAAGGCCTTTATATTTGGCGAGAACTTCAATTTTTTGAGGTTATCAAAAATTTTGATAACCTCATTCTTTTCATCAGAATCTAGTGATAAAATATACCCTTCGGGAAATTTATCTTGGTTGTTTTTAACCGCTTGGTTTACTTCTCTAGTTTCCACTCCGTACAACTGCGCAACATTGCTGTCTAAAATAACGCGCTCGCCACGAATGGTCATAATCAAATTTTCCACTTGATTGCTTTGAATTATATTGCTCATACTATTCTCCTAGGTTACGGGTTAAAGAAAGATTTTTTATCAAATTTGGTTCCAAACGGAGAGCAAACCATTCGCTCGGTTTTAGAGAGTTTTTTGGCAAATGCCAGTGAATTTGCAATTCAACATCCACCGAATAGCTTTTGTCCATAAAAGAAAATTCATATTTGTCTCCTACCTTCAGCAAACTCCATTCGCCTTTGATGCTCTCATAAAAAACATTATTTGCTGTTTTTGCAGTAAGTTCTATTCCCTTGCTGTTTTTTATTGGGAAAAACAATTCCATGCTTTTGCTGCCGCCTTGCTCAATTTCCACATACTGGCTATCTATCCAAAATTTCACAGAAGCCATTTTGGGAGCCTTTATAATTATGGAAACAGGTATATCGCTCCATAAGCTGTTTTTCAACTGCGCAAGTTCTGCAAGTGCTTTTTTGTTGAATTTAATTCTCTCATCAGAGGTGGTATCTATTATATCCATAAATTTTTGGAACTCCCCATCGCTTTCAAAATAATCGCTCACTTCTGCAACTGATGGAATTTTGCCTTCTTTGAACGGGAATTTTTCCAAAATATCTTTTTGATAGCAAAGCTCCAAATTTTTGAGCCTATTTTCAAATTCTAATTTAAGGCTGTCTTCTACCGCTTTAAGGCTGTCAAGTTTGCGCTTTTGCAATAAAAATACCGCCTCTGTTTTTATCTCTTCTTTGTATTGGTTGATTATGGAAACCACAAAAAATATAATTGAAAACAACAAGCTCGCTAAAAACAAAAATAATGCTACTCTCTTTGTTAAGCTATAGGCAAGAGGCTTTTCACTTTGCAGAAACAAAAAGAAAGGCAGGGAGTAAAAAGCATTGCCCGTTTTGAATAGCTCAAGTTTTCGTGGTAGTGAGAGTATATTTTTGCAAGCGGTTTCGTCTAAAAAATATTTGCGCAGATAATAGTTTAAATGATTGCTGTTGAACTCATAATTTCTATCCAAAGTTTTGTCTATTTCAGGGATTTCCAAATCTGCAACTCTGTAAACAGGTGCTTTGAATTCAAATTCGGGGTAATTGTTTGCTTTCAAGGGATTTATAACGACAATTCCGTCAAGAAATGGCAAACCTTCGGTATTTTTCATATCTGAGTATATGTATTTATAACCTTTGGGTGGTTTTTCCTTTTTTGCAAATTCCTTGCACTGATTTTCGCAAAATCCTGTTATTAAAATATTTTTTATGCCCCGCCTAAAAGAAAATCTGTGTTTGCTTTTTGAAGCTGGTTTGTAATTTATCGGTTCTAAAAATATATCTGTTTTTGAAATTGCGGTATTCAAAATTTGTTTTAGCTCTGCGTGTTCTTCCATTCTGAACTTTCCCATAAAGCCAAATAATATGCACTTCGCATAAAGTTCAAGCAACTGATTGTAATTTGCGTTTTTATGCAAAGCGTCCATTCTGTCAAAAAAATGCTTGCCAGCCTCAGCATCTCCAAATTCGCTTAAAGCAAGTGAATGTGAAAACCATTTTGCAGATATTGAGCTGTTTGCATAGATATATTCATCTATCCAAGCGCAAAGAGCATATTTTGCATTTTCCATTTCAAAACTGGAATATCCATTACTCGTGAGCGCATTCGCAAACTCTTTTATCTCTTCTACAAACTCCCTTTTTATTTCCTCAGCGCTAACCTCGCCCTCAAGCGAGAGCAAAAGCACAGAGCAAAAAACAGGCTCAGAAAGTTCGGTTATGGATTTTGTAGTCATAAAGCGTTCTCCATTAAGATATCAACGGAATTTATTTTTAGGGCGGTTGGGGCGTAAATTCCGATTTCATTTTCTTCGCATAAATCTTTCCACAATTTTGAATCTGTTGTAAGTTTGAAATAAAAGGTGTTTGGCATTTCTTGAATTGTTCCTGGAGTTATGGAGTGAATGCAGTTTATGCCGTGCGTTGCGCTAACCACAATGCTGGATAATTTTGATTTGGGTGCAATTTTCAACTGAGCCCCCATAAATTTAATGGCTTCTTCGGGGGGTAATTTTGACTGGATCGCAAGCCAAACACTTTTTGCATCGCTAATGCACAACTCTTTGATATTTGCAAAAAATATTTGCCCATCTTGCTGCAAACGTTTTTGCAAAAAAGCAACCTTTTTTTCCGACAATAAAAAATCATTCAAAGCGTTGAAAATTTTATTGAAAGATCTGTTGAATTCCAAATGCTTGTAATCATAAGCTTCTTGCAAAAAACGCGATATTTCTAAAAAAATCGCAAAAGGCAGGGTGCCTTCCGTATTTTTAAGGCAGTTGAGCACGGCTTTTAAAGATTTTAAATCTTTGAGCAATAATTCCCTTGAATGAGAAATGCCCTCCACGCGGCTTTGCAAAAGCCTATCAAAATACGTCAATTTTTGGATGAAATATTCATATCCGGTTATTGATACCAGCGGCGGATAAAAATTTTTGTCTATCTCAAAAGAACCCTGCATATTTCTCAGCAACCTTGCAAGCGGAATGAACTCCTTTCCATCCAAAGATTCACTCTCAAAAACTATTGCCGGCATGGGAACGGAAATTGGCATTTGCAAAGAGTTTTCCGCAGAATACAAATCTGGATAATTTTCCCACACAATCTTAAAACTGTTCAACTCCAAAGCTAGATACACATCCAACGCATTCAAATTTTTATCAAATATTTTGGCAAAATTTCTAGCCTCTATTTTCACAGCCGGATTTTCATAGTCCATAAAAGAAAGCCCGCTTGGAAAAATTGCCTCACATTCTTTGATTGCGAGCAGCCCCTCCCGAATAAGCTCCTCTGCAAAAATGAGCTTGCCAAAACCAAAATTCACCCCTTTTGGTAGTCCCGCTGCATTTTTTATATGCTGCAAAAAAAACTTATCCGACTGCTGCAAATGCTGCTGCGATAGCGCCATGCCTTCTTTCCAAGCTACAAGTGCTGTCATTGTTTTGCCTCGCGCATTTTATATATGTAAACCGGCTTTGGCGGATTTGAATAATAGAGCATAAGCCCTGCCGCTGCAAAACCAGCCCCTATTATTGCCATAACCGCATTTTCCCCAATTAAAGATTCTTCCCTGCGTTTTGCGCTATGCCCAAATATGTCCAAAACGGCGTTTTGCAACTCAATATTTGGCAATTCCCTTGAACAGAATTCAATTTTTTTAACAATTTTACCATTATATATATCTATGAGTTTCAACGTGTATTCATTGCATTGCTTGTTTTTTGCAATATTTACCCTTAAAATTGCATTTTCGGTGCTTGCCCCAGCCTGGACAGCATAAGCCAAAACCTGTTCAGCAATTTCTGGCGGGGCTTCTACGTTAAGTGCAAAAGCCATTTGAGCTCCTATCAGGAGAATTATTTTGAAACCCATCTTTTTTCCTCTCATATACTTAGACGTAAAAAAAGGGAAAAAAAATTCAAAAAAGTGAATTATGCAAACAAGTGTTTGCAAAAATGTGCATTTTTTTAAAAAAACCTCCATTCAAGGGGGGAATTTACTACATTTACCCCATGCAACTGCCAAAATACAAGAAGAAAAAGAGGGTAAAACTCAAAAAATGCCAAGAGCCCGGTTGTGGGCGTGAGTTCTGGGGGCACCCGATAGCAAAATACTGCGAGCTTCACAGAGACATAAAAGCTAGGCAAAAACCTAAAAAAATACCAGACAGCCTTGAAATGCGCAATATGGTTTTTAAGCACGGCTACAGCGAAACAGTTGATGTTCAATTCAAATGCTGCCTATCCGGTTGCGATAATGTTTTCACAGTTAAAATGTTCCCAAAACAATTCATCTATCCACGCTTTTGCCTTGAGCACAGGAACGATTTTAAGCGGAACAACTATCTGAGAATGCAAAAAAAGAAATCCACCGTCTGAGCCTCAAAAAAATATGAAAAACGAGTTTATGAGGGTACTATTGATAACTGCTGTGTATTTTGCAGCGGCAGTAGCTCAGGAATATCCCACTTACAACCTAGACCGACCATACACGCTTCGCACACTGGAATACTCTCCACTGCTAGGTCGCTACCATGCCATCACCGCAGGGGAGGCTCCTCAAACTTTTTTTTACCCACAAATAGATTCCTCTTTTAGGCAGAGCGGAGAACCTTATGCCTTGAATATAAGACCTCTTTTCGCCTTTGATGTTCGCGGTGGCAAAGATTTTGCAGACACCATAAAAAGTTTTGAAGGCGGCGCGTTTTTGAGCGGCTATATTGACTCCGCGGAGTTTTGGCTGGATGTGAGAATCTTCAGCGAGATGCACTCAAACGATAATCCGGCAGAATGGAAATCTTGGGATAGGGAGTTTTTTGAAAAGCAGGGAAACAAAGATATAGATGGCGAAACCAAATACTCCAGCTATGCTAGGTACAGAGGAAATTTTGCTTTGCGCCTCGGCTGGGGGGTTCTCTCTTTTGCACGCGATGCCAGGCAATTTGGTCCAGGATACTACAACAACCTAACGCTGAACCAAGCCTCGGTGCCATACAACCAAGTTTCGCTCTGGGCAAAAATAGGTCCGCTATCTGTGATGAGTTTATATGGCGACCTAGACCCTGGGGGTAGCAGCATGGATAAAAAATTCAGCCGCAATCTATACGGGCATCGCTATGAATTTGAAGCAGGCAACCTAACGCTTGGCATAAGCGAGATAACAGTCGTTTATGATATAAATCCCTATTGGCTTTTTGTTCCCATAGTGCCGCTATTTGCAGAAAAAGGCAATTACAACGAAGACAACAACAACGGCGCAATAGCCTTTGATTTTAGCTACAGGTTCCCAGTGGGGCTTCGCATTTACTCGGAATTTTTCTTAGACGACATGGAAAGCCCGTCCAGCCTTTTTAGAAACGATAACATAGAGGCAAAATGGGCTTGGATGGCAGGCTTGGAATATGCTACGGATTTTTTGGGGTGGAAAGCAGGTGGCATTGCGGAATATGCGAGGATCGAGCCCTATGTATATACCCACTTTAAGCCTTATACCGCCCAAATTGCGCACCTCAACTACCCCATAGGCAGCCAAGCCGGACCAAACAGCCAAAACATAGATTTGCTCGCCTACGCAAGGCACGCAAAGCACTTTCAGATGCAGCTAAAGCAGGGATTCTCGTGGAAAGGCAGGGACGGAGGCAGCCTGGACTCTTTAACTCCAGAAAATGACCATTTTTCAACGCAAAAAAAATTCTTGGACGGGGCAAAAATGAACTATTCATTGACTCCGGCACTGGCTTATATGGGCGACCGTTATGCCATTAGCGCAGAATACACTTTTTTTGACAAAAATGCCTTTTGCTCAAGGATAATTTTACTATATTAATATCACGAGGAAAAAAAATGAGTGAACCAGCGAAAATTTTGATTGTAGATGACTCCAGGGTGTTTCGGAGCATATTGGAAAAAATGATTGCCACCATACCTGGGGTTCAGGTTGCTGGTACAGCAGATAGCGGTCTAGCTGCCATTGAGTTTTTGAAAACGCACCAGGTTGATCTAATGACTCTGGACGTTGAAATGCCAGGAATGGATGGGCTTGCAACGCTCAAAAAAGTGCTTGCCAGCAAAGCCGAGCTTAAAGGCACGCCAGATGTGCTGATGGTAAGCTCGCTAACCCGTACCGGCTCCGATATTACTCTAAAAGCCCTTGAATGCGGTGCTTTTGATTTTATAGCAAAGCCAGCACCCGAGATTCCCAATTCGCAAGAAAGCCTGAACAGAATGCTCAACACCACCATATCTGCATGGGTTTCTCGCAAAAATAGAGGAGTAGTCACACCAGTTCGCACTGGCACAATTCACCCAGTGGCTGGAACCACGGCAAGCACAGGTTTCACATATACTTTGGCAAAACCTTCTGTGCATACAAAGCAAATACAGGCAATAGTCATAGGAGTTTCCACCGGAGGTCCAAAATCTTTGGCAGATATGCTCCCAAAGCTCTGCTCAATGACAACCCTGCCCATTTTGCTTGTGCAGCATATGCCGCCCAATTTCACAAAATCTTTGGCAGAT
>Ga0268262_10007344_pt1 | contig 10312 bp, 9 predicted proteins | sample TergutNc150P3_FD_190354 | JGI IMG/M metagenome (GOLD analysis project Ga0268262, IMG submission 190354) | Nasutitermes corniger P3 segment gut microbial community from laboratory colony in Florida, USA - Nc150 P3 (SPAdes) (version 2) | ecosystem: Host-associated > Arthropoda: Insects > Digestive...
ACTCGCAAAACAATGACAGGCACAGGGCAGCTCCCAAAATTTGAAGAGGATATGTACAGGTGCGATAAAGACGATGATTTATTCTTAATCCCAACCGCAGAAGTTCCGGTTACAAACCTCTACGCAGACGAGATTATCCCAGAGAACATTTTGCCTTTAAAGCTATGCGCATACTCGGCTTGTTTTCGCAGAGAAGCTGGCAGCTATGGCAAAGACACTCGCGGCTTGCTCCGTTTGCATCAGTTCAACAAAGTGGAAATGGTCTATTTTGCCCACCCCGAAAAGAGCTATGAAAACCACGAGGAATTGGTAGCTTGCGGCGAAAAACTTTTGCAGGAATTAGGGCTTCCGCACAGGGTTGTTTCGCTTTGCAAAGGCGATTTAGGTTTTGGAGCGGCAAAGTGCTACGATTTAGAAGTATTTGCCCCTGTTGAAAAAAAGTGGCTTGAAGTTAGCTCTGTTTCCAATTTTGAGGATTATCAAGCGCGCAGGGCAAGTATCCGCACAAAGATAAATGGGAAAAATACCTTTGTGCATACCTTGAACGGTTCGGGGCTTGCAACCCCACGTGTTATGGTTGCAATTTGCGAGCAATACCAGCAAGCAGACGGTTCGCTGATTATTCCAGAGGTTTTGCGGCCTTATATGGGCGGAATGGTAAGTATAAGCCGCTGAGATCCTTTTTTAACTTCCACAAAATAAATTCCAGTTGCTAAATCTTTTGTTGAGATATTCAGCTCGCCGTTTTGCGGTACATTCAGTTTTTTAGCCAACTTTCCTTTTGCATCAATAAGAGTTACGTTTGCGCCTGCCATGTTCTGTTGCAAGTTTATATGCACCATGCCATTGCTTTTTCTTATTGAATATGCCTTGCCTTGCTGCGCAATGCGAATTGCAGTGATTGGGGGGAATTCCGTTGGAGGTTCTGGAATTGTCCCAGTTGGTGCTTTGTATTGGGGCGGCTCGCTGAACTTGTAAAAATTTGAGACATTTCCGGTGAAGTACATTTTGTCCACCATTATTGTGCCTGTGCTGTTGTTGCCGTTTTGCATATGAAAACGAATGCCTGTAAGTTTTTCCAGCGTTTTGTTTTTATCCTTGCCGCTTCCACCCATGCGTTGTTTGAATTTCTCAATTGGCAGTTTGAATTCTTGTTGTGAAGAAGTTAATTTAAGCGAGTCTTCAAAATATTGGTATTCACTTGGAAAGTTGAAATCAGATGAAATCAACTGAACAGAAACTCCAATATTACCGCTGGCACTTTTAGCTATAACTATTATGGAATCTATGCCCTTCACATTGAGAGTGGAGCAATTCCATTCAAGTGCAGCATAAGAGTTGTCGCCGCCTTTTAAAGTGTATTTCCAGCTTAGCCATTTATCACTACCCACGGAAAGTATCCCAGTTGAAGAACCGGCTCCGTCTTGAGAATCCAAGTAGCTTTTCCAATTATTTCCTATATATGGAATGAGGTCGCCATCGGCAAAATCGTCAACTAGCAATCTATTTTTTTCCATTAGGCTGCTCGCATAAGGTTTGCCCAGCCATACTTTGGCAGAATATGGTTTAGCCAAGCTCGGAGCATCTATTGTAATGGTGTAAAAACCCTGCGGCATATAAGTACCTTCGTTGGATAGCCCATACCAAAGCACGTTTACTGTATCGGATTTTGCACTGAACGATGCTGAGCTTCCATTTGCGTCACTCGTGAATGTGGCAGTCCAACGGGTGCTGTTGGTAAATGATGCAGTCACTTTCAAAGGCTCTTTGCTCGCATCAATATCCTGAGTGCTTAAAACAGGCCATTTTTTCCATTCGGGCGGGCCTTGCGGAACGCCGTCTTTTAAATCTTCCCACACATTTGTGAAAGCTCCGCCAAGCACCGAAGCACCGAACCAAGCCAAGAATTGGTCAAAGTACATCTCGTTGTGCAGAGTGTCTTCTGTTCCGCCAGCGGGGTCGGTTGCATATCCCCAATAATCTGTTCCAGATTTATAGAATTTGAGCAATTCATCGCTATAGCTCTCGGCAAGTGCCAAACCACCAGAACCCATAGCTGCCGCTGCCCACATTCCCACAGTCAAGTGGCTATGCTCGCGGCGTGTGCGAACTATATTCTGCTTGCCTATTCCAAGCGTTTCGGTATCTGCTGTCGGGAGCAGGTTTCCGCTCATATCATAGAAGTTTGCGCTGCTTGGGCCGCCTTTATCTTTGATAAACTTCATGGCATTGTCAAGGAAAGTTTTAGCTTTTGGTTCTTTATACCAAAGATAATCTGTAGCCAAACGCCAATATACGCGAACTGCATCCCTATAGAGAGCATCTCCGCCAAAATAGGCATTGTAGCCAGCACCGCCTGTGGTTCCACCAGAAGATGTGCTCCAGTCGGGGATAAGTCCTTTGCTGTATCCGGGAGATTTTGAAATTACCTCGTAAGATCCGCTTATGAGAGCGTCCCAAGTTGCCTTATGCTCAGGCTCAAATTCGCCAAAAATTCGGTAAAAAGCAGGCGCAAAATAGCCTGGGTTAAGCGTGCCTGCGCCACCCCAATGACCCGGCATTAAGTATTTGCCTTGGTCAATCATAGAGCCTCTTATGGTTTGCAGAATACGTTTAGCGCGGTCTGTGTAAGAAGCTACTTTGGTGCCGGTATAAGATTTCCATATTCCGTTTTTCACCAGTTGGTCTGCAAAAATGAGAAGCAGTGCAATGTCTTGTTCCGCATCGGAAGCAGGCCCTCCGTTGCCAGGTCCCATATCGCCGCCTTGGGAATTTCTGCGCCAGTCGTAGTAGCCGCCACCATCATTCCACATATACTTTTCGCCGGCATTCCATATACTGTTAAAGGAGGCTTGGTCGTTTGCATACAAAGCGAGGAACATCCCATAGCTCACGCCTTCGCTAACGGCATCGTCTGGCGAATTTGATTTAGGCCTGTGTACCAAGCCTGTGCTATAGGCATTAACATTGCGTTTTTTTATTCCCTCCCAAGTTTTGCGCAAAATGGTGTCGTACGGAGTACTAACCTTGGGCATTGGGTTTGGATAGGGCAAAAGAGCAGAGTATGCAGAAATTGCAAGTGCTAGTATTGCTAATATAGGATATTTGAATGCCATTAGCTTTAACCCCCGTTGATATATAATGTAGAAAATTGTCAGAAATCCTATCTCAAAAGTTTCTTATTCTCCGCTTCGCTTAGAATACTCATCTGTTGAATGGCTATTCTGACATCCAAAAATGCGGTTTAGCGGATTCTTTTTTAAACCCCTCATAAATGTGGGGTTTAAAATTCGGGTTATTCAACATTTCCCACAAGCCTAGATATTCAATTGTGCTGTAAGTTCTTAGCCATAAGCTAATAATTTGAGAGGGATTTTCTGTGTCACGAACTTTTGCTATATCTGTGAGAGAAATATAATCTTCTAGTTCTTTTTTGATAAGGACAATTTCTCTGCCCTGCACATTTACGGTTTCTTTTTTACCCATAACGCTATCTCCTAATTTTGAAGTTTTTTACTTGCATTAGGGCGACGGAATGTAGGTAAAGAATATTCCCTAATGGTAGAAATATAGAAAACCGCATTTGTGGCGTATGGCAATTACTCCTTTTCGTGCCTGTTACTGTTGCTGTTACTTAAACTGGCACGATTTTTGCATTCCAATACCTTGATATGTCTATTTCTGCAACAGAAAGCACTGGAGCGCGTTTTCCAAACGCAAAATCCGTTGATTCCAAAAAATGGAAGGCGGCCCAGGATTTTGAGGCTATGTTCATACACCAAATGCTCAAATCCATGCGAAATACCGTTCCAAAAGACGATGAAATGAGCAGCGGAAGGCGAATTTTCACAGAAATGCTAGACGAACAGATTGCAAATACCGCAAGCCGCACGGGTCATTTTGGGCTTGCACAAATAGTTTACAAAGAACTTGCTGGAAAAGAAGCGCAGGAGGCAAATGCCCAAGGCATGACTAAAGCCTCTGGGGAGCAAATAGAAAACTGGGTAAACGAAGCATCTAAAACGCTTGACCTAGACAAAAACCTTATAAAAGCCGTTATTCGCCAAGAATCTGGCGGAAATTCCCTCGCAGTCTCCAGCAAAGGGGCAAAGGGACTTATGCAGCTTATGGATTCAACCGCCAAAGATATGGGCGTTATAAATTCCTACAACGGGCGGCAAAACGTAATGGGTGGCGCAAGATACCTTAAACAAATGCTGATGCGCTTTAACGGCGATGAGAGCAAGGCTCTTGCCGCTTACAACGCAGGGCCCGGAACTGTGGAGCAATATGGCGGAATTCCGCCTTATGAAGAAACCAAGAACTATATCAAAAACGTTTTGCAGTACAAGGAACAATTTTCAAAAGAGGAGGCGCTATGAACACCGAAAGCCCTGAACAGGAATTTGAAACTCTTATCACAATACTTGGCAAAATGAAAGAGCAATATGTTCATCAAAAAGAAGTGCTGGTGAAACAGCGTGCTGCCATAATAAGCAACAATACCACGGAATTAACAGAAATTCTAAACGAAATAGACAACATAAACGAAAACATAGCTCGCTTGGAAACCCGCCGCATTTTCAACACAGATGTTTTAGCGCAATATGCAAGTTCAGAAACAAAAACCATTCGTGATATTGTTAAAGCTTTTCCAGAACTGGGTGGCAAAAGATTGGAAACAGTTGCAATGGAACTTAAAAAAGAGGCATTGGAAGTAAAAAATATTTCCACATCCAACACAGACCTTTTGGAAATTTCGCGCAATATAATTAAAGAAACTATGAAAATAATAATGACACAAAACGTGGACCCGCGCGACCGCGCTTGGAGAACCTACGGCAACAGCGGTGCTTACGCCAGAACCGTGAGAAGAGAACCAGCTCATTTGGTGAATAGACAGGGGTAGAAATGCTCCACTACGCGGAAACGCATTTTAGATTTCCTGTTTCAAGGCTTTATCGCAAAGAGCCTGTTATTTTAGTTGATGCGCCTTTTCAGGTTTGCCCAGGAGAGCTTTGCCCTATTTGGCTAATAACCAGAAAAGCAAACTTATTTGCAATTTACGCTGAGGAAATTTACGGAGAGTGGAAAAATGTGAGCGGCAAAAGCATACCTTTCAAGCTGCCTATTGAAAAACAATTTGATAAAAAATTTCATTTTGAAGAACTGAATTTTGAAAAACCTGAGAACTGCTCTGGTTTGTGGATGCTGAATATTTTTGTTAAATATAAAGTAAAAGGCAAAGAGAAAATTTGCGAGAGATGGAATTATCCTTTTTTACCGCCAGAACCGCTGATAATAAATTTTCTAAAAGAAGCCCCGCCAAAGCCCGAAGGTTGGTTTGCAGGAGAAACTCACTGCCACTCTAGCTACACCTCAGATTCCGTGGAATTTGGAGCCGCTCCTGACGTTTTGCAAAAGGCTGCAAAAGCCGTGGGACTGGATTTTGTTTGCGTAACAGACCATTCTTATGATTTGATGAACGAAAAGAAATTTCAAAAAATGAAAGCAGATACAGCTTTGCCATTGCTGATTGCCGGAGAAGAAGTTTCTTGCGGAAATTCAAAAAAACAAAATGTGCATTTGCTGGTTTTTGGCAATGAACATTATATTGAAGGGCACGGAGATGGAGGCCGCAGGTGGTGGAACACAAAGCCGGATTTGAGCATTAGCGAGGCCATAGGCAATAATATTGCCTACGCGGCACATCCAAAATTGCGAATGTTGCTTGCAGAAAAAATTTTGCTGAAAAGAGGGCATTGGAGTTACAGAGATTTAACGGAAAACAATATTTGCGGAATTGAATTTTGGAATGGATTTAGAGGGCGCGATTTTTACGAAGGGCGAAAACTTTGGATAAAAGCTCTGCTTGCAGGGCACAAACTTTTGCCTCTTGGCGGCAACGATGCCCACGGAGATTTGAACGATTATACCGCGGTTAAACAACCGCTCTGGAGCCTAAGATGCAACTCAGAACACGTATTTGGGCAGGTTAGAACGGTAATTCCAGATGACGGCAAAACCCCTTTCAGTTGCGTTCCAAAAAATCTTTACATAACAGATGGCCCAGCTTTATGGTTTGAAGATGGAAAACTGCACGCAAAAAGCACAGAAGATTTTGGGGAATTTTTGAGCATAACAATTTTCAGAGGCTGCGAGGGCAAGCCAAATTTTGAAAAAAAAGAGGATATGCAAATAGGAGATTCTTATGAACGTGAATATGAGTTTGAATTTGAAATTTCTTTAAACAACAGCCTTTATGTGAGGGCAGAATGCGAAACGACCTGTGGAAAATTTGCAATGACAGCGGCGATTTATTCAAGTCTTGCTGTGTAGCTACTTCTAGAAATGGAGAGAGAGAATTTTTAACCATTAACTGCGAGCAAAGCAGTATTTTTGACTGTGCCTCTATAACCAAGTCTATGCCCACAGGCTACCTAGCTTTAAAGGCTATAGAAAAGGGAATTCTAAGCCTTGATACTCCAGTAGCAGATGTTCTCCCAGACTTTGCTGCGTATCACAACAGAGAAGCAAAAGTATTCCATCTGCTAACTCACTCCCTTGATTACCGCTTTCCTATGAGTAGCCTCAAAGATTTGCCGCCTCAGGAGATTTGGCTGCGAATTTGCGCGCATAAATTTGAAATACCGCCTGGTGAGTTGTTTTGCTACGGAAACGCAAACAGCATTTTGCTAGGGAAAGTTTTGGAAGCTGTTTACAACACATCTCTGGAAAAACTCGCAAAAGAGAAAGTTTTTGAACCGCTGAAAATGCAAAGCACGGGTTGGCATCCTCTTGAATGGGCACAGGCAAGCCGCATTATCCCAACGGAAATTTGCCCTTGGCGCGGGCGTGAATTAAGGGGCGAAACGCACGATGAAAGCGCGTGGAAACTGGAGCTGGGATTTGGAGCAGTTGGCTCTGCGGGAGTTTTTAGCACTGCTCCTGATATTTTAACATTTTTGGAACACATATTGAAAGATGATTTTTTGCTTGAAAAATTGACGAGAAATGCCTTTGAGGGCTTATACAATACGGGCAATACGCCCCTACGGGAATGCACCGCACTTGGTTTTGAACTGAATAACCCAAAATTTATGGGAAACTGCCCATCTTCCGTTTTTGGAAAAACAGGTTTTACCGGAACCAGCTTTATTTGCCTGCCTGAGAAGAAATTTTGCCTTGTGATTCTCTGCAATTACACATATCCTGTACGTAAACCAAATGCAGATAGAATAAATGAATTTAGGGCAAGGTTGGCAGAGCTATGCTATAAAATTTTTTACTAATTTAATCCCCTATGAAAATTACAGAAAAATTAAAGTCGCATAAATCAAAAAGCCTTACCCAAACAATAGTTTTTTCGGTTTTTGCATTGCTTTTGATTTCAATTGGATTGTTTGTGTTTTTCAATTTTATGAAGATAAAAGAAGAAATATCGGAACTCAATATGAAACAAATGCACAATTTGGTTTTGGCATATACAGAAGTTTTAGATGGAGATAGCATAGAATTGGACTTTAAAAGAAGGGAAAAAAATGTTAATTACAATAAATGGAGTGACATAAGTGATAGTCTGCTTAGAAAAGCGGGAGTTAAATTTCTTTATGTTATGAATGCAAATTATAACGATTCCATAGAATTCTATCTAAGTGCAAGAGACCATATGGGAAAAGTTAATTTTTTGGAAAAAGAACCCATTGACGATTTTGATACCAATATTATAAATGGATTGAAAAACAAGTTAGATATAAAAACATCCAAAATAGATTACTATCCCAGTTTTGGTTGGCTTGTATATTCTTATGTGCCTGTAAAAAATTCAAACGGCGAAGTTGTTGCTTTTGTTGGCGCAGACAAAGAGATGTTTGATATAGAGAACGATATGAGAAAAATTGGAACTAAAATTTTGACTGCGGGTGTTTTATTTCTTGCAATAGTGTTTGTACTAATAACATATTTAATCAGAAAAATATTCGTTTCGCCTATTTCAAGGATAATTGAAGCAGCAGATAACTTTAACCTATTGAATGTTTCTTTCAAAAATTTAGACTTAATTCACATTAAGGAATACGATGCCCTAATAAAGAGCTTTAGAAATATGGAACAAAAAATAAATTATGCAATTACCAGAAGTTTCACAGATGAGCTGACAAAACTCAATAACCGCTATTTCTTTACGCTCTCATTGGAAAACATTTTAAAGCCAGTGGAAATAGAAAAGAAAATTGCTTTTTTAATAATAGACTTGGATTCTTTTAAACAGATAAATGATAATTATGGACATGAGAAAGGCGATTTTGTTCTTAGAAATACGGGAATAATTTTGAAGCAGGTGTTTGGGGATTTGCCGGGTGTTGTGGCTCGCCTTGGCGGAGATGAGTTTGCGGTTTGCTTGGATGATATTGGAGACAAACAAATTGTTGAAGATAAATGCAAAATCTTAAAAAAAGAACTTTCACAAATAAATTATGCTGAAGGTAAAATAGGTGTTAACGCAAGCATTGGAGTTGTCATAACCAAATTTAGTGAAGTTGCTCCTGTTTACACAGAAATATTTTCTTCTGCCGATAATAATCTTTACAAGGTTAAAGCAAAAGGGAAAAACGGCTATTTAATTTCGGAGATTTAACAAGCGGTGGACACATTTAAAGCTTTTCCGCACGTGGCTTCCATAGATATAGGGAGCAACAGCACAATTCTTTTGGTTGCAAAAAAAGAAGAAGACAATTTGCGTGCCTTGGTGCAAAAAATTGAAGTTTACAGACTTGGCGAAGAAAGTTTAGAGAGACTTTGCTCAATCTTGGCTGGTTTTAGAAGTTTAGCGCACTCACTTGGCGCAGAGATAAAAGCCGTTGCTATGACAGAAGCAGCTAGAAAGGCAAAAAACAAAGAAGAACTTTTGCAAGCGGTGGAGAAAGTTCTTTGGGTGAAACCTCGCATAATAAGCGGAGAAGAAGAAGCCGAGCTTTCTTACAAGGCTGTTTCAAAGGTATATGGGCAGGGGATTTTAACCGTTGATGTGGGCGGAGGTTCAACGGAACTTGCAAATGGAAAGAATTTTTTGAGTATTCCTGTTGGTGCGCTTGAACTCTATGAACGTATGGGCGCAATACCTGGCCCCGAATACAAAAAATGGACAAAGGACTTTTTTAAAGAGATTAACATAAAACCTTTTGCAAAAAGAGAATCTTATTTTGTTGGCGGAACTGCTGTTGCCCTTGGAATGCTTGTTAAAGAAATGCAAACTTTTGATGCAAAGGCCTTGGAAGGAGAGTCTGTTTTTGTTGCTGATATTGAAAGGGTAATAATACATTTAAGCGGTTTGTCAAAAGAACTCAGAAACACAATGCCTGGTTTGGAAAAGGGCAGGGGAGATATTATTATTTGCGGGCTTTATTGGATAAGGTCTCTTTGCGAAAAATTAAAGATAGATTCCATAAAAATTTCAACGCTTGGCTTAAGGTTTGGGCTTTTGTGTGACTAATCCTGTTAATGAATGGATTTTAAAGGCTGCGCAATTTGAGGAACCTCTTGTGCAAGCTGCGAACAGAGCAGGAACTTTGCAGGCAAAAATAAACTGGCTATTGCTCGGTTCTGCTTTGCAACAGAAAATAGGGATCTCTGAATTGCAAAATTTTTTAACCGAGTTGCAAAAAGAGATAAACGATGTTGCAGAACTTCCCGTTCCTTCTGAGAATTTGATTTTAAGCGTAATTTCAAAATGCAGGCTTAAAGACTGGAATCTTGCACAGCAGGCTGCAGGTATTGTTTGGAGCGTGGGCAGGTTTGCTCGCGCTAGGGAAAATAGGCTTGATTTATGGGCAAAAAATAACCCCCCATCGGCTCTTTGGCAGCAGAGCAGCGAAATTTTTTATATGGGAAAGAGCAATCCGCTTAGGCCAAAAGTTTTGGGGTTTTTATTTCGCCTGTCTTTTCTCTCTAATACAGGCGATGGTGTTTTGCCGCCACTTCCGAATTTTGCTGGCACAAGAAGGTGGCTAATTCAGTCTGGTATTTACAATTCAGAGCAATCCCCAAAAGAAAAGCTGAGGGATGCAAATTCCCTTTACAAGGAGTTATTTCCCCAAAAACCCTCTCTTGCCTGCCATACTTTGCAGTTTTTTGCAGAATCTATAGACGAAAACACTTATTTTTGCCAAAAAATCTTCCCGTGCAACCTATGCCCTGTAGGTAATTTTTGCAAATGGGCGAGGTAAAATTTTTCTATATTAATCCCTTATGTTTCAAAAATATCCATTGATATCAAAATTTAAGCTCGAGCTTATAGGCGAGGCTCGTGGCATAG
>Ga0268262_10007345_pt1 | contig 10311 bp, 15 predicted proteins | sample TergutNc150P3_FD_190354 | JGI IMG/M metagenome (GOLD analysis project Ga0268262, IMG submission 190354) | Nasutitermes corniger P3 segment gut microbial community from laboratory colony in Florida, USA - Nc150 P3 (SPAdes) (version 2) | ecosystem: Host-associated > Arthropoda: Insects >...
GGCTACACAAAAACGCAGTCGGGCTTACGCCCTTTGTGCGTTTTTGTTCCGCCACATTTTTGCGGTTGCTGGAACGCTTCGCGTTCCTTTATCGCAACCACAAAAACGTCATATACAGCCGGAACGTTAGGCGAAATAAAACCATAAATATTTTGGAAAAGATAAAATATTGACATAAATATACATGATATTTGTAAATTATGGAAAATAAAACAATAATGGATCATATTTCTTTTTTGAAATTAAGAGAAATTGACTTGGATTCATTATGTAAATGGTACAATACTGATTTTGTTAATAAATGGTATGGGAAAGAAAAACAAGAATGGACATACAAAGAAATTGAAAATAAATATATACAAGCATAAAAACCTACTGATAGCTATATAATATTATATAATGACATAAAAATAGGTTATATTCAAACATATTTGTTAAATAATTATCCTGAATATAATGAGCTTGTCAAAGCTGATGGGGATTCGGTAGGGATTGATTTGCTAATAGGTTAAAAAGAGTATATCCACAAAAAATTGGGGCCAATAATTATTAAAAAGGTCTTAAAAGATATTGTATTTCAGAATAAAAACATAAAAGGTTGTGTTATTGGAGCAGAGCCAAAAAACATTATTGCAATTAAAGCGTATAAAAAGGTTGGATTTAAATATATTAAAACTATTAAAATTCCAGATGAAAATAAATCCGAATATATAATGGAAATATCAGGGAATGAAATTGATTAATAAAGTACAGTTTTACTTAGCCTAAAGGACTTTAGGCGAAAAAATAGAATTAGTTGAATATATTGACAAAAAACTGGATATCAGTTAATATGCAGATATGAAGACTAATTGTATTAAAAAAAAGAACACAAGAAATACTTTTATTATCATATGTGTTGTCCTTATTATTATTGTGATGATAAGTCTGGTAATGATAAATTATATGAAGCATTATAATAATCCTTCCAATAAAAAACTGATCGAAGCAGGTATAACGGAAAAAAATTTTAAAATCGGAGATATAGATTTTAATTACGCAGAAGGGCCTAATAACGGACCGGCACTACTCTTATTGCACGCACAAACACTGGACTGGTTTACTTACAGCAGAGTACTACCGGCATTGTCAGAAATATTTCATGTATTTGCGGTGGACTATCCTGGGCATGGTAAAACATTATATCCTGAAAATTATCCCATGACAGCTAATCAAATCGGAAGCGATTTGGCAAATTTTATTGAGACAGTAATTGGAGAAACTGTTTATGTAACCGGAAATTCATCAGGCGGACTTTTAACGGTTTGGTTGGCCACTAACAGGCAAGATCTTGTAAAAGCCATTGTTCTGGAAGATCCTCCGTTGTTTTCTTCCGAATATCCTGAAATAAAACAGACTATTGCGTACAGGCTTTTCACGGCCAGTTATAAAGCAATTCAGGATAAAACGTTTAACGGCAATTTCCTGGATTACTGGGTTGAAAATGGTACTGAATTTTTCAGGAACTATGCCGGACTATTCTCCCAGCAGTTTATTAAATTTGCAGTAAATAATTACAGGAAAGCAAACCCAGGTAAACCGATTGATATTGCATTTCTTCCAGTTTCGGTAAAAGAAATGCTGAGAGGATTGAATTATTATGATCCTCGGTTTGGAGCTGCGTTTTATGATGGGACATGGAATAAAGGTTTCGATCATTCTGAGTCGCTCGGAAAAATACAATGTTCGGCAGTACTAATTCATGCTCATTTTGAAATCATGAAAGACGGTACTTTGAATGGCGCAATGAATCAGGAGCAGGCGGATAGAGCTCTTTCATTAATTTCTCATTGTCAATATATAAAAGTTGATGCTGGTCATGTTACGAATTTGGAAATACCTGACAGGTTTATACAAATAATTAAAGATTTTTTTTGACTAAATAGGACAGTTTATCTTTAAACAAGTGCAAGAAAAAATAACATAAAAGTAGATAAAAATAATCAGGGATAGTTGTTTACATTGAACATGGAATTCTAGCAGAAAATTATTTTAAGAAATAAAACAAAAGTAAATATGGTTTTACTTCGCCTAACAGGACTGTTAGCGTTTTCCCTTACCTTGACTATTAAAGTATTTCACAAAATTAAAATAAAGTCAACAGTTTTTTTCAAAATATTTTCAAAATTTGCTAAATTTAGGCTTTTTTCTTAGTTTTGGCTAAAAAATGTGAATTTTACTATTTATGGCATTTATTCTATGCTCAGTTTAATGCATTAATATTTCTAAAATCTCTAATTTTGTTAGGCGAAATTCAAAATTATCCAGATTTGTGTCAAAAAACACTTAAGTTTTTGTTAGGTGCAAGCCGATATTTATCTCTATGAAATTTCTAACTATGGCCGATTTGGCTAAACTATTAAGCGTAAGCAATGCTGCTATTAGCGATATGGTAAGCACCGGAAAATTACCATACGAAAAAACAAGTGATAATAAAATTTTATTTTCTGCCGATATTATAATTAACCACATAAAAAAACCAAAAATGAATAATGGCAAATACATTGATAGATTAAAAAAAGAGCTATGGGAAACCAATCCGGCAGAGATGCAGGACTATAAAGAGTACGGCTCTAAATTTACCGATCCGGCTATTCCAAAGAGATTTTACCTTAATAAAATCAGGAATAAAAAACTAGGCTTTGTTTATTATGTAAAGTATCTTGATAATGGCAAAGTTATCCCTAGCCATTGGTGTACCCACACAAGCGACATAGAAGCTGCTGAAAGATTTGCTCTGCAAAATAGGGAAAAGCTTTTATCGAATTACTATACCCGCGGCAACAAAAAAATAAAATCGCATAAAGAGCTATACTCCATTCTCAAAAAATACTATGCCGAGAATTCTGAATTCCTGCAAACGGATAAAAGGCGGGGCAGGATATTAAACGATAAGGCTAGGGTAACATACCATAATTTTATCAATAAACAGTTTATCCCGTATCTACGTAAAGAGCGCATAACAAGTTTTGAGCAGATAGATACTCCTTTACTGTCAAGATTCCAAAATTACTTATTGGCAGATAAAACAATTAAAGGCAAAGCTATTAAAGGCATAAAGCCGCAAACTATAAATCATTATGTAAGTTATATATCTTTAATATTTGATCACTTATTACAAGAGGGACAGATAAAGACTAATCCATGTAAAAGTTTGATCACGCTGAAAGTTAAGCAGGAAGACCAAGAGATTACAGGCTGTTATGAAAAAAGTAAGCTTAAGGGTGTATTCAATAAAAAGTGGAATAATGAATTTTCTTATTTGTTATGCCTTGTAATTTACACAACTGGAATGAGGAATAGCGAAATAGAAAGAATTAAAGTTAGCGATTTAACAATGATAGATAATATCAATTTTTTGGATATTCCAGCTAGCAAAACAAGGAATGGAATCAGAAGTGTCCCATTACATGATTTTGTTCATAGAAAGCTTTTGGTGTTTATAAGAAAAAACAATCTTTCTAGTAATGACATAATTTTTAAAAATCCCAAAAGAAAAAAGTTAGGTAGTGACATTTACGACGAAGCTAATTTAGAATTGGGTAAATTCACAGGCTATGACAGAGAAATGCTTGTGAAAGAAAACATATCTTTTTATTCAGGTCGCCACTTCTGGAAAACATTAATGAACAGCGAAAATTTAGGCGATATTGAAGAATTTTTCATGGGGCATAAAGTAACCGCAGATGTCGCCGAAAGATATAACCACAGAGACAAGCAAGGGAAAAAGAAGCTGCTGGAAAAGACAAAAAAAGTTTTCTCAATTCTCGATAAATGGGTGTTTTTGTAATATAAAATGTTTTTACGTAATACGTTATATTATATAGAGATACGTAATTTTGATTTTTAAAATGTTATAAAAAATAAACGAATAAATTTCTAAAAGCCGACAAAGCAATCGCGAATTTACAGCATTAATTGACCTTTACAAGTTTAAACCCCGAAGGATTACTACTTACATATCGTAGCCCTCTTCTCTTTAATTCCTTTTTTATTAATGTGTAATAATCGTTTTTCTCAATACCTCTATTAGCGCACCATAGGCCAAACATCTCATTGTGTAAATCCTGTTTGGCGTAGCTAATTACTTCGGAAGACGCTCGCATAGCCATTGCGAAATAGAGCCTATTCGTAAGCGCACGGACAGTTTTTGCTTTTTTTATAACGATTTCAGAACTGTTTACTTTAAGCGCTGTCTCGTCAAAATCGGCAGTATTTTTAAGGCTGTCTAGTAAATGATCTATCTCATCTTGTTTTAAATCCCCTGCCATTTCATTTGTTTATTTTTGTGCCATATTCCATATTAGTAATCCAAGGGTACTCACAGCGAAAGTTATTGTACCAGCTTTCCAGAGCTTCGATTCCAAGTCTAATTTTTTTTGATACTGCAACTGCGCTTGTCGTATAAGTTCCGCTTGCTTCAACTGTTCCTGTAAGCGATTCACAAATTCTCCCTGCACCAGAGAGATACTCTTCAAGTCTTTGATTGTCTGATTCGAGTTCGTTAATTCGCTCTTGCTGCCTATTAATTGTTCCTCTAAGTTCTGCAACAGTATCCTCTGCTCTTCTTGCGTTTGCAGTTGCAAGCCAAGATAACAGTCCAGTTCGTCCAGATCCAGATATATAGAGGCAAATCCCTGCGCCCACAGTTCCGATGAGAATACCAATAATAAAAGCAATGCCAAAATTCTTGATTTTTTCATTCACGCTATTCCCCTTATTTCATAATGAGGCCAATCTGGAGGCTGCCAGTCAGCGCCGCATATAAGCCCTAAAGCTTTTCCACAATCTCGAATCCTTATAAAGGTGTGTCCATAATGGCCCAAGTCCCAAGTAGCGTCTCCTGTCCCAGTCATCGGCGTTATATCCATCGCAAGGCCGTCAATGTGCTTGCTTTTGAGCGTCCATGTTATTTCATAGTTTTGAGCCTCGCTTACTAGAGGGCGCAAATTGACTTGTCTTCTTAGCGCGTTCACGGCTGCCAAGCTTTGCCTGCCCTGCGCGAAATACGCTTCCTGTTTCAGCTTGCTCCTAAGCCCCTCATACACAATATACCGGGCATTGCCTAATTCCTTGTCAAGGCGGAGCAAAAATTCTTCAAATACCGGTTGAGCCAGCGGATCCAGTTCAGCAAGCATCCTTTTACTTCTTTCTGTCATATTTTCCTTCCCGATTTTCACTGTCGAACATATCCTGATTCCAGAAAGCTCCTTTAACACCGTTATTTGCAACAGAGCCTACGATATACATTCCAGCCAATACCTCTATGCATTTTAAGCAGGCGTTTACTGGGATTATCTCTACTTTGCCACTGATAGTACCAAATGCAAACATGGAGCAGTAAACAAGAATGATAGCCAATAGGCATAGGGTAAACGCTTTACCTTTAGTCATTTTCGGAAATTGTTTTACAGGTTTTTGCCTCATTCGTATTTCCCGAAACTAGTACCCAGCTGCTGCTCAATCCAATGCGTGGTGTTCTTGAAAAAGGCGTCTTCGCAGATTCCGTTGTTCTTTATGTCTTCGTTTAATTCACCATGCCAACGCTTTCTTCCATCTGGCGTTTTGAGTATAATAGCGACCACATCCTCTCTTACACTGCCGTTGCCGTGTAGCTTAAAATACTTGATCGCGTATCTCATTTTGTATTCGAACGAAACTCCAGGGGTATAAATAATACAGATACAAAGTTGTAGCTCTAGCGTGACTAATTGTTTGTCCAGCTCTACCTGTCTTGTTTTTCTTTTTTTTGAATCATTCTGCCAGGAATCTTCAAGCGCTTTTACTCGCACCGAAAGTTCTTTCAAGTTTTCCTTTAAAACGGCGTTTATGCCGTCAGATAAAGTCTGTTTCCACAGCTGATCCTGAAGGGCTTTTTTCGCTTTCCAATCCAGCTTTTTTAATTCTTCAGCAGATTTGTCTTTATTTTCTTTGCCGTTTTCATCTGTTGGCTTGTCTTTCTTGCTAAAGTCAGGCAATATTTGCGGCCATTTTAGAGCAAGGGTCGTATACATTAAAGCTAATATCAGCATTGTTAAAATGGAAATAATGACAGGGTGTCCCTTAAATACGTTTAAGCCATCGACAAACGCTGCTATGATACTTTCCACTTTATTTCCTCGACACGCCGCCAAGCTTATCTGCCCATGCTTCCCAGGGCTGCTCATAGTACCAGGCTGGGCCTTTCTTTTTTATCCGGTTATAGATATTTCCGCTAATAGAAGGTATGCCTATAACCAATAGATATAGTGGCCCTAGACGCCGCGATTGGAGTGTATGGCCGTGTTCGTGCGGAAGTGTACTACCTTCAAGGTTCTTTTTCCCGACAAAGATATACTCGCCTAGCGATAGGCCAAAGTAATCAGTCCGTACAACCGTTATATCTTTGCAGAATTGCGCAGAATAGGTCTTTTCTACCATCCCAGCAAGGCGTAATACAGCCCTAAATAACAATGCCGCTATATGCTGGGGTGCCTGCCAGAGCCAAAGTAGAGCTTGTTTCATTGGTAAAGTGTAAAGGGCAGGGTGAATTTAACAATATTTATAGGAGTTTACTTCTTTTCGATTTTCTTTTTATCTTCTTTGCCAAAAGCCTTGCTAGTTTTATTTAGGTCAGATTTAATCTTTTTTATATGGACTTCAGCCGGTAGGTCTTCCGGCATTGTCCCACCTGTTTTGACGATTGCTTCGCGCACCGTTCTACCAACACTTAGGGCGGCATTTTCCAAGGCACTTTGCCCCTTTATGTTCTCCCTTCTAATTTTTGCGTTTGTTTGGGTAATTCTAAAAATATTTGCGCCTAATTCTTCAGCCCCCATATAATCAAGCGGCGTTCCGCCATCTGGGATATTTTTTCGCTCGCGAAGTATATGGATAGGCATATTGTATAAACCCATATATCCTTTATTGGCAAAATAATCGTAGCGTTCAATGCCTGCAAGTTTTGCGGTTGAATTAAGAGTCCTCTCCCATTCGCTGATTTCTTTACGCAACGGCACACGCTCGATGTCGTTCTGGTTCCTTATATATTCATGGATTTGTGCTGTGAAAGCTGCAAAATACGCCTGAGCTTGCGCGACAGCTTCCTTTCTCGTGTCGGAGTTCATGGCAACCAGATAGCAAGCAAAACGGGTCATCTTAAAGTCTTTCATCTGCCTGCCGTCTATAACCCTTACTTCTTCCCTAAAGTGTTCTGCTGTTATAATGTTAGGCAGGCCGAAGCATACGGCCATGGCCTTGTTAATAGGGGACATGGTAGGGGAGTATTCGCTGTAGCCAAGCCGTTTGACAAACTCTGAAGCGTACCAGTATATTTGGCCGTTTGTATGAAAGCTGTCTTCAAACGCTGGATTGGCTATGTCAAAATACTGCTCAGACATATACCATATATTATGGCTATTCCTTCTCTTTTTCAATCCTTTTTTAAAAGAATTCTATACCACCATATATAGGGTAATAATCTATAGGTATGCTATATATAGTGGTTTACAAATCCACTAATAGACTATAAAATATAAACTTAGGGTGGTAATGGGGGCAATATTATGAAAGATATAAAGGGTAAATCTTTTTATAAATGGATTAGTGATACTACTACTTGGCTTATTTTTGTCATAATTATTTTATCAGCTCTAGTGGTTATTCTTGGGCGGAGTTACTTTACAGACTCCGACGCAGCGATGGATAAAGAGTATAAGATTTGGTTTATCTTTATGTTATTTGCTGCTGTAATTTCATGTTTACTCAATGCAATTATATCTTTTGTGTCACACAAATTAGAAAAAGAGAGAGATGCAGATATAATGCAAGAAATAACAAAAGAGGTGTCTGTTGCATTAAAGCAGAGTAATTTGGTTAGTGGTGGTCGAGATGATATTTTAAGGTTACTAATGAACCAAAGTTCACTAACTGGAGAAATAAAGAGAATAAGGATATTTGCACATCAGAGTAGAGGCTTTTCAAATTTTTTTTCTACTTATTACATAAAAGTTAGTGACAATTCTTTAGCAGGTGTTGAATTAGACGTTTTAATTCATAGCCCACAAGTTAAAGATAAAGAACATGATGTAATTAAAGAATGGGATAATATATTTAAAAACACTAAAATCGAGACTATGAGAATTCGTAATCCAAAGCAGGCTGACAGAAGATCTTTTTATGGCATGGTTATTGAATTTAAAGGGCATCTCCGTATAGGGCTGATAGGTTTTTATCAACCTCAAAACAAAGATGATGGAGATGCTATCCCATTAAATACTCCATATGGTGTATTCAGTGAAAGCTCAATATTAGATGTTCTTGATGAATACTTTGAACACTATTGGAGTAGCGCGGAATCAATAGGCGATGATAGATACAAAGACCCTTATAAAAAGGAGTAACTAAATGAAAAAACTGATTATTGTTCTTAGTATTGTTTTAATCCTTACCGCTTGCGATACTGCAAATATGGAAAACGAAAACAACGGCAATGGCGGAAAAGGCAGCGAAGCTGAGTACTACCCATTTGAGGTAACTAACTTAAAGTATGAGATAGAAAAGGGGCCTCCTAAAGAGCCGGTACTTGTTAAGCTCTCATGGGAGAATCCGAAAGATGAGAATTTCTCTCATGTGAGTATTAATAGGGGAGAGGCCCTTGATCCTGATACCGTTTACTATCAGTATTATGATAAGGAACCTGTCCGCCCTAAAGATATTTACTGTGTTGACAAGCAGGGTAAATTTTCGCGTGGGGTGCGGTGCCTTTTCGGTGGCGCTGACTACGATTGATCTTACAAGATCACGAAGCTAGCTGTTACCTGATCGCTCCCTGTACAATCTAAAGTAGCAACCGACGCGCTCATATTTCCATGGCCATCTATAGCTAATCCATATAACCTATAATATCCAGCTGGCCTGTATTCCATATATGAAAGAATGTATACCACGGTATAGGCACTGCTGGATTCTGTACCTACGTGGTAGATGCTTACAGAGCCATTAATGGGTATTCTATAGCCTAAAGTATGTGCATTGGTATCTATCTTATCTACAATTGCCATATTTAGTTGATTCAGAGAGTATGGGCCGCTAACCCAGGTTTGTAACTGTGTGCGTGTTTTGGGGTTGTGAGTTATTAAAGCATTATCAAATTCCATGTTTTTGCTTACCTGCATAGCGCTTTCAATAAGCATTGTAGTGGCTTTCGCGAACATACCTCCGGCGCTTCCAACACCAGGAACAAATAGGCCAGGCGCGTTTGTATTAACGCTGTTGCCGTTTATATCCCATCTCCCCCCTGCGCATAGCGTACCTTTAATATAACCCTCTTGTCCTTCAATGCGCCCGTGGAAAGTGCCGCTTGCAGCTTCGATATGGCCTTTAAATATACCGATGTTGAATTCTACATCTCCATTGGCTTTAATAATAAATCCAAGTTTTCCTACTTGATAGTTTTCGCTCTGTATACTTCCGTTAGGCGATCTTAATATCATTTTCTGTGCGAAAAGGTTGGCTATAAAAGCTACCTCAGCTACCAGAGCTTGGCAGAAGACATCCGAGAATATGCCTAAAGGCATCCCCTGTCCTATAGAGCTGGCGGCGTCAAGGTATAACCATCCATAAGCTGGATTCTGAGACGGCCTCGGTCTCTGAACCCAGCCTGTAGAAGTCCATTGATAAACGTATTGAGTTAGCCACCTGTTAGCTCCTGTCCCTGTGTCGGGCCCGTAGTACCAGATCCAGTCGTTAAGGTTCATTTTAACGCCGCCTATTGTGCCGTCACTAAGACCAGGTACGTTAAAAGAGCCCCTGAACCTAGGAGTACCTTCAGCTATTGCCGCTGGTACTTTTGCTTTAAAAACGTCTCTTGCTACGCTGCCTATTGCTTGCGGACTAGTGTTTGGATCTCTTGCCCTCTCTGTTTCTATAAGATCGTACAATAGCTTTCTATCGAGCACTAAAGGAGGTACATTTTTTATATCTGATTCTCTTTCTTTTATAGGCCCTGTCTCATAGATATTCTCTGCGTACTCCGCAAGTGTAAGATCATATCCGTTTGGGTTTTCGCTTAAATCTGTTACTATGTACCTCTTTGCTTCCCATACTTTAGGGGTCTCTGTTTCTTCTCCGTACATCGTAGACAGGATATTCCCAAATACAGGTACTGGACCTTACCCCATCCGGTGGACACAAAAATAAGCGTGGAATAAAACTGAAGGAGAGGAAAAGATGGGGAAGAAAGGTACAGAACGGCGTGTTTACACGAAGGAATTCAAAGCCGAGGCGGCAGCA
>Ga0268262_10007346_pt1 | contig 10308 bp, 14 predicted proteins | sample TergutNc150P3_FD_190354 | JGI IMG/M metagenome (GOLD analysis project Ga0268262, IMG submission 190354) | Nasutitermes corniger P3 segment gut microbial community from laboratory colony in Florida, USA - Nc150 P3 (SPAdes) (version 2) | ecosystem: Host-associated > Arthropoda: Insects >...
TGAAAAATTTTAGCCGGCGGTAGACTGCTGCCGGATCTTACAGAGGAGGATGTATATGAACAACCTCAATTCTATCTTAATCGAAGGCAATCTGGTGAGAGACCCTCTGCTTCGATCCACACCCAAAGGGACGCAAATATGCACAATGTGTCTTGCGTCGAATCGTTATTACAAGCAGGATACAGGTTTTGAGAAGGAAGTTTCTTTCTTCGATATCGAAACCTGGGCCAAGCTTGCGGAGGCTTGCTATTCAAAAGGCAAAAAAGGACGGGGAGTGCGCGTTGTAGGCCGTCTGAAACAAAACCGCTGGAGCGACCCCGAAGGTAAATCGCACTCAAAAATCACTATCGTTGCGGAGCATGTGGAGTTTCGCCCTGAATTCAAAAAGGAAGCCGCTCCAGTGTCAAATGTTCCCTATGACGATGAGTATGACAGCGATGAAAGCGGCGAACCTGTTTTAGCGGCGGCGGGAAGAGAGCTTGAAGCTGTTGCATTCTAATCGTTAGTAAAACATCTTTCCGGTAAAAACGGCTGGATGGGGCAGGGAGCGTCTTTATTAGCCGAACCCTGCCTATTTATTTGTAACAATTCACTCTTGATAATTTAATAAATTTCGTCATATAATTTATTAAGAAAAGCGGCGGCAACACTATTTCTTCTGTTTATATTTTTTAACAAAAAAAAAGAGAGGGCAATATGTTACATAAAAACATTCTAAAAATCGTAACTCTGTTTATAGCGCTGGATTTAATTCTCATAACAAGCTGTGCGACTTCAATTCAATTAGCCGTGCAAAAGCCGCCAAACTTGAATACTGCCGGTATCAAGCGCTTGGCAATTATGCCGTTTGAAGCCAGTTCAAATACTTATAGAGAGATGGCTCAGTATGCCACTACAATAGCGACAAACAGAATACAGGAGCTTAATTATTTTACTCTTATTAACCCTTCAGATATTGAACGCCTGAAAAGGAATAATCAAAATATAGAGAATTATGTAGATGCCCAATTTATGGGGCAGATAACGCGGGTTAATGTAGTTAATGATGAGCGTCCCGGGTCGTATAAAAACAAAAACGGCGACATTATATATTATTCTGACTTAATTACCAATGTTGAAATTGAGTTTAATTATTATCTGGTGCTTGCAAGGGACAGCAGAATTATCGGGCCAATTTACAAAAAAAGAAGTTTAAGCGAAACAAGCAGAGAAAAATTTCCCGCTTCAACGCCTCTTCTTAGGTCTATTATTGACGAACAGTTAAGGTATCTAGGCCGTGATATTGCTCCGTATAATGTTCTTGAAACCCGTACTTTAGCGTCGGAGAATTCAAAAGATAAAGTTTTACTGACAGAAATGAAAAATGCCCTTTCATTGGTAAAATCGGGAAATTACAGATCTGCCCTTGACGCTTACCTTGGTATTTATGAACAATATAAAAATATTGCCGCGGCGGAGAATGTGTCTATTCTGTACGAATCGTTTGGTGAAATACAAACAGCCGCTAATTTTATGCAGAAGGTTTATAGCGATACAGGAAACCCAAGGGCAGTCAGCGTGCTTGATCGGTTGAATAGAATTTTACGGGATAAAGCTACGATTGCCAGCGAATATGGCGACACGAGGGATCAGACAAAAAAAATTGCCGATTTTGCGAGCGGAGAAATACAAAAAGTTCTTCCCAAAAACGCAAAAGTGTGGATTTATAACGATGCGGCTAATAATTCTCTGGCGGTTGCAATAGTTGACAATATAACTTCCGACTTTATTAACAAAAAAATAAGCGTTGTTGACCGCCAAAATATCAATTTAATAGAAGCGGAACAAAAATTTAACATTTCTGGTTATGTAAGCGACGATGATTTCCTAAGCATTGGTAATATGGCAGGCGCTAATACAATTGTAGTTATCGGCATAACCGGAACCGGTTCATTACGCCGTTTACAGGTGCGTGTATTGGACATAGAAAAAAGCGTTCCAATTATGCAAAGTGACACTAGTGAAAAATGGAAGATTTAAGCTTATACGGAAGAATTTCACACAAAGATCACTAAGTTTAGAAGATCACAAAGGAGGGAATAGGGGGTTTTTGTCCGTTATATTATCGTGAAGTTCACGCATAATCTTCGGACATAAACCCCTGATTTTCCCTTTGTGTTCTTTGTTTCTTTGTGAACCTCAACTGAGCCGCAAAGCGGCGAAGGTTCCCCTCTTGATCTTTGTGTGAAAATTTTCAGATCTTACTTGCAAAAAAACCGTCTTTCCAGTTAAAGCGGCTGGAATTCGGCAGGGGGGCGTTTTCGGTTACCGAGCGCATTAAATCGCGGTAGTTTGATTTTTTTAATACTTGACCTGATAAATCAATTATGAAACGCCCAAAACCGGCTTCTTTTAAAAACGGAATTTTATCAATAATAGAAAAATATTTTTTGGGATAGACGCGGGAGCCTTCGGGACTTGTTTTAAGTGAAAATTCTTCTTCCATGTTATCTGCAAAGGAATCAAAGTTAAGGACAGGGTTTAGGTTTGCTTTTACATTGAATAACGGCGGCCACGCAAAAACTGTAATAAAAAATTTTGAATGTAATACGCTGCGGCTCTGCCGTTTCCTGCCGTCTTTTTTTCCGCTGTTACGGCTTTCTATGCCTAATGTCCGCTCCAGATTTTGCCTGTTATTTTCCAGCGGCGAAATAAAACCGTCCGCTCCAAGAGAGGAAACAAACGAAAGCGCCCAAGAATTAAACATATAAAGCCATTGACCGGCAATTAATTTTACATTTTCATAATCTCTGAAAAGTGAAAAATGCCCCGGATTATTCAACACATACTGAGCGTAACCTTTTTCTGTTAACATCTTGATTTCTTCCGCCATTTTTCCGTTTTCATATCCTGCGATATTCTGGGGAAACCACGGGTCAAGCGTTAAAATAATTTCAGCGGGCTTAAACGGCAAAGGCGGCTTATTGTCGTCTAACAAATACTTCGCGTTTTTGGCGGATAGCGCAAGCATCACCTTCTGCGGACGTGAAGACTGCACAATGTAAAGATCTTCGGGGCGGGAGACCGCGATGTACAATCCTTCTGGAAAAACTTCAGTATTTTTTGAATGTTTGCCGCGCTCTTCCCGTCGGCGTATCTGCATCTGGGGAGACGGCGCTTTTTCCCTGCCCGGCCCCTTGCCGCCTGTCACTTTGGCAATTATTGTCGCGTAACGCTTTGTCATCTCTTTTATTTGTATCAGATAAACATGGTCGCCGATGTCTCCCTCAGGCGCGGAAATCCAGTAACCGGAATGTCTGCCGTCTTTCTGCGCAAATGTCAATTTATGAGAAACTCTTCCCGAGTCGTCGCTGTGATGTATCCGCACCGAATCATGAACGGAAATGGCAAGCCCTCTCGGCGGGCAGACAAGGGCGCGTCTTTCGCCGCCTGTACCCTTTACTTTTAAAATTGTTCCAAGACTGATGCCTGTGCCGCCGTCCTGTGCGGGATTCAACCAGTCAATTTTTTCGGTATTTTCTGAAGTACCGTTATTTGCAATTTCACCGTCTTGCGCGGCAGTTTTTGTCAATCCTTCGAAAAAATACCGGGTCTTTGGCCGCGCAAAATCGTTACGCAAAATCTCCTGCCCGCGCTCAATACTCCGCTGTAATTCATCTTCTTTACCATCAGCAACAGCGCCGCCGGTGATAGCGTCCACTACAAGCCGGTAAGCGGAAACTACGGTTCCCACATAGGACGCGCTCTTCATGCGCCCTTCAATCTTCAGGGCGCTGACTCTGGCGGCAGCTAACATAGGTACGCGCTCTAAAAGCTGCAAATCGTTGGGACTGAAATAGTAGCCGTTTTCGCCCTCGGCTCTATGGTACAATCTGCGGCACGCCTGAGTACACATCCCCCTGTTAGCTGATTTACCGCCCAAAAAACTTGAAAAAAGGCAAAGTCCCGAAACGCTGATGCATAACGCTCCGTGGACAAAAATTTCAAGTTCAAGATTGGTTTCGCTTTTAACGTTTTTTATCTCTTCAAGTGAGAGTTCCCGCGCCAGAACAACGCGCGAAACGCCGTGCCGCGAAAGGGCGTTTGCCCCTCTTGCGGACGCAATATTCATCTGTGTTGAAGCGTGAAGCCGCAATGAAGGAAACTCCGCCCTTGCCATTGCAACAACGCCGAAATCCTGAACAATGAGCGCGTCCGGCCCCTGATTGGCAAGGTATTTTAAAAACTGGTACATTCTGTCCGCTTCGCGCTGTTCAAAAACCGTGTTCACCGTAACATAAACTTTTTTCCCCATCTTGCGCAGAGAACGCAAAGCGCTTTCAAATTGCGCATAGGTAAAATTTGCGCTTCTTAATCGGGCGTTAAAATCCTTTAAACCGAGGTAAACGGCGTCTGCGCCTTCGCCTATTGCTGCGTCAAGCGCCTCAGGCGATCCTGCGGGAGCGAGTAATTCCATGGCTTATTATAGCATAAATAATATCAGTTATACGACATAGAGCATTAATAAAAACAAACAACTTTAATAATGATTGATAATTTTAGAAGCGGCTTCATTTATCTTACTAATAATTTCCTGCTTTTGTAACGGCGTTAGAGTTCTAAAATCCGTTGCTGCGTTATTTTGAAATAAACAATATGATTCAATTTCCAATGCGGACGCTATTTTTTCAATCATATCAGGAGAAGGGAATTTTTTCCCCACTTCAATTTCTGCGATATAGGCTTGAGAAGATTCGCATAATTCAGCTAGTTTTGCCTGCGAAAATTTGTGTATTTTTCGGAAATCCTTCAAATTTAAGATAAAAAGTTCCTGAAAAGTCATTTATTAACCCACTCTTGCTATTTTTACTCAATTTATATGCTAATTGGTAATAAATCGCTTTACAACTTGCAAATAGCACGTTATAATAATTACCTTATAGCAAGTTAAGTGCTGTATAAATCTTTATAATTAAGGAGTTTTAGAATGAAAAACAAGTTATTGGAGCTGGGAATACTGGTAATGGTGCTGGTGTTCGGAATGACGGTTGTCGGTTGTCAAGAAGAAGAAGAAGAAACAAAAAAACCGGCAATATTTTTTGATTGGGATATAACCGTAAGGGAGATACCGTCAAGTCTAAATAGACAAGGTTTTACTATTTCAATAATACGTGATGGTATAGAAAAAACTTCAGCGACTGGAACTGTTACAGATGGTAAAGCTACAGCAAACTTAAAAATCAAAGACATGGCGCCTAATAGTGAAATTTCACAAGATGTTTTTGGCAGAGATGTTTGGATTGCTTATATAGGCATTAAAATTGGAACTAATAATCCACGATTAGTTAAGGAATATGAATTTTCCAAACTTCCCGATGGCACTGATACATATGCATTGGTGAATGGTTCCGGCGGGTGGGATTATTCTGAATTTGGACCTGAAAATTAAAAGTTATAACTGCAAAGAATTTCTACCACTAACCACACGAATATCACGAACTTTTTGTACATATCTTGTCTTTGTTCGTATATGTATCGAAGATACTAGTTCGTGAGGTTCGTGGTAAATTTCTTCATTATAACAACAGACCGATTTCTTCATCGCCATGTGCGCCGACTAGCTCCTCTCTGGCTGGATCTACTATTAAATCCATGTTCTCAAGAGGAATGGCTCCTAAAAGAACTCTTCCAGAGCTAACAACCCAAGGTTGACAAGTCATTGAACGGTTTTTCCAGTGAATTTCCACCGGCTCGGCTATTTGTACCGTTTCCTTTACATTGTTTGCTAATGTAGCTTGTTTAGCTCCCACTATTCCAAGCCCCAATTGCTGGCGCAACTGCTCATTTATAACCATCGTCATTGCTCCAGTGTCAACTACAACCTTTACAATAGTCTGACGAATTTCAGGTTCTTTTATAATACCACGTCGTACATTGGTTACATCTCCGGCGTTTTTTAAAGTAATTTCTGCATGAACAAGACCCATATTTTCATCCACCATTTAAATATACAGTAAAAATCAAAATAATTGAAGGAATTAAATTTGAATTGAAAATGGCAACTATTTTTACCTAAACAACTATGAATTGTATTTTATTTATACTATACTTCTTAATATACTACAAAGCACAAACAATACATTTTTTAGAAAATTGACAAATTTTACTCGTTCTACTTGACTAAATTCTTGATTTTTATTATCCTAGCAGAACCGCATATAATGCGCAGGTTGTCTCTTCATGATTCGTGTTTGGGGGCAGCTGTTGCCCTTATAGCTCAGTTGGCAGAGCACATCCATGGTAAGGATGAGGTCATCAGTTCGATTCTGATTGAGGGCTGGTGTCAATAAAAATTGGAAAACAGGGTTTTCCCAAAATATAGAGAGGTTTTATTATGGCGAGCAAAAAGACAGCGGTTGAATTGATAGCCCTTCAATGCAGTGAATGTAAAAGGCGCAATTATACAACCAGCAAAAACAGGCGCAATATTCAAGAGAAACTGGAATTCAAGAAATACTGTCCTCATGACCGTAAACACACGCTCCACAAGGAGACAAAGATAAAATAAATAGGCGTATAGCTCAGCTGGTAGAGCGGCGGTCTCCAAAACCGCAGGTCGTGGGTTCGAAGCCTACTGCGCCTGTAGCAAGTTATGCGCCAGTAAAGGAGTATGATTGCGAGATTAGAAAAAAGCGGCATGACGGGTAATGTAGGCTTCGAAGCCTTTCAGCCGCCGAAGGAAAAGGCGACAGGAGGTCGCCGACAGGCTGAAAGGCCGGCCTGGAATGAGGCAACAGGATGTTGCCGAATGGAAGGCGAAGCCTACTGCAATGTAACCGCCATTAAAACGGCGGTTACATTAACGATAAGCGACATTAAAACGTCGCTTATCGCAGCGGTTTACGGGCGGTTATACCGCCCTACATTCCGCCTTTGGCGGAACGTCGTAAACCGCCATAAATATAGATAAGGTAAGGATAAGGAGAATTATTGTGAAGAAGATAGTTCAGTTTTTTAAAGAGTCCTATGCGGAACTTAAAAAGGTAGTTTGGCCGGGCAAGGACGATGTAATCAGCTCGGTAAAAGTTGTCGTTGTTTCTACCATTATCATAGCCGCTATTTTAGGGCTGATCGACATGCTGCTGCTCTTGGGCATTAGAAAATTATTCTAGGAACATAAGGTATATAAATGGCTACGGGCTGGTATGTCCTGCATACGTATTCAGGATATGAGAACAAAATAGAAAAAACCATCCGCATGATGACAGATAACGGTGAGTTGGACAAGAATGTCGTCCGTGATGTGAAAGTCCCTTCCGAAGAAGTCGTCGAAGTTAAGGACGGCAAGAAACGCACCCAGACAAGAAAATTCCTTCCAGGGTATATTCTTGTTGAAATGGATTTGCCAGACGCTGATATGGGATGGAAAGCTCCGTGCGCCAAAATAAAAAAGATTCAGGGCGTTACGGGATTTGTAGGGACTCCTTCGGATCGCAAGCCTCAGCCTTTGACAGGCGATGAAGCAAGGGCTATCTTGCAAAAATCGGGTGAAATTAAGGGAGAAAGAACAGTTCGCACAAGGCAGACTTTTACCCCCGGAGAGCAGGTTAAAATTATTGACGGGCCGTTTGAGTCGTTTGTCGGTACAATCGAAGAAGTTAATCAAGAAAAGAATAAGTTAAAAGTAATGGTAGGTATTTTTGGCAGAAATGCGCCTGTAGAAGTTGATCTTTTACAGGTAGAAAAAGTTTAAAAGTGGAAGTTCGCCTGACTAATAAAAATTGTTAGGTGAACGTTAATCCGGTTTGCCGCCGGATACACCACGAAGGAGTAAAAATGGCAAAGAAAAAAATTACGGCTTATGTTAAGCTGCAATGTCCGGCGGGAAAGGCGACGCCTGCCCCGCCCGTAGGACCTGCGTTGGGACCGCATGGAGTCAGCGCTCCGCAGTTTGTCCAGCAGTTTAACGACAAAACAAAGGGTATGGAACCGGGACTCATTATCCCAGTTATCATCACGGTTTATGCGGATAAATCATTTACTTTTATCCTCAAAACTCCGCCTGCTTCGGTCTTAATAAAGAAAGCAATCGGACTGGAAAAGGGATCAAAAGAGTCCCACAAGGTTAAAGTTGGCAAGATTTCCAGGAAGCAGCTTGAAGAAATCGGCAAGACAAAAATGGCTGACCTTTCAGCTAACGATCTTGACGCGGCGGTAAAAATTATTGCCGGGACAGCGCGGTCTATGGGTGTTGAGGTGGAAAAATGAAACACGGAAAAAAATACAAAGAAAGCGCCAAAAAATATAACCCGGCCAACACTTACGAGCTTAACGAAGCGTTGAATCTTGTCAAATCAATGTCTTATGCGAAGTTTGACGAGACTGTGGATCTGTCCGTAAAACTCAACCTTAAAAAGAGCCAGACCGTGCGCGATACGGTGGTTCTTCCGCACCAGTTCCGGGGCGAGAAAAAAGTGCTTGTTTTCTGCAAGCCCGAAAAAGAAAAAGAAGCCCAGGAAGCGGGAGCGGCGTTTATCGGCGCGGATGATTTAATTCAAAAAGTAAAGGAAGGCTGGACTGACTTTGATGTCGCCGTCGCGACTCCCGATATGATGAAAGATGTCGGCAAGCTCGGTATGGTTTTAGGGCGCAAGGGCCTTATGCCTAACCCGAAAACAGGGACTGTAACATTCGATCTTAAAGGCACGTTAGCTGAACTTAGAAAAGGCCGCGTGGAATTCAGGGCGGACAAGACGGGCGTTCTTCATCTTGCAGTCGGCAAGATTTCAATGGAACCGTCGCAGGTCGCGGAAAACGTCGTTACGGTTATGGCGGAAGTTAAACGCAAACGCCCCGTTGACGTTAAAGGCGAATTTATTCAATCGGTTTCGGTTGCGTCTACCATGGGACCTGGCGTATGGGTCGCCATTAAGGATCAGGATTAGGAGGACAAAATGGCAATAATCGCCAAGAAAATACAGGAAAGTAAAACTAAAGCTATTGGTGAACTCAAAGAATCATTAAGCGCCGCCAAGGATTATATCTTTACCGAGTACCGCGGTCTTACTGTAGAGCAAATCACCAATTTAAGAAAACAACTGCGCGTGAAGGACGCTAAATACAAAGTTATTAAAAATAACTTCGCCCAAATCGCGTTTAAACAGTTGTCGGATCAGGATGTGTCTAAATACCTTGTCGGCCCTACGGCAGTTACGATTACTCCTAAGGATTCCAACGAAGTAGCCAAGATACTTTTTGATTTTAAAAGAGAAGTTCCCGCCCTGCATGTTAAAGGCGCGTTGATAAGCAATACCGTATACAATGCAACCCAAACTGAGGCTTTCTCAAAACTGCCCGGCAGACTGGAACTTATTTCTATGCTTATGTCGGTAATGAACGGCCCCGCACGCAGCCTTGCAGCCGCGCTCAACGACGTGCCGTCCAGATTGGTGCGCACAATCAAGGCCATCGCTGACAAAAAGGAAAGCGCGTAAGCGCCGATAAGCGACATTAAAACGTCGCTTATCGGCACGCTAAACGACATTGAAACGTCGTTTAGCGTAGCGGTTTACGGGCGGCGCAGCCGCCTTACATTCTGCCTGTGGCAGAACGTCGTAAACCGCCATTGAGATTTGGTTGTTCCTCGCATTAAGCGAGAAATGATATATAATCGTCAGGCTTCGGTGAACTAAGTTCTAAAGAACTAAAGTTCTGAGCTGCCGTTCCTGTCGGTTTAGATAAATGCCTGTTTTGGGAATTGGCTCAGACGGGCAAGCGTTTCGTATGAAGCGTATAACACATGTTTAGGAGAAGATAATATGGCAGCCACAAAAGAAGAAATTTTAGAATCGATTGCGTCCATGACAGTTCTGGAAGTTTCAGAATTGGTAAAAATGATGGAAGAGAAGTTCGGCGTTTCAGCCGCCGCCCCTGTTGCGGTAGCGGTCGCCGGAGCCGGCGGTGGAGCAGCGGCTCCCGCGGCGGAAGAGAAAACAGAGTTTAATGTTATTCTCAAAGCATTTGACGATGCCAAGAAAATTGCCGTTATTAAAGAAGTTCGCGCCGTTACCGGTCTTGGCCTTAAAGAGGCGAAAGATCTGGTCGAAGGAGCGCCAAAACCGCTCAAAGAAGGCGTTTCCAAGGAAGAGGCGGCCAAAATCAAGGATGTCGTCACCGCTGCAGGCGGTACTGTTGAGATTCAATAAGCGTTTTGTTTTCTCATTAAGTTTATTCCACATCGGCGTACTAAGGGAAATTCCTTTGTACGCCTGTGGTTTATTTATTGTATAAATAGCTAAAAATAGTATATAGTTAAAGACAGGAAGGGGA
>Ga0268262_10007347_pt1 | contig 10308 bp, 10 predicted proteins | sample TergutNc150P3_FD_190354 | JGI IMG/M metagenome (GOLD analysis project Ga0268262, IMG submission 190354) | Nasutitermes corniger P3 segment gut microbial community from laboratory colony in Florida, USA - Nc150 P3 (SPAdes) (version 2) | ecosystem: Host-associated > Arthropoda: Insects >...
CCGTTATGGGACTGCGGGGGTTAGGCCCGGCGGCATAACGGGCGGAGTACCGGGAAAGAAGCCCCCGGTCAGCGCGGGACTCGGCATACAGATGCCAGATGAACCATGCCGCGCCGGAGCGGGAAATAATGTCTTCCATTTTTGGTTTGACCTTTGGCCACTCGCTGATCGTGACATCCTGGGTGTAAGGAATAAAAGAACGCTCAAGCAGCCGGTTAAATAATTCCGTTTCATTGGTATCTCTGCCGCCGGTTAAAAAACGCAAAAGCTGTGTTTCGCTTTTCGCGAGGCTTATGCAGTCTTTCCAGCTCAAATTGCCGCGTTCCAAAATTCCCAGGGTTCCGACGGAGTTACCGCCGCCGTCAAAACGGCGCAGTTCCCAGGCTCTATCCCGGTCTTTCCGGTAAGTTTCGCGGTAAACGTTGTTCAAAGCCGAAGTAAAAGCGGCGTCAAACGCGGCAACGGCTTCGGTAAACCGCTGTAATTCCATAAGGGAACGGCCCTTCTCAATGTACAGTTCCCCAAAACCTGATAAGGGAGATTGCCGGTCTATCAGGGTCAATTCCTTGTCGGCAATCTCCAGCCGTTTTGCGGGATTCCCCTCCAGGCGGATACCCAAAATAATTACGGGAATGTTTCCGGGTGAAAGCGCCAATGACTGCCGGTACAAGCGCTGGGCATCGCTGTACTTGCCTTCCAGAATGGCAAGCCTGCCGGACCACGCCATGAGTTTGCTTGAGTAATCGGCGTCGGCAGCCGCTTCCTTTTCCATATCGCCAATCATCCGGCGCGCCGATGTCATTTCAGCCTGCTGTTTGCGCGCCTCGGTTCCACCCGCGGCTTCCAGGGGAATGATTAACTCTTCAAGTTTCGCAAGACTCTTTTCCATCTGATCCCTGGAACTGTTAATAAACAAATCTTTTTGCAGGGTAGTACAGGCGGGAAAAAGCGCCGGTATCACGCACGCCAGAATAGCAAAAAATATTTTTCTCATCTTGTTTCTCCGATTATTTGAACTGCCAGCGGTACAGTTTCCGGTCCATTCCCAGTCCGATGATTTCGGCTTTCGCGTTGCCGCTCGAATCGACAAACAGGGGCTTTCCCCATACCGGCAGGGGGAAACCTTCCAACGAACGGAAATTGCGGGAATAACCGTGCAGGGCATTCCCCTCGCCTGAGATAAAAATTTCAGGGATCTTATCGCCATCGCAGTCAAAAGCCGTTATATACCCTTCTTCCATCACCGAAAAACCGGGGATGCTCTGATATAAAATTTCACCCGCGGGGCTTACCTGAAAGAGCGTTCCGTTAGATGAAATCAGCCAGAAATAATCCCCGTCAAAAATCGGCTGTTGGTAGAAGATACCGTCAAGCATGAGGGGGAACGGCGGAACGGCGGCGGCGTTTTCATCAAAAACCAAAAACTCTCCCGCCTGGGTAACAAAGGCCGCGTACACGCGGTTGTCGCGGACAAATAACAGCGGAGAGCCAAAACCGATACCGGAACTGCCGCTCACGCTTTCCTGTCCGCCGCCGCCTGACAGCGCATCCGACAACGACGCGGGCCAGTTGGGCAAAGCCTTGCCTTCCGCGTCAAGGAGCCAAATCTCGCCGAAAAAGCTTTTGGGATAAACTGCCGCGTAATCACGCCCGCCGCGTTTTGTCTGAATCGAAAGGAACGAAGGCGGAGAACGGAGAGCCGTCATGAATGAAGATTCCCAAACGCCCTGATCGCCGTTTATGTCAACGGTATAAACTTTTCCGTCCTCGCCGCAGAGGTAAAGCCTTCCCCCATAGGCGGCCGGAGGAGCGGAGGGCCTGATTCCGGTAAGCGCCGGAAATCCCTGCGCCGGTTCCATGTCGCCGTTTACCAGCGTTGCCCGCCCCTGGCCGCTGAGCACCCACGCGGCGGCGTCACTCTTTGTTTCCATACCCGCGGCGGGAATAATCCACAGCGGCCCCTGGCCGGAAAGTTCATGAATGCTGTTATCGGCGGGATTTATCGCAACAGCGGAATTTTCGCGGACAAGGAGTATCCGCCTGTTTTCTCCCTTGCCGGTTCCGTATACGCGGTTAGACGGATTCCCCTCAATGGTGAGGGGATAACCGTTCATAAGCGTTACGCCGCCGCCGGAACCGGGAACCAGCGCGAAAGAAACATCTACAAAACCATTGTCAAAACTCATGCGGACAAAACCCTGGCGGTATATGCCCATGAAGCTGCTTAAAAGAGTATTTGTCCGCAAAAAAAACGGCATTGACAAGTCCAGAGAATAGTACAGGCTGAACGCGCTTGAAGCGGCTTTCCCCCCCGCGATATTCCGCCAGGCCGGAGTTTTGGGCAGCACTTCATTCTTTTGTATTGCGCGTAACGCCGCGAGAAGAGTCTCCGCCGATTCACTTGCCAGGAGGTAACCCTTGTGAATGGTATAATAGGGCGAAGGCAAAAAAAGGTTCCAGCGCCGCAGCAGGGATTGCAGAAAACCGGGAACTTCAATCCGGGGAAGCCGCGTTCCGTCCAAATTCAGGGAAATATTTTCGTTAAGCACAATGGATTTAAACGCCTTGTCAAAAACCTGCTGCCGTTTCCGTTCATCAGCGACCTGAATGGCGTAGACCGGATGGGGACGGCCTTCCATGCCAAAGACGGCGAATTCCTTTCCTGACCAGGAAAAAAGCAGATCGTTAAGCGTCAAACCCAAAAGGGTGCGTGAAGAGCTATCCGCCCGTTTAAGGGCATCGTCCAGGTCGGGACCGGAAAATATCAGCGCCGCCTGATAAAGTTCTTCCAGGGTTCCCGCCGAAAGAACCGTTGCGTATTGGGTTGCGGCGGGCAGACGTTCCATCACCAGCGGGGCATGGGAACGCTGTTCCAGCAGGCGGCCCAGCGCCGCCCGCTGTGACGATACCGGGGCCGTTAAACGCAATTCAAGTTTTTTTTGCGACAGCGAAAGGCCCGCTTCCGCCATTGAATCAAGTTCAATGTTTTTCAGGATTGCCGCGATACTGGTATCCTGTCCGGCTAAAAGATTGTTGATAAAATCCGGGGAAAACAGCAGTACCACGTCGTACGCGGAAGGCTTGATGGTTTTGAATGGCTTGTCTTTTTTCTCGTCCGGACGGTTACTGTTCACACTGGATTCAAAAATCGCCGAGCTGTCGGTGATGAGCAGCAGATTATGCCAGGGGCCGATGAACAGGGTTTTGTTTTCCATACGGTATTCAAAACGGGAATTTTTTCCCGCCTGGGTATAGTACAGATGGGGAACACTGACAAAACCGGAAAACAGGGGAAGAACGCGCAAAAGCGGCGAAAACAGTCCCATATCCCAGGCAGCCAGTAAAGGCGCGGATTGTGCCGCCGCGGGAGCCGGCAGCAGGGCAAACTCAAGGCCGCCCCGCGCGGCAAGGCGCAGCAGGCGGTTTTTATAAAGGGGGCTTTCCTCCAGTGATTTAAGCGCGGGAAACGCCGAAGCCAGCGCGGGCGCCGCGGCAATTTCACCCAGGGATTCGTGGGACAGGATTCCATCAAACAGGCGCACCGGATTGGCAATGCTCATCCGAAAAATCGCGGAATCGGGAATTACCGCGTCGGGCTTGACCCGGCCAATTAAAGAACAAGAAATCCAGATAATTGATATACCAACAAGAACACAAAGCAGTATCAGGAAAAATTTACCCACACTTTTTGATTTATTTGCACCACCCTTATTCATAGATTCATAGTATATCCCGCCGGAACAAAAGAATGAAGAACCTCGCGGACAATAACCATAATTCTGGCGTGGGCAGTTTCTTTAGATGTATTTTAAGAAGATAAACCCAAGGACGAACAGGGATTTTCTAAATGCTGTTATCGTGATATAGTTATAACAAGGGAGTTGCCTATGGAACTGGATTATACTTATTGGGAAGCGGATGACGGTTTGTTCGTGGGATACCTGAACAGCTACCCTGACCACCTCACTCAGGGGCATGATCTTGCCGAACTGGAAGAGATGCTTACCGATGTTTATCAAATCCGGCAAGAAGAAGAAAAACGGCTGGCGCAAAAGCGAAAAAGCGGTGTTTTGCGGATAAAGGTTCCCGCGTGAAGCGGCACAAACTGCTTAAAGAAATTGTCAAGCATGGAGCCGTTTTCGTGCGGCATGGAGCAAACCATGATATTTATGAAAATCCGCGAACAAATACATCTACCCAAGTTCCCCGTCATACTGACATTAATGAACTGGTCGCAAAAGCAATTATAAAGTTTTTTTCAAATTAACCATAAATAATACTTCAGCCCTGCACAATGTGAACATCGCGCTGGGGGAACGGAATGTGCAAACCGGCGGCTTCAATTTTTGTTTTAATGGTTTTAGTCATTTCCCAGTAGATATTCCAGTAATCCTGATTTGCGGCCCAGGCGCGGATAGTAATTTTTACCGAACTGTCCTCAAGCGCCTGAAGGATAACCTGGGGGGCGGGGTCCTTCAGAAACCGCGTTTCCGCCGCGATGATGCTGTGCATTACCTGAAAGGCGGCGTCAACAGAATCCGAATAGGCAATGCCGACGGAAAGTTCCATGCGGCGTTTCCCGTTGCGGGAAAAATTTTTAAGGGGGCTGCCCCAAATGCTGGAATTGGGAGCGGATATGTAAATGCCGTCCGGGGTTTCCAAAATCGTGGTAAACAAATTTATCTCTTTGACCGTTCCGTTAAAGGAACCGAATTCAATGTACTCCCCCTTGCGGAAACTTCCCAGAAAAAGGAGGACAATCCCCGACGCGATATTCCCCAGAGTGTCTTTAAGCGCAAGCCCAACCGCCACGCCTGCCGCCCCCAGCACGGCGATAAGGCTTGCCGTGCTTACCCCAAAAATGTTGAGGATCATAATGGCGCAGATAATGATAATGCCGTAGCGGACAACCGCCTGTAACAGGGGAACTGCCGTACCATCACTCTGCAGCCGTTTTAAGTCGGCTTTACGTATCAGTCTCCGCGCCCCTTTGGAAAGGCTCAGGCCGAATATGAGAATGATTGCTGCCTCCGCCAGGTTTTTGGCAAGCGGCAGGATAATGACGGAATAAACTTCCCAAAAACTTGCAATTTGTTCCATTAATCTGTCCCCAATGCAGATGTACCATAAACGGCAACGGTTTTCAACCGCTTTTTGACACAGGGAACATAATATCGTAAGGTATAGAGATGGAAGAAAAGCATGAACAGCCGGCGGCTGAGCAGCCAGCAGCTTCACTGATTCGCCACGGTTCGGCGCTGTCGCTCCTTACCCTGCTTTCCCGCATCCTCGGCTTGCTGCGCGAAATGGTCAAGGCAAGCCTGCTGGGAACCAGCGCCTTATCGGACGCTTTTTCCGTGGCCTTCATGCTGCCCAATTTGTTCCGCCGCCTTTTTGCCGAAGGCTCTATCGCCGTCGCCTTTATTCCCACGTTCAAAGAATATCTGCTGGAAAATGACCGCGCCAAAAACCGCGAGTTTCTTTCCTGCATTTTTACCTTTCTTACTTTTTTTGTAACGCTGGCGGTTATGGCGGGAATACTCGCCGCGCCGTTTATTATCCGTTTTTTCGGCATGGAAGAATTTGACGAGACAGTACTGCTCACCAGAATCATGTTTCCTTTTTTGGGTTTTATCTCTCTTGCCGCCCTGTTTCAGGGAATCCTCAACAGCCTGCACATTTTTACGCCTTCCGGTCTTGCCCCGATTCTGCTGAATATTGTTACCATACTGTGCGCCTACGGCCTCAGCCCCTTCACCAAAAATCCCGCGCGGGCAATGGCCTGCGGTATTCTGATTGGCGGCTTTCTGGAAGCGGCGATTCAATTTCCCTTTGTGCTGAAAAACGGCCAGCGCTTTTTTTTCACCGGGCTTAAGCGAGCCATTACCAATCCCGGCACCCGCAAGGTACTCAGGCTCATTGGGCCGACCGTTATCGGGATGGCGGCCTATCAGCTTAATGATCTGGTGTCCACCGCGCTGGCGGGTAATGCCGGTGAGGGCGTGGTCTCAAGCCTGCAATACTCGCTGAGACTGCAGGAACTGATCCTTGGTGTTTTTGCCGTTTCCATCGGGACGGTGCTGCTGCCCAACCTGGCCGGTTACGCGAAATCTTCCCGCTGGAATCTGTTTAATGAACAGTTAATTTCCGCGATGGACATCATCGCCCTTATTACCATTCCGATAACTTTTTTTTCACTTGCCCAGGGGGAGGTTTTAATCCGCCTGCTGTTTCAAAACCGCAGTTTTAATGAACACTCGGTAGCTCTTACCCTTGCGGCTTTTACGTTTCATATGCCCGGCCTTTTTTTCATCGCCCTGAACCGTATCCTGGCCCCGGCCTTTTACGCGCAAAGCAATTCCAAATCGCCGACACTGGCGGGTATTATTTCCTTTGCGGTGAATATGCTCCTTGCGGCGATACTGGTGCGGCCCTTTCGCGGTGCGGGCATCGCTCTGGCGCTCAGCATTGCCAGCGCGGTCAATACAATTCTGCTTCTTGCTTTTCTCAAGAGTAATCCCCATATCACCGTTGGCCGCGCCCTGGGTTCCGCTTTTATCTATATGTTAAAATTATCGCTGTTATCCGCCATTGCCGTTATTCCCCTGTTGCTGTTCAGCCCCCGCCTGCTGGAAATTTTTGCCGGCAGGGGGCGCCTTATCGCCTACGGCGTTCCGCTGGCGATCAATGTTATCGTCTTTGCCTTGCTGGGAATTGCGCTGTTGTTTATTACACGGGACAAGCAGTTAAGAAAAGTGATTCGCATGATACGGAAATAGCGTATTACTGTATACTCTCAAGCGGTACAAAATCTTCGGGGTGTTCTTGGTAATGTTTGCGGCCTTCCTGTATCAACTTTTTTTCTTCGTCAGAAGTGACAATTTCAATATTCCCTTTATGTTTCATAAAAAAACCATTTTTCCCATCGCCGGAAACTCGAGGCGGATTTCTGGTCACCAGCTCATCAAGGGCATCGGCTTCTTCCTCAGTCATTCTTGGCATGGTCATCTCCTATGTACAGATGTTTAAGGATGCTGTCTCATATACCGGGCTATCAGAAACAGGGATATTCCTATTAATATCAGAGCAATACTTACTGTTAGCTGAAAAAACATAATTAACCTCCTATCCAGTTTTTAATAATATCCAGAATGCTTATAATACCAAGCAGTGTAATACCGGTAGCTACTGTGTTCAAAATCAGCATTACCCTGTTTTTCGGTTTCGACAGAACCGCAAGGATTTCATCAAGGGTTTTGCTTATGTGCCTTATGGCATCCCTGTCTTCTTTTTCCATTATTTATCTCCTTAATCGAATTTGTCAAGTTCGCAATCTTCATTTCTCCACCCGCCACGACAGGGTGCAATTCCATTTCTCCGGAAAAACAGGCCACGCAACTTTGGCGCTGAAACGTCCGTACTTAAAACGGACGGCGGTACTGAATGAGCCTTCCCATTGGTCGTCTTTTTTCGAGTATGCCGTGTAAGCCCACCTGGTTCTGAACTGAAAAATCCCCGGCGACCACAACAATTCACCGCTTGTTTTACAAGAATCGAATTCCTGGTTTACCGCTGAAAAAGGATAAGGCGAACGAACTTCCGGAGCGGAACCCAGTTCTTTGACGGAGGTTGACAAATGTATATTAAGGGGGTAAATCTGCGCTTTGGGATTTTTTGTTTTTGCGGCGGAAGCGGGCAGCAGCGCGCGGGGCAGCAGCATGGGAGGCAGATTCAGGGAAAGACCGAACGCCGCGTCATAACTATCATGAATCTTTTTTAAATCCGACGCGTTTCTGTCCGCGTTAAATGATATGCGGCTGATTCTCAGGGGGAATCCTCCGTTATCTCCGGCGCGTGGCGCGGGAAAGCGGTAATAAATGCCCGAAGAGCTCCGCTCAAAAGATTCATCCATGCGGGGGCCGCGCAGACTGGTATTAACCCGGAACAAACTGCTGCGCGCACCCTTCCATTCAATTTTTCCCGCCGTCCTCAATCCCCCTCCGGGACTGGCGCCGTCCCTCCCCACATAACGCTCCCCCATGCCGTCCGCCGCCAGTGACAAAGACCAGGGTCCCGGCTTTCCGGCGGCGCTCCAGGGCAGGGGCGGACTAATACGGATTCCCGCGTTGCCATACAAACCGCTGCCCCAGGCAAATGTCTCTGACCGGGCCCAGTCGGAACTCAGCGAAACATACGGCGTATTGAGCATGAGCGCCGCGGCGCCAAGGCGGAAATCCCGGTCCGGCAGGGGCGGGGGGTCGCTGAACCAACTGTCATTTTTTTTGGCGGGAAGCTCCACGCCGGTGTAAAAACCTTCCAGCAGCAGATCATAATTTTTGCCCCACAGCGTTTCCAGCCCCCCTGAAAATGCCGGCGCTAATTTTCCCCCCAACGGGGCTCCCAACGGGGCTCCCACCGGGGATTGGGCGGAGGCAAAACCCCGCACCGCTATTTCCGGCAAGGCGCTGTTCCGGAAAAACGCAAGACGGTTTATCGTCAAACGGGGGCTGGACAGGTATAGGTACGCCTCATCCTGTTTGGTTGATGACGTTGTTGTCCGCAAATCCGCCATTATCGGCTTGTGGTTCTCCGTATACGGCGCCGAACGTATCCAGGGACTGCGGATACGCGCCGGAAGCCCCCATTCGTCCAGAATTCCGTACAAAAAACGGGAACCGGTTGCCTGGTGGTACATCCCGAAGGACGCGCCGGTAATCACCTTTGAAGGATCATTCCAGGGCGGATCAAGCTCAAAATTGAAGGGGCGTTTATCAAGGTATTGTCCCCGCGCCAACAGCCCCGGCCACGCCAGACCAAGGCGGAAATCCCCCCGGTTTTGAAGAGTTTTACTCTCTTCCCATGAACCTGCCCACAGCAGATTCCAGGTAAATAAGGGCTGTCTTGGCAGCCCAGCCTGCCCCGCTGTATTTTCCGCAAAAACGGAAACAGCAAGCATAAGCAAGCCAGCAACAAAGAAAAAATGTTTCATACTCCTTATAGGGTGAAAAGTTGCACGGCGCTTTATTCATATTGACTAAATTCGTATTTTTTTATATATTAAGGCCAACGTACACGCATACGAGGAGGAACGATGAGCGCCAGAATACGGCTCAAAAAGTTTGGAACCAAAAAGCGCCCTTATTACCGCATTGTAGTAATGGATCAGCGGAGTCCCAGAGACGGAAAAACGATTGAGGAATTGGGGTATTATCATCCCATAGAAGCGGAAGGCAAGCAGATTGTTTTTGACATGGATAAAGCCAAAGCCTGGCTTGACAAGAGCGCAACGGTCAGCGACACAGTACGCAGAATTTTCAACAAAAAGGGCCTGCACATTAAATAGCGCCCCAAAGGTAATAACATGGAAAAAGATCTGATTGAATACATAGCAAAATCGTTAGTAGAAGACCCTTCTCAGGTAACGGTCAATGTGGTAGAAGGTGAAAAATCCACCATACTGGAGCTCAGAGTAGCCGAAACCGACATTGGCAAGGTCATAGGCAAGCATGGCCGCATTGCAAAGGCCATGCGCACCGTCCTTTTGGCCGCCACCGCCAAAACCGGCAAACACACGGTGCTGGAAATCCTCGACTAGTTACCCCAAAAAACTCACACAAAGATCACAAAGGTACAAAGATCACCAAGGGGAAATAAAGGGGTTGTTGTAAGCTATCTTATCTTGATAATTTCACGATAAGATTACAGACAAAAACCCCTTGATTCCTCTTTGTGTTCTTCTCTTTCTTTGTGTTCTTTGTGTGAATCTTCTAAGCCTGCGTTTCCGCCGTTTGCGGTACTTCAACAGCGTGTTTGGCGCTCTTCTTGACAATAAGCTCTTTGATTTTGGCGCCCTTGCCGATCTTCTCGCGGATATAGTACAGTTTCGCCCGCCGGACTTTACCGGGGCGCATTACTTCCACTTTGGCAATCCGGGGTGAGTGCAGGGGGAATACCCGCTCGACGCCTACGCCGTAGGAAATCTTCCGCACGGTAAAGGTTTTGCCAACCTGGCCGTTTTTCATGGCAATAACCAGACCTTCATACACCTGAATCCGCTCAGTCTTGCCTTCAATAATTTTGAAATGCACTTTAACCGTATCCCCCACCTTGAATTTATCGGGGTTTGCTTTCATTTGGGCGGCGTCAATCGCCTTGATTTCGTTCATGCTCACTATCTCCTCTAATACGGTCAACAATACCGTTAATTTCTTCGTTAAAAAGCCCCAATTCCCTGCCCCGCTGTATCAAATCCGGCCTGCAGCGCAGGGTTTTTTCAATCCGCTTTTCAAGCCGCCAGCGGCGGATATT
>Ga0268262_10007348_pt1 | contig 10308 bp, 9 predicted proteins | sample TergutNc150P3_FD_190354 | JGI IMG/M metagenome (GOLD analysis project Ga0268262, IMG submission 190354) | Nasutitermes corniger P3 segment gut microbial community from laboratory colony in Florida, USA - Nc150 P3 (SPAdes) (version 2) | ecosystem: Host-associated > Arthropoda: Insects > Digestive...
TTACCTTGACGGCCTTTGAAATCTGCTCAACCCCGGCAAGCAGCTTGCGCCGGGCATCTTCGTTGAACAATAACTGTTTTGCCATACTTTTCTCCTCTTCTTAATTACCGAAAATACGGTAGTTTTTATTGAATTTTGCTCCGTGGGTGGAGCGTAAGAACCACATTTGGTTCATACATAGAACGGTATCAAATTATCAAGAAATCGGCAATAGGGTAGTTTTTTGGGACAAAGCGCGATTTTGGGAGAAAGAGCCCGGTTTTAAGGACAGAACTCAATCACAAATTTAACCAAATTTTAACTATTCCTTCATTCCCCTCTAATAAATCGAGAATAATTTCAACTTAATTCAATTATTAGGAGAGGATTATGAAAATTAAACTTATCGCTATTTTAATAGGGCTTTTCGCCCTAACAGGCGCTTTTGCGGGTGGAAACCAGGACGCAGGGGGCAGTACCGCAGGCCCATACACAATCGAGGTCGGCGGTTCCACTTCGGTAACGCCCTTAATGGAACTGTTTGCGGCTGAGTACCAAAAAACAAAAACCAACATAAAGGTAAATATTAACGGGACAGGTTCAGGCGACGGGATTAAGAACGCCGGGACGGTTTACCAGATTGGTATGTCCAGCCGCGAGCTTACACCCGCCGAGCAGGGACAGGGGTTAAAAGAGACAATTGTCGCTATCGACGGTATCGCCGTTATAATGAACAAAACCAGTCCTGTAACAAACCTTACCATTGCCCAGATAAAGGACATCTACACAGGAGTCATTACCGACTGGAGCCAGATTACCGGTAACGCAAAGCGCGGTAAAATCGCTGTTATCAGCAGAGAAGAAGGATCGGGAACAAGAGGCGCTTTTGAGGAACTGGTAGGTTTTCAAGGCAAGCTTCTTGCGGGAGCCAACGAGTCCACAAGCACCGGCGCTATCAAAGCAAGCGTCGCGCAAAACCCTGATGCCATCGGTTACATCTCCCTTGGTTCTGTAGATAATACGGTAAAGGCAATCTCTGTTAACGGCGTTGCCGCGACCAATGACAATGTCAAGAAAGGCGCATACAAAATAGCGCGCCCCTTTATCGTTCTTACAGGGAAAAACGCGCGTCCCGAAAGCGCCGCCTTTATTGAGTGGATGCTCAGTCCCGCGGGGCAGGCGATTGTCTCAAAGAGCTGGATTTCAGTGAAGTAGAGAAATGAATCGAAAACTTACAGATATTTTCTTTAAATATCTGTTTAGTATAGTAGCCCTCTTTTCCGTATTGGCATTGGGGGCTATTTTGCTTTTTGTTTTCGTTCAAGGGACAATGCCGTTCTTTACATCTACTTCTTCAGGTATACGTCTTGTCGCGCAAAGGATCGATGAAATCACGGTTAACGGCGAAACTTATATCGATCATTCGACATTTATTGATATTCCTAAAAACACGGAACATATCTTAATCCGCTTCCCGTCTGAGGAAGAAATTGAAACGCTTGATATTAACGTAGACGAACATGAAAAAGATCCGCAGAAAAAACTGACGTTTACGTATAACGGCGAAGTTAAAATAACTTACCCTGAAAATTATGTTTATACGGTAAGTTGGCCTGCCGCTTTTGCCGCGCTTGAAAAAAGAATACACATAATAATTCCCGAGCCGCCGTACAGTTTCGGGAGATTTTTAACAGGCTTAGAATGGCATCCGAGCAGGGACAAGATTTTCGGTATTTTACCAATGATTGCCGGAACCATCGCCGCAAGTTTGGGGGCGATCATTGTAGGAGTGCCAATAGCCCTGTTATGCGCTCTTTTTATGGCGGAGTTTTTGGGGCAAAAAACCGCGTCCGCCGTGCGCGCTGGCGTTGAGCTGCTTGCCGGGATTCCTTCCGTAGTGTACGGGTTTTTCGGGCTTATGGTGATAGTTCCGCTTGTAAAAAACGCTTTCAAGGTGTCATCGGGCAACACCCTTCTTTCCGCCGTTATCGTGCTGGCGCTTATGATACTGCCGACGGTTATAACCATCGCCGAAACTTCGCTTAGAGCCGTACCTTCTTCGGTGCGAGAGGCAAGCCTTTCTCTCGGAGCAAGCAAGATGCAGACGGCGTGGAAAGTTGTCCTGCCGCATGCCAATTCGGGAGTAATCGCCGGAGTCATACTTGGGATTTCACGCGCTGTAGGCGAAACAATGGCGGTAATCCTTGTGGCGGGAAATTCGCCTCAGCTTACACTCAATCCGCTTGCAAGCGTAAGAACGCTAACCTCTACAATCGCCATGGAGATGGGTTATGCGTCGGGCAGGCACAGCGAGATGCTTTTTTCAATCGGCGTAACGTTGTTTTCGATCATTCTTATTCTTAACAGCCTGATTTTATGGTACCGCCGCCGAATGGAGGTGGAATTGTGATAAGAATTAAGAAGCGAAAAATAATTGACGGAATAATTTACGGCGTAATGGCGGCGGCTATGGTCGCTGTTCTTGCCGTCTTATTGTTTATTATCGCCTACATTTTCAAATCTCAAGCGGGCTACTTTAGTTTTTCATTTTTATTCAGCAAGGAAGACGGAATTCTTCCCATGATTGTAACCACTCTTTATGTGGTGCTAGTTTCGATAATTGCGGCCCTTCCCGTGGGAATCGCGACCGCTATCTTCCTGAACGAATATTCGGGCAACTCTTCGTTTATAAGAATTCTGCGTCTCGCGATTGAAACCCTTGCGGGGATTCCTTCTATTATATACGGACTTTTCGGTCTTCTTATGTTCTGCAGAATGTTAAATTTCGGCCAGTCCATAATAGCGGGCGCTTTCACGTTAAGCATAATGATACTGCCAGTTATTATCCGCACTACCGAGGAATCGCTTAAATCAATTCCCGATACTTTCCGCGAAGGATCTCTGGCGTTAGGAGCAACCAAGTTTCAAACAATCATTCATGTGGTGCTTCCTTCCGCGCTTCCGGGGATTGTAACTTCCGTAATTCTTGCTATAGGCAGGGTAGTGGGAGAATCAGCGCCCGTACTGCTTACGGTCGGCCTTACAAAAAATATGCCGCGTACAATTTTTGAATCAGGCAGAACGCTTACAATTCATCTTTATTACCTTACAAATGAGGCGGTGCGTCCCGAGGATTTCGGTATCGCTTTTGCAACCGCCTTTATGCTGGTAATTCTTGTTGTAATAATAAACACCGCGACAAAAATTATGACTGCGAATTTCAGAAAGAAACTTGGAGAAATACAATGAGCAGTAAAAAAATAGAAGTAAACGGACTTGATCTTTATTACGGTGATTTTAAGGCTTTATCGAATATTAATTTCTCGCTCGCAAAACAGGATGTGGCGGCGCTTATCGGTCCTTCGGGCTGCGGGAAATCTACGTTTATCAGGATATTGAACCGCATGAACGATTTAATTCCTTCATGCAGAATAACAGGCGAAGTTTTTCTGGACGGCAAGGATATTTACGGTACGATGGATGTTACGGAATTGCGCAGCAGGGTAGGCATGGTATTTCAAAAACCCAACCCTTTTAACATGAGCGTATTTGACAATGTCGCGTACGGAAAGCGGATGCAGGGGTTAAAAAACAAAGGGAAGATCGCGGACATTGTGGAATTATCGCTTAGGAAAGCGGCTCTTTGGGACGAGGTAAAAGACAGATTGAAAAAACCCGCTCAGGCGCTATCAGGCGGACAACAGCAAAGGCTGTGTATCGCAAGAACTGTCGCGATGGAGCCTGAAGTTATTTTGATGGACGAGCCGACAAGCGCACTTGATCCAATCGCGACGGGGCGAATTGAGGAACTTATCGGAGAGCTAAAAAAAGATTACAGCATTATAATTGTTACGCACGCCATGCATCAGGCTTCCAGGGTAAGCAATAAAACCGCGTTTTTTCTTTTGGGAGAGTTAATCGAATATAATAATACAAGGGAAGTTTTTACGAACCCAAAAGATAAAAGAACGGAAGATTATATTTCGGGCAGATTTGGTTGAGGTAAATATGAATACAAGAAACATTTTTTCGGAAGAATTAAGCCGTTTGCGCCACGATATTCTGTCGATGGCTGCAAGAGTGGAAGGAAATCTCGGCAAGGCTCTCTCGGCGCTAAGGACGCGAAACGCGGATCTGGCGAACGAAGTGCGCGCCGACGATTCGGCTGTGGACGCGCTTCAGTTGCAGATTGAGGACGATGCCGCGATTGTTATAGCGACCCAGCAGCCTGTGGCGCGCGATCTGCGCGAGCTTGTTTCGGTTTTTAAGCTTACAAGCAATATCGAAAGGGTAGGGGATCACGCCGTTCATCTTGCCCGCGCCGCGAAAAAACTGGCGAAAACGGGAGATTCCTCTTTTCACGCGCAGGAACACCTTGAAAAAATGGCGGAGACGGGGCAGATAATGCTTCGCGCGGCTATTTCCGCTTTTATGGCGCAGGATGCTCAGGCGGCGAGGGAAGCGGCGGCAATGGACGCCAAAATCGACGCCGAGCATAAAGTCCTGACAGAGGATATACTTAAAGTAATGAAAAAGAAATCGGAACTTGTAAAAGAAGCCCTTCAGATACTTCATACATCCAACCAGTTAGAAAGGCTTGGTGATCATATTACAAATATATGCGAAGCTGTTATTTATATGATAGAAGGTAAGCATGAGGAGTTAAATGAGTAAGGCGGTAATTCTGATAGTGGAAGATGATCCTGAAATTCAGGAACTATTGTCTCTTTCATTGTCCAAAGAAGGCTGGAAACTCATTCAGGTAAAATCAGGGGAAGAAGGTTTAAAGATACTAAAGTCAAAAAAGGTAAATTGTATTCTTTTGGATATTATGCTTCCGGGAACAGACGGTCTTAATATCCTTAAAAAAATAAAAAATATTGAACTATGCAGAAATATTCCCGTTATTATGACCACCGCCAAAGGCGAAGAAGCCGATATTGTCGCGGGTCTTGAATTGGGCGCGGACGACTATGTCGTAAAGCCCTACAGCCCCAAGGTGTTAATCGCAAGAATACGCGCGGGCCTTCGCCGTCAGGAAGAGAGCGGCGTTAAAAAAACAGACACCGTCTGGCAGCAAGGAGAAATCAAGCTTGACGCTGCGCGCCATATTGTATTTTGCGGCGACAAACAGCTTGACCTTTTCGCCACCGAGTTTGCCCTGCTTAAACATTTTTTGTCCAATCCGGAAATTGTTTTTTCGCGTAACCGGATTATTGAGGCGATAAGGGGTCCCGATTATCCAGTTACCGACCGTTCCGTGGACGTACAGATACTCGGCTTGCGGAAAAAACTCGGGAAAGCCGGAGATATGATCGAGACCATACGAGGCGTCGGTTACCGCCTTAGGATACAGGAGTAAAGATAAGCAATGACAATTTTTAAAAGAAGCTTGCTTACTTTGGGAACCGCTGCGCTTGCGTTTTCGGCTGTTCTTGTAATTACTTCTCTTGCTTTCATGAATTCGCTGTATTACGAAATTAATATGCTGGGACTTAAAAAAACGGCAAAAACTCTTATGACCGCAATAGGACATGATCGCTTGACAGAAATATTTTTGAATAATGAAGTTAATGCGGATCTTCCCGTAGACGAGTCGAGCGATTACCGCCTTAGTCTTATTACCGTTTCAGGTTATGTGCTGTGGGATTCCCATGTAAAAGACGGACTTGTGAACCATATTGATCGTAAAGAAATAGCGGCGGCCTTGGAAGGAAGAGAAGAAAGCGCGCGGCGTGATTCAATCAGTACGAATATAAAACGTATTTATTTTGCAGTACCGGTATTTGAAGACGATATTGTATTAGGTGTATTCAGGCTTTCCGCCGCCGTTCCGGAATTCGGAACACGCATATCTTCGATTATTTTTCCGTTTATTATTTTTTCTTTTATTGTTGCTTTGGCTGTTTTTTGGGCCGTGTACGCAATATCACGTTCTCTTTCAACTTCAATCGAAAGGCTTGTGGATATTACTCAAGCTGGCGCGTTGTTGCTGTCAGGCCCCGAAGCGGGAGAGCCTGTATCACCCGAATTTGTAAGTTTGGAAAAAGCGATAAGGGCTATGACATCCGAGCTTAATTTCCGGCTTGAACAGGCAAAAGCTGAAGGCGCAAGACTTGAAGCGATACTTAACGGAATGTCAGAAGCTGTTTTTGCGATGGATTCCAATCTAAAGCTTCATTTGGCAAATCCGCGCGCCATGGGATTGTTCAATATCGGTAACAGGAATATAAATAAATTATCCCTGCTTGAAGCGACTCATTCTACGGAACTGGAAGAAGCCGCAAAAAAAGCGCTTTCGTCCAACGGCGTTTTGGAAATGGATTTGACTTTGCGCACCGGCGCGGAACAGCAGTTTCAGGTTTATGTTTCCCCGCTTTCAAGCGTTAAAAACGGAGTAATCATTGTTCTGCAGGAAGTAACGCGCCTTGTAAAACTTGAAAGGATACGCAAAGATTTTGTCGCCAATGTTTCTCATGAGCTTCGCACTCCAATTCAAATTATCAAAGGATTTTCCGAAACATTGCTTGACACTTTTTCAGAATCGGACGGCAAGAATGAGAAAAAACAATTAATTCACTTTATAGAAATTATATATAAAAACGCCAATACAATGGAAAATCTTACCAACGATCTTTTGATACTAGCCGATTTGGAAAACGGATCGGCTAATGTCCGCGAGCCGGAAGAATTAACAATTATATCACTGATTGACGAAGCAATTTCTTCCGTTGAGTCGCAGGCAAAAAGAAAACAAATAGAGATCAGTGTTGATTGTTCAGGCGAATTAAGGGCATGCCTTTACGGTTCTTTCATTATACAGGCGCTGATCAACCTTATAGACAACGCAATTAAATATTCACAGGCAAAATCAAAGATTTGGGTTAAAGCGTACAGCGATGGAAAAGAACTGTTTTTGGAAGTGCACGATAAGGGGATAGGGATTCCGAATGAATACAGGGAACGAATATTTGAAAGATTTTACCGTGTTGATCGATCCAGAAGCAGGGAAGCGGGGGGCACGGGGCTTGGGCTTTCCATCGTCCGGCATATCGCCTTGCTTCACAAGGGGACAGCCGAAGTGGAAAGCCGCGCCGGAGAAGGTTCTGTTTTCAGGTTAAAAACCCCCCTGAATTTTCACCTTCTGTAAACCCGTATAAAATTATTTATCGTTTATTATAATGTCTGAATCGTCACCTTCCGTAATTTCAAGCAATTCTACCGTAAAGATCAATGTTGAGTACGGCGGAATGATCGACTGGATTCCGTCTTTCCCGTAAGCCAAATCCGACGGAATATAGAAACGGTATTTGCTTCCTACGCTCATTAGTGTAAGACCTTCTGTCCAGCCGCTTATTACCATCTCAAGCGGAATAAAAGCGCCGTCATCCTCGTTGGAACTGTCAAAAGGAGTTCCGTCAATAAAAGTTCCCGTGTAATAAACCCTTACAACGGATTTCGCATTGGGTTTTTCTCCGTTTGTTTCGGTAATGACTTCATATTGAAGTCCGGACGGGGTAACTTTAATTTCAGGACGCTGACTGTTCTTTGTCAGGAATTCAACCTCGCGGCGTTTGTTTTCTTCCGATGTTTTATCCATAGAGATTTGTATTGCGGATTCAACAATTTCCATTGCTTCTTGTTCGCTGAACTGGAGTTCAAGGTCTTCCAATATCGCTTTTACGCCGTCGGTAAAAGCTTTGTAATCAAGTTCCAGATCAATAGACTTAAGATTTGAAGCCATTAACATGCCGAAAGCGTAGCTGATTTTGGCTTTATCATCGGCCTTTTTGTAATCTTCTTGAATTGCCCTTGCCTGCAAAGAAAATGCGGGGAGAAGCAGACATACAATAATAAATAGTTTCTTCATACTTACCTTCCTTAAATTATTTTACTATATCGAGAAGCTCGACATCAAAAATCAACACTGAATACGGGGGTATGGGACCCGCTCCTCTCGCGCCGTAGCCTAATTCCGACGGAATATACAGCCTATATTTACTGCCCACGCTCATTAATTGCAGTCCCTCTGCCCATCCGGCAATGACTCCTTCAAGGGGAAATTGTATCGGATCACTGCCATAAGAGCTGTCAAAAGTTACTCCGTCAATTAACTTTCCTTCGTAATGCACTTTGACCATATCGGTAGCGGATGGTTTTTTTCCTGTTCCTTCCTTAATAACCTCGTATTGTAGACCGCTGGAAGTTGTTTTAATTCCCGGCTTTTTGCCGTTTTCGACAAGGAAATCGATTCCTTCTTGTTTGGATTCATTCATACCGTTTTCCATTTCACTCATTCTTTTTTCCATAATGGCGTTAATAGCCTCTTGAATTTTCTGATCGGCTTCATCTTCAGAAAACCGTGTTTTTTTCCCTGAAAGCGTGTCTTTTATTCCCATAATGAACTGTTTCTGGTTAGGGATAATGCCGTCGGTTACAAATCTTGAGTTAATAAACATACCCATGCTCATGCCGAGCGCGTAAGATGCGTCTTTATCAAGAGTTTCTTCTTTTGATGCGGAATCGGATTTGCCTTTGCACCCCCCAAAAAAGAGGGTTAAAATCAAAATAGTATAAAATATATTGCTTTTCTTCATTAATAGAGTATAGCGGATTTTTAGGGATATGAATAGTGGTTCCCCCGCTTGATTTCCCTTTAAAATCGAGGTATAATCTTCCTATCTTATCTACCATATAATGAGGAAGAAAATGGCTGAAAAAAACAAAGTAATGATTGACGGTAACAATGCGGCCGCCTATGTGGCGCACGCCTTAAGCGAAGTAATCGCGATTTATCCGATTACCCCTTCCAGCCCGATGGGGGAATTCTCCGATGAATTTTCCGCCCAGGGGCGCAAGAACATCTGGGGAACCATCCCGAATGTTGTAGAAATGCAGTCCGAAGCGGGAGCCGCGGCGGCTGTTCACGGAGCGCTGACAACAGGCGCGCTGTCCGTTACTTTTACGGCATCTCAGGGGCTTTTGCTCATGATTCCGACTATGTACAAGGTTGCCGGAGAACTTACTTCTACGGTATTCCATATATCGGCGCGCGCGCTGGCGACATCGAGCCTTTCGATTTTCGGCGATCACCAAGACGTAATGGCTTGCCGCCAGACCGGTTGGGCCATGCTTGCTTCCAACAATGTTCAGGAAGTAATGGACATGGCTTGTATTTCACACGCTTCAACCCTGCGTTCCCGCATTCCTTTCCTTCATTTCTTTGACGGTTTCCGTACCAGCCATGAGCTTCAAAATATCGAAGAAATTTCTTACGACGTAATGCACCAGATGATTGATGATGATCTTGTAACCGCCCACCGCACAAGGGGCCTTACCCCCGAAAAACCGAGTATCCGCGGAACAGCCCAAAACCCGGACACCTATTTCCAGAGCCGCGAAGGCGTGGACAAGTATTACGAAAAAGTCCCCGGCATCGTTCAGGCGGAAATGGACAAGTACGCGAAACTGACAGGCAGAGCCTACCATATATTTGATTACTACGGCGCGAAAGACGCTGAAAACGTAATTATCATAATGGGATCGGGTGCCGACACCTGCGAAGAAACAATCGACTATCTTAACGGCAAAGGCGGAAAAACAGGCATGGTAAAAGTCAGACTGTTCCGTCCCTTTGACGCGAAACTTTTTGTGAAAGCCCTGCCTTCCGGCGTTAAGGCAATCGCCGTTTTAGACCGCACAAAAGAACCCGGTTCTTTGGGCGAGCCGTTATATGAAGATGTCCGCACCGCTATCGCTGAAATGCAGGCCTCGGGCGAGTTCAAAGGCAACCCCGTTGTAATCGGCGGACGCTACGGTCTTGGCTCAAAAGAATTTACACCCGCAATGGTAAAAGGTATTTATGAAAACCTTTCCGGCAAAAAGCTTGCCAACTTCATTGTCGGTATCAAGGACGATGTTCTCGGAAAGAGCATCGATTACGATCCGCATTTTGTACTGGAAGAAGAAGGCTTAACCGAAGCGTTGTTCTACGGACTTGGCGCGGACGGCACTGTCGGCGCGAACAAGAACTCAATCAAGATCATAAGCGAAGCGAAGCCCGATCTTAACGCGCAGGCGTACTTCTCCTACGACTCCAAAAAATCAGGCGGCTTTACGGTTTCGCATCTTCGTTTCGGCACCGGCCGTATCAGGAGGCCGTACCTTATCAACTCCGCCGACTTCCTCGCGTGCCATAAATTTTCCTACATGGAAATGTACGACATGCTCAAAAGTATCAAGACAGGCGGCACATTCCTTCTTAACAGCCCGTTCAAAGCGGCGGATGTATGGAAGAATCTCCCCGTAGAGGCGCAGCAGCGCATAATC
>Ga0268262_10007349_pt1 | contig 10307 bp, 9 predicted proteins | sample TergutNc150P3_FD_190354 | JGI IMG/M metagenome (GOLD analysis project Ga0268262, IMG submission 190354) | Nasutitermes corniger P3 segment gut microbial community from laboratory colony in Florida, USA - Nc150 P3 (SPAdes) (version 2) | ecosystem: Host-associated > Arthropoda: Insects > Digestive...
CCGTGATTGTTACTTCCGTCTTTGCGGGTCCTTCCGTGTATTTTTTGCTTCCGCCTTCCGCAGTTGTAAAACTGGTTATGTTTGAAGTTACAATGCCGTCGGCGGAAACAGCTACTTTTGTTGAGTCGCCGGAAGACCATGTTATGGTTTTACCGCTCATTTCGGAGCCAAGCATGGCTTTAAGATCCTTACTGCCGCCAACGGTCAAGTATACCGTTTCAGGCGATGTACCGGTTCCGGGAGTTGTTCCCGTTCCGGGAGACGTTCCGGTTCCCGGTGATGTTCCGTTTTCCGAAGTTGTTTCAGTCTCGGTCGGTGTATCAGGGGTCTGTTTACAGCCAAAAAGAGACAAGACTATCATTAAGGAAATGACAATTCGCATAATTTTCATGTTTTCCTCCTATAAAAATTATGCCCTTAATATATATCACCGTAACGCCTGACCGTTAGGAGAATATTATTATTTGTTATGTGAAAATTAATTTTGAGGCGTTTAATTAAAAAATTATCGGACTATTATAAATTTTCTACAAAGAATTACCAAGTTGTCGGTATTGCTCCTACAAACTTATAATATGCGGGTTTGGCTTTGCCGTCTTTGTCAAACAATAATGGCAAAGCCCTTGAACGCCAACTTTGATTATCGGTAATGCCCCAGAATGTTATGCGTTCTATTATGTCTGCAAAGTCTCTATAAACTGTCATATATTCCGAATATTTCGTTGCTTGCGTAATTAATCCATTGTTTGTTACGGCGGTATTACTGCTATATTCACTCCAACTCTGAGCCAGTACGTCAAGCTCTGTAACGGATACTTTTATGCCTGTTAGTTGCCTGAACTTTGTTAATGTATTTCTTATATTCCCTGCCGATACGCCGGCATTGTGATGTTCCTGCATTCCTATTCCTTCGATAAGAAGTCTTGCGGGGTTTTCTCCTTCAGGTTTATCGCCGGAAGTAAGATATTTTTGATTCACAGCATTTACCATATTATAAATTATTGTCGCTTTTCCGCTTTGATCGGTATTAAAATCGTTGTAATAAAGTATTGCGTCAGGATCCGCAAGACGAGCCGCAAGAAATCCCTCATATACAAAATCTGAACCGATAGCCTTAAACCATGGATTTTCTTGCCGTATTGCGCTTGTCCATGTAGATCCCGGATTGTCCGGGAAAGCTTCGTTTAAAACGTCCCATGAGTAAATTCTTCCTTTAAAATGAGTTACAATATCGGTTATGTATGTTTTCATTGCATCAAGCGCCGCCGCTTTTTGTTCGGGAGTAGGGGGAGAACTTGCAGAAGCCCCTATGGCTGTTTGCCATGATGGAATTTGGCTGTGCCAAAGTAATGTATGTCCAATAACCTTGAATCCTGAGGCAATAGCGGAATCTACAAAACTGTCTGATGACCAATTATAGCTTCCTTGGTTTGGCGCAATCGCGTTTGGCTTCATGCTGTTTTCCGATGTAAGCGCATTATAGTGACGAGTTAACGTTGCGCTTGCGCTATTGCCGATATTTCCCAACAAGATTTTTGACGGGAATCTGTCTTTAAGCGGCGGCAAGTCCATAATTTTTTCCTGCGCTTCTGTAGTCGCGATTACTTTAAATTTTTGGGTTATATTATCCGACGTTTTTGCTGTTATTATTACTTCCGCTTTTGCGGGACCTTCCGTGTATTTTTTACTTCCGCCTTCTGCGACTGAAAAACTGATTATTGTCGCGGTTGCAACGCCGTCGGAAGTAACCGACACTTTGGATGTATTTTCCGAAGACCATGTTATGGTTTTACCGCTCATTTCATCGTTAAGCAAGGTATTAAGGTCTTTATTATTGCCAACTGTCAGAATTACTACCGTACTCGTATCCGGCGGTATTACCACCGGCTTTTCAGGTTCAGGTTGCAATTTACAACCAAAACAAAACAAAACTATTATTAAAATTATACCAATTCGTTTAATATTCATTTTTTCTCCTGTAAACACGAAAATTATAATATTATTATATCACACTAACGGCTATTTGTCATGCAGAAAAATCGTAAATTCCGCTTCGTTTGCTTCTCTAACGCGCGGACGCTAAGCCTGTCGAAGCGTCCTGCTCCATGAGAATACCATCATTTCTCTTTGTTCGTATGTTTAACTGCCGCTATTTGCAGAAAATTTTAAATTATCAAATAATCTTTTAATTAGATGAGTCAAAAAATCAATATTGTATAACAAAAGAGAATTACGGTATTATATTTATATCATCATATTTTAAGGAGAGAAAAATGAGAAAATTATTTTTTATCGCCGGGATATTGGTTTTTGCTCTTGTTTTCGGTATGACGGTTATCGGGTGTAAAAATGAACCGGATGAAAAAACAAAAGAAGAAAAGAAAGAAACCTCAAAAGAACCGGAATTAATCGCTATTCCGAATATCTTAAATATGAGCGATGGAACGAATATTACAACAGCGTCGCAATGGTCTTCCCGTAGAACGGAAATCCTGACAATAATGCAGGATAATTCTTATGGTCAGTGGCGTTCCGGAGAAACTGTCACTTACAGCGTATCAGGCAATACACTAACGGTATATGTTTCACATAACGGGCAAAATGCGCAATTTAACGCGACGGTTGAACTGCCGGCAACAGGCGCGCCTCCCTCGGACGGGTGGCCTGTAATTTTTGCCTTTGGCGGTCTTGACGGCGCGGATTCAATGATGGGCTCAAAAGGAAATCCGCGGCAATACGCTCTTGACAAAGGATACGCAAATATCAGCGTTCCCACGGGAACTGTCGCCTCGGATAATAACAATCATATCGGCGCATTCTACACTCTGTATCCTTACGGTTCCACAGCCGAATCGCAAACGGGAGTTTTAATGGCATGGGCATGGGGCGCAAGTAAAGTGTTAGATGCTCTGGAAGCAGGAGCCGACGCTGAATTCGGCATTAATGCAAACAACACAATTATTACCGGAACCTCAAGGAACGGAAAAGCCGCCGCCGTGGCGGGAGCTTTTGAAGAAAGATTTAAAATTACCGTTCCTGTTTCTTCAGGTGCGGGAGGAGCGGCGATATACCGTTACAACAGCGCCGGGCAAACTTACAGTCTTAGCGGTTATTTTAGCTATAACGGCGGCGGCAGTTGGACAATCGACAGCAATAATCCTCAAAGCCTTGGCTCTATACAGGGTGATTCGGGCGGCGGCTGGTTTAACGCTAAATTCAAAACATTCGCTAAACCGGAAAACCTGCCTTTTGATCAACATTTCCTTTTAGCGTTATGCGCCGATACCGACAGACATCTGTTTATGGTAAACGGGTTTGAATGGGACAAATGGACGAATCCTCCGGGTTTCTTCTATAATTTTGAACTGACAAAACCCGTGTTTGAGCTTTTAGGCGTACCTCAAAACATTGCGGTCTCCATGCACCGTTACAGACATGGGCTGGAACAGGAAGATATGGTTAAATTAATAAAATACGCAAATTACGTCTTCTACGGGATTAAGGATTTAAACTTTGAATATGCGGAAACAAACAAACCAAAACCCGCAACATGGGAAGATTTTATGAATGATTTGCAAAAGACTCCGTTCTCGGCGTCAGTCAGCCCCAATAACAATAAAACGTACGAGTCCGGAAAATTTAAAAAATAATTATTTAGTGAAAACGCGCGATAAAGATATTACCGTATTATTCGCTAATATCTTTATCCGCGGCGTACTTTATCGTCCCAAACAACCATATTATCGTTTTTTTAATCATCAATATAGTATATTTATGTTTGAAATATAAATCAAATATGCATAATTGACCATTTTTCGTCTTGTCGAAATCTTTCATTTTTGATAACATAAAACAATGGTGAGACCGGAAATACTGCAAAAATATTCTCTTTTTGGCGGACTTTTGGAAGAACAAATACAGGTCATAATTCCGCTTATGACAGAAGAGAAATTCAATCCCGATGAATTTATAATTACAGAGGGAAGCACAAACGACAAAATATTTTTCATAATCGAAGGTCAAGTATCGGTGATTAAGAAAGGTATTACGATTACCCACTTTGGCGAGGGCGAGGCTTTTGGAGAAATGGAAGTGCTGGACGTTATGCCGGCTACCGCATCCGTAAAGGCGACTTCGCAGGTTACAACGATGTCGATGTCCAATAAAACTCTGCGCGAAATTTACAAGATGGATGTAAAAGTTTTTGCTCTTATGCTTATGAATCTCGCGCGGGATCTTTGCAGACGTTTACGTAAAACAGGTGAAAGACTTACTTCGTCATCAAGATAATGTAATTAACAGGAGGTATTATGATTTTTAACCCTGAATACGAATGTATGGAACCTCAAGCGCTAAGAAAACTTCAGCTTGCCGCGCTTAAAAATCTTGTGGAAACTTTATATTCAAAAGTACCGTTTTACCGCGAAAAATTAAATGAGGCGGGGGTTGTCCCCGGGGATATTCACACTATCAAGGATATCGAAAAATTGCCCTTCACTACAAAGGATCACTTGCGGATAAATTATCCTCACGGTCTTCGCGCCTGCCCTCAGGACAGAATTGTGGAAGTTCACATGAGTTCCGGCACGACCGGCAAACCCGTAGTCAACGAATACACAATAAAAGATATTGATATTTGGCGGCAGTCTATGGCAAGAACTATGGCGGGAGCCGGTTGTACGCGCGACGACATTGTTCAAAACTGTTACGGTTACGGGCTTTTCACAGGCGGCGCGGGCGCGCATTACGGTGCGCTTACTATCGGCGCGGAAGTTCTGCCCATGTCCAGCGGCAACACAGAACGCCAACTAATGGTTCTGCGCGATTTCGGCTCGACCATGCTCACATGTACACCGTCTTACGCGCTCTATCTTGCCGAAGAAGCGGCTGAAGCGGGCATCGATCTTAAAACGTTGCCAATCAGCAAGGGTTGTTTCGGCGCTGAACCGTGGAGCGAAAATATGCGCATCGAGATCGAAGATAGGTTCAACATGAAAGCTTACGATATTTACGGTCTTACGGAAATTATCGGACCGGGAGTCGCTTTTGAGTGCGAAGCTCAAGACGGACTTCATGTGAACGAAGATTTTTTCTATCCCGAAATTATCGATCCAAACACAGGAAAAGTTTTGCCCGCCGGAGAAAAAGGCGAGCTTGTCTTTACCACGATAACAAGAGAGGGAACTCCGCTCCTGCGCTACCGCACAAGGGACATCACATTTATAATTGAAGAACCCTGCTCGTGCGGACGCACGACAAGGCGCATACATCGGCTCTTTGGTCGCACAGACGACATGTTGATCATTCGCGGCGTAAACGTATTCCCAAGCCAGATTGAGCAGGCGCTTATTGAGATTGAAGGGACAGAGCCGCAGTACCTCATCATTGTCAATCGCGGCGAAAGCCATTTGGACGAAGTAGAGCTGCAAGTCGAAGTCAAGAAAGAATTTTTTAGCGATGAAACACGCGGTCTTGAGGAACTTCGCAGTCGCATAGAACACGTAATGAAGAGCAAATTGCAAATCGGCTTAAAGGTAAAATTGGTTGAGCCGAAAACCATTGAGCGTTCCATTGGAAAAGCAAAAAGAGTTATTGATAACAGGAAAATTTAAATTATAATAAAGAGAGGGTAACTATAACCGCGTTGCGGTGATTTCGATTAAACAAGCCTGACCGCTTGTAAGTGGTCAGGCGAACAATGAGGTTAAAAATGGGAATTAAACAAATATCGGTTTTTTTGGAAAACACAACGGGCAGATTAAGCGAAGTTACAAAGACTCTCGCCAATGCCGGAATAAACCTTAGGGCAATAAGTATTGCCGACACCGCAGATTTTGGAATTTTACGCATTATTGCCGACAAGACCGACAAGGCGGTTGAGACTCTGACTCAGGCGGGATTTACCACACGGCAGACTGACGTAGTAGCGGTTGAAATTGAAGACGTGCCGGGAAGTCTCGCTAAATTGATGTCGTTGTTTCAGGAGTCGCAGGTAAACATCGAATACCTTTACGCTTCGCTTGAAGGACAGGTTGGAAAAGCAGTTGTCATTTTTAAGTTGAAGGATCACGACAAAGGACAACAAATACTAAGCTCTAAAGGCTTTAAATTAGCGGATAACTTTTAATGAAAATATTGATGGTTTCCAGCGAGGCTGTTCCTTGGGCAAAAACAGGTGGTCTTGCCGACATGGTTTCAGCCCTTTCGATAAACCTTGCCAAACTTGGACACGAAGTAAAAATTGTTATACCTCGCTACTATTCGGTTGACCGAGGCGATTTGAAACTTCTGCCAGGCGCAATGGGAACGCCCATGGGCGGCGGCATTGAAGAATGGAGCGCGGTTTATTGTACCGATATGCCCGGAACAGGCAAAAAAAATCCCGTAAAAGTTTATTTTATCGACCATGAAATTTTCTTTGGAAGGGACGGCATTTACGGCAACCAGACAGAGACCGATTTTATCGACAACCCTCGGCGTTTTTCTTTCTTCTGCAGAGCGGCGTTTCAGCTTTGCCGTAAAATCGAATGGTATCCCGACGTTCTTCACGCCCACGACTGGCCTGCGGCGATTGCGCCCGTCTATCTGAAATTTGCGGAAAGAGTCCCCGGCGGCGACAAAGGTTTTAAAAATACAGTTTCAATTCTTACGATTCACAATCTTGGCTATCAGGGGATATACAACAAAGACAATTTTAATTACATGGGACTTGGTTGGGACGTTTTTTACAACGCCGGTTTTGAGGACTGGAGCATGCTTAATATGCTTAAAGCCGGTCTTTACAGCGCTGACAAGCTCAACACAGTTTCACCTAACTACGCCGAGGAAACAAAAACGCAGGCTAACGGCTTCAGGCTGGACGGTGTTTTGCGTTACCGAAGCGCTGATTACTGCGGAATATTAAACGGCATTGACACAAATGTATGGAATCCCGCAAAAGACAAGCATATCCCTGAGCCTTACTCTTTAAAAAACATGGAAGGTAAGGCAAAAGCAAAAACCGCTCTGCAAAAAGAGTTTGGTTTGCCTCCCGACCCGGAAGTGCCGATTATCGGAATGGTTACCCGTCTTACTGATCAAAAAGGAGTTGGCGATCTTTTTGGACCCACTTACGGCTCCGCATGGTCAATTTGCCGCGATTTACATTTGCAAATGGTACTGCTCGGTTCCGGCGAATACTGGTGCGAGAGCGAAATCTCAGGTCTTGCTTCCCGATTATCAAACTTCAAGGCAAAAATAGGCTACAGCGAAAAAATAAGCCATCTTATCGAAGCAGGTTCCGACTTTTTCCTGATGCCCAGCCGTTACGAGCCATGCGGCTTAAACCAGATGTATTCGCTTATTTACGGAACTCTGCCGATTGTACGCAGAACAGGCGGTCTTGCGGATACCGTACAAAATTTCGATGAAAAGACAGGCGACGGCACCGGCTTTATGTTTGATTACCTAAGCCCATCTTCGATTTACGATACAGTAACCTGGGCTGTATGGACATGGTACAACAGACACAAAGACATAAAAAAAATGCAAGAACGCGGAATGTCGCAGGATTTTTCATGGGAACTCTCGGCAAAAAAGTACGTGGAAATGTACATAGCGACATTCAAGACGCAGGGCATTAAGGTTCCAAAGTCGCCAAGTACGGAGTAAGATTACAAAGCAGTATCATTTTTACTCATTCAATGTTTATTAGTTTTTATTTCTTTTTCGATTGATTCCTTGATGTAATTAATCGCATTAACTAAATCTCGACATTTAACGATGTGTTTGTATTCACCATCTGTTTTAGCTATATTCGTAATTCTTCTCATACTTTCATTTTCCAAAAATTCGCAAAATTCAAATAACTTCTGCTGGCTGTTATACCATTTTACTTTTTCCGAATTTTTAGGATATACATTGTTTTTTGAATTATTAAATGTATCTTTTATTTGCGATGCAAGTTTGTTAATATCGTTAAGTTGTTCGTCAGACGGTTCTTTGAATCCGGTACATTCTTTTTTTTGCAGCTTATTTTCGTATAACAATGTATATATATTTCCCTTACTTGGATCGGTAATTTCTAACAGTTCTCTTTCATCAAGCCATGATTGTAGACTATTAATTTGAAGTAGTAATTGTACATAGAATCCGAAATAAGCCTCTGTTCGTTTTTCCATGAGAATTTTATTAAACCATAAAAAAGCGTCTATTATATGATTAAAAATATATCTAACAATACCCCAAACAAATTTAAATATAGTTCCTGCTAAAAACAATTATCATTCTCCTTTTCTGTTTTCCATTTGTTATAATCTGAAATAATGTCTTTTATAAATTTTATCAATTCATACTTTACATCTGTTAAATCAAGCTCATTGGCGTTTTTTTCGATATAATCAATATATAGTTCCAAATGGCGAGAATGAAGTTCCTTTACGCGGCGCCTAAACGTAATATACTCTCCTTTATACTTAGGCAGATAACTACCTGTACACAGGGTATTATTCGGACCGCAAAAACTACGCGCCGCATCTTCATATGTTTTGCATAAATCATCAGCCGCTTTATATATTGAGTTAATTACAAATTTTATCCTCTCAAAATCAGTTAAAAAGAATAAAGGTTCTTCTTCACTACAATAAGCATATTTTCCCAAATATATTTTTTCTTTCTATTCCATATACGCCAAATATCAAAATGCCCGGTATAATCATTTCCCATACCAAGAAATTTTGTAGCATAATGTTCGCTGGTTTTTCCAATTAAATGCCCTGTTGTTCTGCGCATAACAATTATTATCTTAAATGCTCTCCATGATTCATCTTTTTTTATTTGATCGTATATCTTGGTTAAATTACTTGTTACCTCTTCTATAAATTTATATAAATCGGATAATACACTGTTATAAATAACTATGTACTGTGTATTGAGTTCTATATGATGCTCAAGATTATCGAATACAATATAGTTCTTGTTCTTTGGATTAACGCAATACATAAGATTCATTGTTATCTTCAGGATATCCTCGATTGATTTACAAATATCGTTATTATCTATTAATTTAATAATACTTTCGAATAATTTTTTTCCTGTTCTTTTTTTATTTCTAGGTCTGTATTTTTTTATACAGGAGAAAATATTGTTTTCCGGAGTGTCGGAACTGTTTTCGTTCTCAAAATATATCCTATGGTTTTTTGCAATAAGTGAAAAATTATTATTATCTTTTGTAGCAAGATTATACAACTTCTCAAGTAAAACCATACATATAAGCCATAAAGCATTTTCTTTTCGTTTTTCATCTAATCTGTATGTAAAACTTTTTGTCAATTCTGTAAATGAGTACTCTAAATTATAAATAATATGATTAATTGCCGTGTTTTCTGTATTTTTTTGTGAATTTCTGATTTTAGCATAGGCTTCAATTGATTTTCCAACCCCTGTAGTTCCCATGATATTTAAAGGCGACTGATTTATTGCATCGCTCGTGAACTTGTTATCAAAACATTCTAGCTTTTCTTTTCTGTCTTTAAATATTTTATCTGTAATACTGTAATTATAATATAAACATTCTTCTTTATTTGTGTCTGAAGATTGTTTATCAGTTATTTCTGAAGGCTGCTTATCATAATATTTAGGATCAATATATAAATATTTAAAGAAGAAATCTTCATCAACCTTGTCTTGGAGTTTGAGTTCTTGTAATGCTTCAGTCCCTCTACCGGTAATTGGCTCGCATAAAAATGATATTCCCTAAATCTTGTTCTTTAAGCTCTTTTTTTCCACTCTCTAGCATATATGGAATTCTCCTTGTATCAAAAAGGCTCGCCATTTTATTTTTTAATTTATTCTAATCTATAATAACATATATTTCTTCTTGATGTAAAGATGTTTAAAGCGTCCAAAAAAGTAAAAAAACTTTCGATTTCAGTCAAGCAAAACGACACTCTTGCGCCATATAAGGTATGTAGTTTTTAAAAACTGCTTTGCGGCAGACAACTACAAATCTTATTTTTGGAGGTCATTTTCATGCAAAATGTTAACCGTAACCACAAAAACAGCGTCTTTTCCTCGCTGTTCAGCACACCGGACGTTCTGCGGGAACTCTACTCGGCTATCGAGGGGATACCTATCCCGCCGGATATTCCCATCGATATTAATACCCTTTCAAACGTTCTTTTTATGAAGCAGATAAACGACGTTTCTTTCTTAATCGACAACCGGCTTGTTATGCTGATTGAGCACCAGTCGACAATAAGCGAGAATTTACCTCTTCGTCTGCTTGAATACATTGGGCGGGTATACGAAAAAATAGTCGCTATAGAGGT
>Ga0268262_10007350_pt1 | contig 10306 bp, 9 predicted proteins | sample TergutNc150P3_FD_190354 | JGI IMG/M metagenome (GOLD analysis project Ga0268262, IMG submission 190354) | Nasutitermes corniger P3 segment gut microbial community from laboratory colony in Florida, USA - Nc150 P3 (SPAdes) (version 2) | ecosystem: Host-associated > Arthropoda: Insects > Digestive...
TTAAATCCTTCAAGGGAGTTTCAGGTGAGCGGGTTGCGGCTAACTTTTTAAATGCCCGTACAATCTCGTCTCTTCCGCCGTAATTAATAGCAAGAACAACCTGCATTCCGTCAAAACCTGCAGTTTGTTTCATTGTATCTTTAATTTCTTCCTGAATATCAGCGGGTAATCCTTCCATGTCTCCTGTAAAACGGACACGGATACGATTCCTTATACTGAAATCAAATTCTGATTTTAAGTACTGTTTAATAAGACCCATTATGAAGCCCACTTCTTCCGATGTGCGTTTCCAGTTCTCCGTTGAAAAAGCGTAAAGAGTCAGATACTTGACACCTAAATCGCTTGCGGCTTTTGTAATTCTTTTTGCAGCTTTCAACCCTTCAAGATGCCCCTGCGTCCGCACAAGTCCCCGGCCGGTCGCCCAGCGTCCGTTTCCGTCCATAATGATGCCTATATGCAATGGTACGTCCTGCATTACACTTCCATGATTTCTTTTTCTTTTTCTTCCAGAACCTGATTTACCTGATTGATATAACTGTCTGTAAGTTTTTGCAGTTCCGCCGTTTCCTTGCTCTCGTCATCTTCGGTAATTTTTGAGTCTTTTAAAAGTTTTTTCAGTTCGTCATTGCCGTCTCTGCGGATGTTACGGATTGCCACTCTGGATTGTTCCGCCTGATTTTTCGCTACCTTGACAAGTTCTTTGCGCCTTTCTTCCGTAAGCGGCGGAATGGAGATACGGATCACCTTGCCGTCATTGGACGGGTTAAGCGATAATTCAGAAGAGCGGATCGTTTTTTCAATCTCGCCGATCAGGTTTTTGTCCCACGGTTGAATAACGATAAGCCTTGCTTCGGGGATTGAAATGTTGGCGACCTGATTTAACGGCGACTTTTCCCCGTAGTAATCAACTTTTATTCTGTCGAAAAGCGAAGCTGAAGCCCGCCCTGTTCTGATAGCGGCAAACCCTTCTTTAAGGCTTGCCACTGTTTTTTTCATTTTCTCTTCATGGGAGGAGACAACCTGCATACGCTACTCCGCCTGGCCTACTTTGTAATAGACATAGTCATTTACGGTAAGTTTCGCTCCGGCTTTCTTTACGCATTCCTCAATAGCCTTTGCGACCGTCCATTTTTCGTCTTTCACATAACCTTGCTCAAGAAGGCAGATTTCGGAAAGGTATTTATTAACCTTGCCCTGTAAAATCCCCTCAAGCACTTTCTCCGGCTTCCCTTTAAGCTTCTCGTCTTTATCCATCTGTGATTTGAAAATCTCTTCCTGCTCTTTAAGCCACTTCTGCTCTATCTTGCTGCGATCAATCGCCGCGGGGTTAAAAGCCGCAATGTGCAGGGCGAGTGAGAAGATAAAAGATTTCACTTCCTCGTTTTTGAATATTTCCGGTTTGTCGGTTTCGCACTTTACCACTACTCCGATATTGCCGTCTCCGTGTATGTACTGGGTAAGGTACTCATTGGAAGAAGCCTTTACAAGACAAAGCCTCTTAAGCCCCATGTTTTCCCTGATCTTGGTGGCAAGCTCCTGAACCAGGCCGTTAAGCTCGTCATTTGGGGCGGACAGGTTTTTCTCAAGAACTTTGCCGGCTATGACGCCGCCGAGAGCGATAAAATCAGGGTTTCGCGCGACAAAGTCTGTCTCGGATGAAAGCTCGACCAGCGCCGCCGCCGAACCCTCATCGTTTATTTTTACAAATATCTTGCCTTCGTTAGTAGCCCGTCCGACACGCTTTTCAAGAGCGGCAAGCCCTTTCTCCTTTAACATTTTTTCCGCTTTGGCGAAATCGCCGCCTGCGCTTACAAGGGCGTTCTTGCATTCCATCGGTCCGGCTCCGGTTACATCCCGGAGTTTCTTTACATCCGCTGCGCTTATCTCAGCCATATTTATTCTCCTTAGTTAAAGCAACTTCATTACCAGCAATAGTTACTCGTCATTGTACACTTTATCAACATCAACCTGAATCTGGCTGTCTTCATCCTCTTCTTCAAAGGTTTCTTCCTTCGCGGCTTTGTAAGCTTCCTCCGTTGAGTACTTCTCTATGTCAATTTCCTTGTCTTCTTCTTTTATGGAAATATCGGTGTTCAAAAGATTTTCCATGTCTTCGTCTTCGTCTCCGAGCGTTTCGATGATTTTAAGCCCGACCTCGTTATCCGCTTCCACAACGGCGTTGGCGACAATCTGCGTAAAGAGAGTAATAGCCCTTATTGCGTCATCGTTGCCGGGAATGGGGTAGTTGATGCCGTCAGGGTTGCAGTTGGTATCGACAACGGCGGCAATCGGGATGCCCATGCGCTGGGCTTCGGCGACAGCGATTGATTCCTTGCGGGTGTCAACGATAAAAATGATGCCCGGAAGCTCCTTCATCTCCTTGATACCGCCCAGGTTTTTCTGGAGTTTGGAGCGTTCTTTCGCGAGGTTCGAAATTTCTTTCTTCGTGAGATTTTCAAAAGTCCCGTCGACTTCCATCTTCTCGAGCTTTTTCAGCCGGAGAAGCGACTTCTTTATTGTCGTGAAGTTTGTCAACATTCCGCCCAGCCAGCGGTTGTTTACATAGAACATACCGCACCTTTCCGCTTCCTTCTGAACGGCCTGCTGAGCCTGCTTTTTTGTTCCTATAAACAGAACAGTCTTGCCTGCGGCGACAGTTTTGCGCACCGCTTCGTAGGCGTCCTTGATTGCCTGAATTGTTTTCTGCAGGTCAATAATGTGAATACCGTTACGCTCCGCAAAAATGTACTTCTTCATCTTCGGGTCCCAGCGTTTCACCTGATGACCGAAATGCACTCCCGACTCCAGGAGATTCTTCATCGTTACTACAGCCAATGTTTCCTCCTAACTTGCGTTTGTCCTCAAACGCACCCGTCCCTGTATCTCACCGTTGGGCGCGCAAACCGTAGGCAGGCGCGAACGGCGGAAAATTCAGCCGCCCTCGGGCTTTGCGCCGTAGGGGTAGCCGTTGTCCCTCAGCATGACATAAAACTCGCGCAATGGCAAGCCCGCGACAGTGCTCGGGCTGCCCTTTATCTGCGTTATGAAGCAGGCCGCAAGCCCCTGTATGCGGTACGCGCCCGCCGCTCCCTGCCACTCGTTTGTATCGAGATACCACTCGATCTCCGCCTGCGAGAGCGGGGCGAAACTGACAGTGCAAGTTACGCTCTTGCAGTCAATCGCCTTGCTGCCGCCGTTGTACAGAGCGACAGCCGTAATCACCTTGTGCTGCTTACCCGACAACTTACCCAGCATCTGCGCAGCCTCCTCGCGGTTGGCGGGCTTGCCGAAGATTCTGCTGTCTGTGGCGACCACCGTGTCAGCCCCGCATATCCACTTGGGCAGCCGCGCCTTCATCACGTCAATCACCTTCTCGACCTTCCTGACGGCTAGCTCCTCCGTCAGCTTCTGCGGGTTTGTCTGGGCGGACAAGTCTTCCTCAATCACGGCGGGCAGGATGCTGAACGGAAGCCCCATCAACTTGAAATACTCCTGACGCCTCGGCGACCCGGAGGCGAGAATGATCGGTTCCATTGTGTAATCTTACCAGATAATAGAAGATTGGAAAACAGAAAAAAACGACTCCGCCGCCCGCCGCGTTACAACCGGCGCTCCTTACGGAACGACGGCGGACAGTACCTCCGACCAGGGACCCCTGATCCCCCGTTCGTTCTGCCAGCACAGGGCGATGTACGCGGTCCTCCCCCGTTCGGTCTCGTCGAACTCTATGACGTGCGGCGTGCGGGTCGCCATCGTGTTATGCGTGAGAGCGGCGGGGCGCTCGGGCGGCGCATCGAGTATATCCCAGACAAGCACCGCGCCGTCATAGGCTGCGGGCTTCGCCTTGTGCGCCGCGCCCTTTATCCAGAAGTTGACCTCAAGCTGGCGGATGCCCCGCAGGCGTATCTCGAACTCCGCAAGCTCGGTAACGACCGTATGTTCGGTTCTGGTACGGTCGGGCGGGCGCAGACCAAGCCGTGTATAGTCCGAGTCTTCCATCGGCGGGCTGAAGAACTTGCGCCTGTGCAGCATACGCATATAACGGACGAGGGCGGCAAACGCCACCCGCACCCGCGCCGTCTCCACGGGACCCGAGTTCTCCGACTGTCTGAGAATTGCGTTCTGAGCGTCCTCGACAATCTCGGCGAGTTCGGAAACCTCAGCCTCGGTAACCGTCCATGCGCCGTTCGACCTCGGCAGTTCGATAATCCACCTCTGAGCGATAGAAAGCTGAGCCTCCCGCCTTCTCGGCAGCCAGTCTGACATATTCCCCCCTTAGATTGAGCCGCGTTCCCAGAGACACGGTGCGTTGTCTATAGACAACGCTTTGCGTTCCTAGAGACGCACTCCGCGTTCCTAGAGACACGGTGCATTGTCTATAGACAACGCTTTGCGTTCCTAGAGACGCACTCCGCGTTCCTAGAAACGCGCTCCGCGTTCCTAGAGACACGGTGCGTTGTCTATAGACAACGCTTTGCGTTCCTAGAGACGCACTCCGCGTTCCCAGAGACACACTCCGCGTTCCTAGAGACGCACTCCGCGTTCCTAGAGACGCGGTGCGTTGTCTATAGACAACGCTTCGCGTTCCTAGAGACACGCTTTGCGTTCCTAGAGACGCGGGTTGCTCTTAACGGACGTTTGTGTAATGTTAAGATTTGACGGGGTATTTGTCAATACTCCCTACTTATCCGGCGTATAAGGAAAACTCGGCATAAGCTCGAGCTTGTGGCGGTTCATACTGTGCAGTCTGTCGATTTTTTCCTTTACGGCGGCGTCCTCGCAGATACCCTCGCGGATATACCTGTCCAGCACGGCGTAAGTGAAGCCGAGATTCTCCTCGTCGGACAAGCCCGAAAGCCCGTCCTCGGGCGTCTTCTCGATATACTTCGCGGGCAGAAGCTCCCTGCCGACAGCCTTCACCTCCGTTACCGTCAGGTGCGCCAGCGGGCTGAAGTCCCCCGCCGAGTCCCCGTACTTTGTCGAGTAACCGACCCAGTCCTCGCTGAGGTTGCACGTGTTGGCGACCCGTCCGTTCAGGATTGCGGAGACCGCATAGAGCGTTGTCATCCTTATTCTGGCGGGAATGTTGACGGCGGCTTGCCTGTTGACGGTAATCGCGCTCGAATCGATTGAATTGAGGAGCGCGTCAACGGTTGGTTTTATGTTGATGGTTATGCTCATTATCCCCAGACGCTTCCCGATCTTCCTTGCGATCTCGATGTCGTACTGGTCTCCGTTCGGCATGAGAATGCCGTACACTCTGTCCGCGCCTATAGCCTTTACGCATAACGCCGCCGTTGTCGCGCTGTCCTTGCCGCCGCTTATCCCGATTACCGCGTTGCAGTCCTTGCCGTTTTTCTCAAAGTAGTCTCTTATCCAGTTGACAAGGGCGTCCTTTGTCTTTGCCGCGTCAAACATTGTTTTCTCCTTGTATGTTGATTTTGAAGGGAAGGGCGGGAAGCCCTTCGGCGTTGTATAGCTGTCTGTCTTCCGGATTGTCCGCCCACGCGTACAGAACTTTCTGCGGGTTTTCCAGAGCGGAGATGTCCGCTGATACCGTGCCGACGCTCTCGATTACCGCCGGAATGCGGACAATGCGTCCGTTATCTGAAACGCCGATATGGAGGACGCCCGCGCCTGCGCCCGCCGCGCCGCCGTCTGCTTTGCCGCCGCCCGCGCCGCAGCCGCGCACTGTGAGGCCGCCGCCAGCGTTGTCGAAGCAGAGGAGGAGTTTGCCGCCCCGCCTTTCGCAGGAGCGGAGGACGGGTCCGGGAGATGAGTTTTGCGCTTTGAAGACTGTCTTTTCCGCAGCGGCGAAGAGGCGTTCCCCTACGTCCTTTTTGTTTAAGGGGTGAAGGTCATTCCATTCGCCAAGGTCGAGGGCGGCTGCCATTCCGGTAGCGGGGAGGGACAGAGCGTCCTTTTGGGCTTCCCTTAGAACCGCCCACGCGGAAGATTCGTCATTGCCGGAAACCTCCCCGAAGACCGGGAGTTGTACAAAAAGGAACGGCAGTTCGTCATTGCCGTTCTTTTCCCGCCAATCCTTGATCATCAGTTTGAAAAGAGCGGCGTATTCGTGAGGAGCGCCGTCATTCGATTCCCCTTGATACCAGATGACGCCCTTAAGCGGGTATTTAAGTACGGGCGCAATCATGGCGTTGTAGTTACCCATCGGCTGTCTTTGCAGAAAAAAGGCTTCGGGGCAGCGGCGTGTTCTTGCGCCTACGCGGTATTGCCAGTTGCCGGCGAGTTCCGCGCTGCCGGCGTTTGAAAAAAGACGGAAGGGTTTGTCTCTTGTAACGCCGCCGTCTCCGTTGTTGCAGATAACTCTTATTACGATGCTGTTCCCGCCCTTGCGGAGCAGCCCCGCGGGGACGTTGTACTTTCGCGGAGGATAACGGTAGCCCGTGTTTCCTGCTTCAACGCCGTTCACGTACACTGTGTCGGAATCGACAATAGTCCCGAGCCACAGCCGCGCGTCACCGGCGGCGAGTTCTTCGCTTGCGTCAAATTCCCTGTACAGCCAGACAGAGCCGCAGAAGTCTTTAAGCCCCGCTTCGCTGAAATCTCCGGGCAGAGCGGCTGTTTGCGCGCCGCTCCAGAGGCTTTTTTCCGCTTTTTGCCAACATTGAGCGAGCCCCGTGTCGCTTGAATTAAGCTCGTCATACCATGCGTTTACAGCCTCTTCGCTTTTTTTACAGACGGCTTCGCGGAAGGCGGCGTTTGAGTATTGTTTTCCCGCCGCCGTTTTCTCAGGGTAGCCTGACAGCGCTTCTTCGCTCATCCACGCTTCAACCGGAGTGCCGCCGCGGGCTGTGTTGACAAGACCGATGGGGACATGGTGTTTTTCGTACATTCTTTTAGCGAAGAACCACGCTGTCCCTGAAAATTCATGGAGGGTTTGCGCCGAAGCGGCTGTCCAAACGCCGCCCGTAAATTCATCAAGCGGCCCCGAAAAAGCCGATTCTTGCGGTACTTTGAACTGACGGATAAGCGGATATGTCTTTAGCTGCCATTCCTCGTAATAATCATCGCGCAGCCGCTCCATTTGCAGTTCCATGTTGGACTGTCCGGCGCACAGCCAAACGTCGCCTGAGTAAATGTCTTCTATTATAGTGCTGCTTTTCTCGCCCTCAATGCTCATTGAGAAGGGACCTCCCGCCTGTACGGGATCAAGGATTACAAGCCATTTGCCGTCTTTATTTTGCGCTTTATAATATTTCCCCAGAAAAGTAACGGCGACCCTTTCCCGGCTCCAAACCGGAAAAGCAGCGTCTCTTTGAATTATCATTCCGTTACTTAACATAGGTCTTATTCTACCATTATTTGATATATTGGAATATAAGGAGTATATATGGCATTTACGGTTAACTTTACGCGCGGATTTAACTTTTCAAAGTGGTTTGAGTTTAAAAGCGCCGGGGACATTCAGTTTGAAAGGTTTGCCGAGCAGGATTTCGCGGATATAAAAAGCATAGGAGCCGATGTAGTCCGCCTTCCGGCAGCAATGCACAATTTTACTTCAGGCGCGCCTGAGTACACGCTTGATCCAATTTTTATAAAGTATCTTGATTCCGCTGTTGACTGGGCTGAAAAACACAAGCTGCATATTATTATTGACAACCATTCCTTTCATCCGGTTAATCCCACCGATGTAAATATAGACAGGATACTAATTCCTGTTTGGGAGCAGTTAGCCCGGCATTATAAAGCTCGAAGTGACTTTGTGTTATACGAAATTCTCAATGAGCCTCATCATATAGAAGATGAACGCTGGGGTGAAATCCAGGGAATGGCGATAGAAGCGATACGAAAGATAGATAAAAAACATACGATTATCGCCGGCGGAACCGGTTATAATTCCATTGAAAAATTAACCGGGCTTCCGGCGTATAAGAATAATAACCTTATTTATACATTTCACTTTTATGATCCGCACTTATTTACGCATCAGGGCGCTACATGGGAAAATCCTTCACTGGCGTCATTAAAGGGGCTTCCGTTTCCTGCGGAAAAGGGCAGGATACCCGAAACTCCCGCGGATTTAAAAGGGACCTGGGTTGAGAAGGCGCTTAAAAATTATGAGCGGGACTGTTCTTCTGAAAAACTTTTTGCGGCACTTGACATAGCCGCCGCTTTTTCAAAGGAGCGGGATGTTCAGGTTTTCTGCGGTGAGTTCGGCGTGTTAATGATTCAAAGTCCCGAAGCTGACCGCGTTAACTGGTACAGGTTTATTTGTGATGCTCTAAACAAGCGTAATATTCCGTGGACAAGCTGGGATTATTTCGGAGGATTTGGAATATTTAAAACCGGTAAAAAGGGAGATTTTAAATCTGATGTAAATACGGATGTAGTTCGGGCAATGGGTTTTACTGTATAGAGTCTGTTCATAATTTATACAAATTACTTACTCGTACCGGAAGTACCGGCTATATAAAACCGTATTTTAAAGATTAAAGCATAAAGATATATCATTCACTTATTGGCATACTACATAAAAAAATTGTATTCTTTTGTGAAGTATTCAAAGTAAAAAAGGAAAGTAAAAATGAGACCTTATGTAGATATGAGTATGGCAGAATTAACTGCTTTACGAGATGAACTTTCACTTAATTTTTCTAAATACAAAGAGAAAGGAAAGAAACTCAACATGATGCGCGGAGTGCCTTCCAATGAACAGCTTGCTCTGAGTCACGATATGCTTGACTGTCTTTCTGCTGATGATTATACATCTTCAAACGGAATTGACTGCCGCAACTACGGCGGTATAGACGGCATCCCCGAAATGAAAAAAATATTTGCAGACCTTTTGGAAATATCTGCGGATGAAGTTATTGTAGGAGGCAATTCTTCGCTTGCCCTTATGTTTGACAATGTCGCGTCCAATATGTCTCACGGTGTAAGGGACGGCGTTCCTTGGCAGCGTCAGGGGCAGGTAAAATTCCTGTGTCCGTCTCCCGGTTACGACAGACATTTTTCGATATGTAATTATTTCCATATTGATATGATACAAGTCGCGATGGGAGAGGACGGTCCTGACATGGACGCTGTAGAAGCGGCAGTTTCTTCCGACCCTATGATTAAGGGTATCTGGTGCGTGCCAAAGTATTCAAACCCCACCGGTATTGTTTATTCAAAAGACACGGTAAAGCGTTTCGCTAACCTAAAACCGGCAGCGGCTGATTTCCGTATTTATTGGGATAACGCGTATGCTTTCCATTATCTCGGCGATACTCATGCGGAAATACCTAATATTATCCGTCTTTGCGAAGAAGCGGGAAATCCGAATATGCCGCTTGTTTTTACGTCATTTTCCAAAGTAAGTTTCGCGGGCGCGGCTGTCGCCTGTATGGCTTCATCCAAATCCAACTGCGAATTTATCCGCAAGCGGTTGACCATACAAACAATCGGACCGGATAAATTAAATCAACTCCGTCATGTCCGTTTTTATAAAGACGCAGCCGGTGTAATGTCCCACATGGAAAAACACGCGGCAATTCTCAGACCGAAGTTCAATCTTGTAAAAGAAACTCTGCGCCGGGAACTCGGCAGTCTTGGTATTGCCGTATGGACAGAACCTAAAGGCGGCTATTTTATCAGTTTTGATTCACTTGACGGCTGCGCTAAACGAATTGTGTCGTTGTGCGCGGAAGCGGGCGTGGCTCTTACACCGGCGGGCGCGACATTTCCGTACGGCAATGATCCTTGCGACAGAAACATCCGCATAGCTCCGACCTGTCCGCCTCTTGCCGAACTTGGCGAAGCAATGGAAATATTCTGCATAGCAATAAAACTGGCCAGTGCGGAGAAATACCTGTCATCTTAAAACGGCATTGACAATATAATTATTTTCTTTAATAATTATGTAAACCATGGAGGAATTATGAGTTACATAGACAATATTATCGCCGGTATAGAAAGGAGAGACGCGGGACAGCCTGAATTTTTACAGGCGGCAAGGGAAGTTTTGGAATCACTGAGGATAATTGTTGATAAGGACAGTACATATGAAAAGGCAGGCCTTCTTGAACGGCTTGTGGAACCTGAAAGAGCGATTGTTTTCAGAATCCCCTGGCTTGACGACTCAGGCAAGGTTCAGGTAAACCGGGCTTTCCGTGTACAGTTCAATTCCGCGATCGGGCCTTACAAGGGCGGTTTACGTTTTCATCCTTCTGTAAATTTAAGCATCATTAAATTTCTTGGTTTTGAGCAAATATTTAAAAACTCACTTACGGGGCTTCCAATGGGCGGAGGCAAGGGCGGTTCTGATTTTGACCCCAAAGGAAAAAGTGATAATGAGGTTATG
>Ga0268262_10007351_pt1 | contig 10306 bp, 9 predicted proteins | sample TergutNc150P3_FD_190354 | JGI IMG/M metagenome (GOLD analysis project Ga0268262, IMG submission 190354) | Nasutitermes corniger P3 segment gut microbial community from laboratory colony in Florida, USA - Nc150 P3 (SPAdes) (version 2) | ecosystem: Host-associated > Arthropoda: Insects > Digestive...
ATAGTCTTTTTGGAAGCCCGATAACCCATTATCGCCTTCCTTTGTTGTAAATCCATTGCCGCCAATGTTAAAAATAGAGGAATAGCCTTCCAGAAAATATTTTATTTTATCCAATCTGCCAAATATTGTTGTCATATCTTTAATATAACGGCAAAACAGGGTAAATTTCAAGGCCCATAATTGTTATTTCCACTGTTTGCTTAAAATCCATCCCATCATTCCCGCATTGCTTTTTTCGCGGAATTCAGGTATTATTATAACTGTGTCCCGTGTGGTTATTTTACGGTAAACGCTAAACAAGGAGATGATTATGTCAAAGATTGATGAAATTGCCCAGGCTGTGGAAGACGGCAAACTGAAGATTATCCAGGAACTTGTAACAAGCGCCCTGAATGAGGGTGTTGACGCTTTGACCATCCTTAACGATGGGATGGGCGCCGCGATGGGCAGGGTCGGGGAGAAATTCCAGAAACAGGAGATTTTCGTTTCCGAAATGCTGCTGGCGGCCCGTGTCATGAAACAGGGGGTAGAGGTGCTGAAGCCCAAACTGGCGGGCAAGGAGAATGTCAGCAGGGGGAAGTGTATCATCGGGACGGTGCATGGGGACCTTCACGACATCGGGAAAAACCTTGTGGCGTTGATGATCGAAAGTAGCGGCTTTGAGGTGATCGATCTCGGCGTGGATGTGGCCGTGGATAAATTTATCTCGACGATTAAGGAAAACCCCGATGTAAAGGTGGTTGCCCTGTCGTGCCTGTTGACAACGACCATGCCGGCCATGCAGGAGACGGTGGCGGCGATAAAGGCCAGCGGTCTTGCCGGGTTCAAGGTTATTGTAGGCGGGGCTCCCGTTACAAAGGCGTTCAGCGAAGAGATAGGCGCGGACGGGTATTCCACGGACGCCGGCGGCGCGGGACAGCTTGCCAAGGAACTGGCGGCGTAAGACGCTCAGATGTCGCCTAACGCTATCCTGAACTCCCTCGGTGAAAGGCCGGTGTTTTTTTTGAAGATGTAGCTGAAATAATGCGGGTCTTTGAAGCCGGTCTCGCCGGCAATGTCGGCGCTTTTCATGGAAGTGTTTTTCAGGAGGAGTTTCGCCCGTTCTATCCTGACTTTGGTCAGATATTCAATAAAATTTTCGCCGGTTTCATGGGCAAAAACCGCGCTTAGATGGTTCGGGCTTATCCCGACATGGGCGGCGGTTGAAAAAAGAGATATGTCATCTGAATTAAAATTGCTGTCTATATACTCCCGCGCCTTGATAACCACGGACTGATACCGGCCCGACGCGCGGGAATCCCGGAAGCCAATGAGGACGGTAAACAGGGCTTTTATTTTTTCCGAAAAATCATCGGGGGAACTGATTATCTTCCTTATGTTACCGTAGCTCAGGCTGAACGGGATAATTTCCTTTAAATTCAAATCCAGGGTTTCGGCGATTTTTGACACCGCTACCAAAATCTCCCCAAAAAGGAAATAGGCAAGCATGGGGTTTTCGCCGGTGTTTTTTTTCAATATCGCGTAACATTCTTCCGCGATGGAATCGGCGTCTTTTATTGACGCGTATTTTAATCTGGTAAATAAAATATCACCCTCAAAATTATGAAGTTCCGACGGATTAAAAACATCTTCCCCCTTGTCTCCCAGCAGTTCGCGGGTGGAGTGCAACCTGTCTTTCAAATCCGCGATACTGAGAAGTTCCTCCTTGTCATCGTCGATCCGTTTCGCGACTTTATCCAGAACCTTTAGCATATCCTGCGCGGAAACGGGCTTTAACAGGTATTCCTCCACGCCGACGGATATCGCCTCACGGGCGTATTCAAATTCATCGTGGCCCGAAAGAATTATTATCCTAATCCAGGGAAGCGTTTTTTTGACAATGCGCGAAAGGTCGAGGCCGTCCATAAACGGCATACGGATGTCGGTTATCAGAATATCGGGCTTGAGATCCTGTATCATTGACAGGGCCATCTCGCCGTCGGGCGCTTCTCCTGTCAGCGTATAGGGAGTCTTTTCCCAGGGGATGCTGTTCCGTATGCCTTCGCGGACAACAATCTCGTCGTCGGCAAGAAACACCTTATACATGATCCACCACCGGAATTCGCAAAGTTACTTTTGTCCCCTCTTTATAAACGCTTTGAATATCCAGCAGGTCGCTGCGGTTATAGTACAATTCAAGGCGTTTGCCCACGTTGTAAAGCCCGTAGGATTGAACCGCCCCCTCATTGTCCGGGATGTCAATGGCCGGTGTTTCGGCCCGTTTCCGTATCGCCGCCAGCCGCATTGCCGTCATGCCTATGCCGTTATCCTCAACGCTGAAACAAAGCCAGTCTTCCGCCGGGTTTTCCCTGTCGCTCTCCATCCAGCCCCGCACGGTGATAAGCCCCTTGCCGCGTTTATTTTTTATCCCGTGGTACAGGGCGTTCTCAACAAAGGGCTGAAGCAGGAGCTTCAGTATAGTCTTTTGATTCATCCTGTTTTCATATTCCACCGAATAATCAAGTATATCCCTGTAACGTATCTTTTGGATAGTAAGGTAGCTTTCTACGTGCTTCAACTCGTCCTGAACACGCACCCACTCGTTTCCCCTGTTAAGCGAAATTCTGAAAAAGTCCGAGAACGCCCTTGTTATCGAGATAACCTGCTCGTTTTTGTTTCCCTCCGCGAGCCACACGATGGAATCCAGGGTATTGTACAGAAAATGGGGCGTTATCTGCGCCTGGAGCGCTTTCATTTCCGATTTTTGCAAATTTTTTTGTTCATGAATATTCTCTTCGATGAGGGTTTTTATTTTTCCAGCCATCTTGTTAAGGTCTGTTGTCAGGGTTTCAAGCTCGCTTATATGGGGAACTTCCGCGCGCGCGTTTAAATCCCCGTCCGCAATCGAAGCGGAAAACGCCGCAAGCGAGCCGATTGACCGGTCAACGCTTTTCGCTACCGAAGACTGGACAAGAACCGAGAACAGCAGGGCAAAAATTATAATGACGCTTTCGGTAATGCCTGTAACAAGGGCCCTTGTCTTTATACGCTGGCTCTGCGCGGCGGTTGATTCTATTTCCAATACGATAAAATTCTGCAGTATGTCGGTAACCAGCGCGGCTACTCCCCGTATTTCATCCAGCATATTCTCATTTTCAATAACCGGGAACCGCTGTTCCATTTGCAGGCCAAGACGGTCAACGTAGCGGGTGAGGGTATTCATCGCCCTGTCCGCCACGCCCAGAAGCTGGCGGTTTTGGTTTTCACCTGTGGTGTTCATAATATTATAAATTTGATTGTGAATGTCCTCAATTATCAGGTATTGCCTGCCGCTTTCAAAAGTTTTGTTCCCCGCCACTATATCCCATAATTCATTGGTAATATCGGTTTTGACTATTTGAATAAGTTTGTTTGTTTTACTGACGTTTGTAATGAGCCTGTTATAACTGATTGTATTGAATAGTGTTACTATTATTAGCAAAATTAACGGTATCAGCAATAATATAATTATTACAATATGGGAAGTCTTAATGGTATTAATTATACTGCTTCTGATAAACAGGGATTTTATTTTGTTCAGGAATTTGTAGGGCATCAGTATCCTCTGGGCTGGATTTTGGAAAGATCGTCAAATTCGCTGAACACTTTTTCACTCATGAATAATATTCTGGGAATTGCCTCCCCGCGCGCCAGGCTCCCGGCAAATTTCATTATTTCCCGCCCAAGCATAGGGTTGCACTCAATCACGCAGTTTACCTCGCCCCGTTTAAGCGCGTCTATCGCGGCCTGTTCCGCGTCAATGGTTACGATCACAATGTCCGCGCCGGGCTGTATTCCCCGCTCCTTCAGCGCGTCGATGGCGCCCAGTGTCATGCTGTCGTTATGCGAATAAATAACATTGATATTGTCAAAGGTGTCGAGTATACGGCTCATCAGCTCATAGCCTTTGGATTTAAGAAAATCGCCGGACTCGCTGTAGATGATCTCGAATTGGGGAAACGTTGTTTCAAGCTTGTGTTCGGCAAGGACATCCCTGAAACCCTGCGCCCGTTTTATCGCGACAGAAGAGCCTGTTGTCCCGCTTAATTCGACAATGCGCACCGGATGGGGCGAGGGGGACTTCGTTTCTTTCGACGGTTCATCCGTGTCTTCAGGTGTAAATTTCTTTATCAAAAATTCAGCCGCGTTTCTTCCCTGCTGCACGGAATTGTTTCCGATATATCCCGCGTACAGGTTTTCATCGCGGATATCTATTTCGCGGTCGCATATCAAAACGGGGATGCCCGCGTCCCGCGCTTCTTCCAGGACGTGCCTCCAGCCGGTGGAAATTATCGGCACAAAGGCAATCACGTCAACCTGATAGGCGATGAAGGAGCGAATCGCCTTAATCTGGTTTTCCTGTTTTTGTTCCGCGTTGAAAAAAAGGAGCTGCGTTCCGGTTTCCGCCGCAGCTTCCTGTATGGAGCGTGTATTGCGCTTCCTCCACGCGCTTTCCGATCCTATCTGTGAAAAGCCAAGGATAAAACTGCCCGTTTTGGGAGGGGCTTTTTCAGCCGTTTTCCGGCAGCCTGAAAACGATACGCAGCACAGAATAAGGAAGAACAATGAAAAACGAAAAAACGGTTTCATGGCGAATTCCTCTATGCCGGCGATGAGACTCGAACTCATACCCCCTTACGGGGAGAGGATTTTAAGTCCTCAGTGTCTGCCATTCCACCACGCCGGCGGCAAAAAAATTGTAGCATTTTACAAGAGAAAAGAGAAGAAGGAAAAAAGAAAAAAAGCAGGGAAGGAAGCCTCTCTGCCTCTTTTTTTCTTCTTTATTCTCTATTCTTTTGCCAATAGGTAGATCGCTTCTATGTCCTTTTCATCAAGTTTGCGGTAGTTGCCGATTGGGCCGAATTTTACGGCGCGTTTTGCCATTTCGCCTATGCGGGAAGCGTCGATCTTCGCGTCGGCAAAGCTGACCGGAAGTCCGATGGAACGGAAAAAGTTCTTCATGCGGAATATGCCTTCCAAAGCGGCCTGCTCAAGATCGTAAAAGGCCCCGTCTACGCCCCATACTTTGACGGCAAAACGGGCGAAGCGGCTTGTGTCCTCTTTGATGTTGTAACGCATCCACGCGGGGAAAATAACCGTAAGGGCCGCGCCGTGCGTGGTATTAAAAAGGGCGGAAAGCTCATGGCCTATTTGGTGGCTTGCCCAGTCGCCGACGCGGCCTGTGCCGAAAATGTTGTTATGGGCAAGGCTGCCCGCCCACATGATCTCGGCGCGGGCGTTGTAGTCCTTTTCGCCGCCCGAAAAAATCCTGCGCCCGTTGCGGATGATTGCGCGTAACGCCCCCTCGCACAGTTCGTCGGTCAGCTCAACATTGGGCTCTCTGGTAAAATAGCGCTCCATGATGTGCGCCATCATGTCGGCAATGCCGCAGGCGGTTTGAAAGGGCGGCAGGGTATAGCTTAGCTCCGGGTTCAGGATGGCGAAAACAGGCCGGTTGCACTCATAATTGACGCCGCGCTTGAAGGGCCCCTGCTCGTTGGTGATGACGCAGCTATTACTCGATTCGCTTCCCGCCGCCGGAATGGTTACCACGGCTCCGACGGGTAAAGCCTTGCTTGCGGTCTTTTTCCGCTCAAAAAAATCCCATACGTCGCCTTCATTGACCGCTCCAATGGCTATAGCTTTTGCGGAATCAATCGCCGAGCCTCCGCCCACCGCCAGGATAAATTCAAGTTTTTCTTTTTTGACAATATCAATGCCCTTGTAAACGAGCGAGAGTACCGGGTTGGGCTGAACGCCGTCCAGTTCGACCCATTCAACTCCGGCGCTTTTCAGGCTTTCCTTAACGCGGTCAATCAGGCCGGACTTTGCCGCGTGGCCCCCGGAATGGTGCAGCAATATTTTTTTCGCGTATTGGGCTGTTTCGCCCCCCGTTTTGCTTTCAGTATCCTTCCCGAAAATAATTTTGGTTCTGGGATAAAATTCAAAATTTTGCATGATTAGAAATGTAGCACGTTTTTCAGGCTAATGCAATTGGTCAGCGCTCCTGTTAAAAATTAATTAATCTATCATCCTATGACAGGGTAATGTGCTATAATCGTTACAAGGTTATGGAAAAAAATGGATTTTGTAAGCATTGATTTTGAAACAGCAAAATACTCGCGGGAAAGCGCCTGTTCCGTGGGACTGGTAAAATATCAGGACGGAAAAGTAACCGATACTTTTTATTCGCTGATACGGCCTCCCGTATTGTACATCCGCCCTGATTTTACCGACATTCACGGCCTTACAGTGGATGACGTAAAGGACGCCCCCGCCTTTGCCGATTTATGGGACAGCGCCATGAAACCTTTTATCGGCGATTTTCCCCTGGCCGCCCACAATGCGTCATTCGACATGGGCGTACTCAGCGCTGTCCTTGACTGGTATGAACTGGAAATTCCCGAATTGCCGTATTTTTGCACCCTTGCCCTGGCCCGCCATACCTGGCCGAAACTGCAATCCCACGCCCTGACCGCCCTCGCGGATCAATTCGGCATTGTTTACAACGCCCACAACGCCCTTGACGACGCGATGACCTGCGGGAAGCTGGTGCTTATGGCCGCTGAAAAATACGGCGCGGCGCGTATTGAAGGATTGCTCGGAGCCACGGGAATGACGATGAAGGCGCTTGGGTGATATTCAAGGAGTATACATACTATGAACTACAAGCGGTTTGTGATTGACAAAAATAGAATATTGCTGTATAAATAAGTGATTAAAATGAAAACTCATCGGTTTTTAGATATCAATATTTCTTTCATTCTCATTTTTATATTAGTGTCAAGTAATATTCTTGCATGTTCAAGACAACAAGATAAATCAAAAATTGATGATGAGTTCATTTCGGATTCTTTTGAGGGTCAGATTACAGCGTTTTTTGACAGTACAGAGTTTATCAGCGCTTTGGCCCTCTTTGACAGCAATGATACAGATTTTTTCAGTGATGATTTTGCTTCTAATTTAGAAGACATTATTTTCGACAGTTATAGTGAATATATAGACGGCGTGTATGTTTCTGTATTGACCCCTGAAGAATATAAAAATACCCTTTTGCTTCTTGAATCCGGAGAACAGTTAAATATAAATAAAATAATAAGGAATGTAGCTATCGGTACCGGGGCAATAATTCTTACCAGTATATTGCTTCCTGCCCTAGCGCCGGGGCTAGCCCCCCGCATAGCTATAATAGTAACAAAAATTGTTAAAGATGCTTTGATGGGAGCGGCTCTTGACGCGGGAATAAGAGGCGCAATTGAATATGCTCAATCCAGAAATATTGAGACCGCTTCATACAGAGCATTGGAAGGCGCTTCCGAAGGCTTTATGTGGGGAGCTATTATTTCTTCTGTGGCTACTTCTTTTACGGAAATAAAGCTGTTGAAGCAAGCTCAAAGAACCGATAAAACACTCGTTAACTTTTCTGAAAATGTTGATGACTTAGCTAACAAAACAAATAAATTTGCTCATTTTAACGGTAATAAATTAAGACCAAATCAAAAATATTTTTTCGGATATCCGCCGCATGAAAATATCTATATTGGATATTCAGATGAACTAGGAAGAATTTCCAGGGTCGAGGCTACAAATTTGCAATTAAAGCCAATAGGGCGCAAAAAATTAAAATTGGTGGATAATAAAACACCAGGAAAAATAATACCAGGAGATGAAGCAGGTCATTTAATAGGCGATTTGTTTGACGGCTCACCATATTTGGATAATCTTGTTTCAATGTCCCATCGCGCAAATAGTATAGAATATGCGGCTTTAGAAAGAGAATGGGCAAATGCACTCAGATCCGGAAAAAAAGTTTCTGTAAATGTAAATGTACGATATGAAGCAGGCTCTTTACGACCTTCCGCGTTTAATGTAGAATATACAATAGATGGTGAATTTTTTGAGAAAGTCATTTTAAATACAGCGGGGAAATTGTAGTTTATGGATTCAACGTTTGAGAAACTTATCACTGATGTACAGATAGATATGGTTGAGATATGTCTGGAATACGTTAATGAGCAGGCCGATTGCGTATATATTTACTGTTCATTTGAAGATAACGCATTAACCAATAATTTCTTTTTTCGAATTAAGAATAAGTTGTTTAAGAAACACAAATTGAATGATTTAAATGGAAACATTCAATTTAACACTTCCATAGAATATCAGAGAGCAGCGATAAAGTCGATCAATCAGGATATTGAAGAAATAAATAATCTCTGCAAACAATACAACAAACCAATGCCGACAGAAATGAAAATTATTTACGATGTCAAAAAAAAGGATTTTTCGGTTGACTATCGGTATGATAAAATATATACTAATACATCAGATAAATCCGCAATGATGATTTGTGATGAATGGTTTGATTCGTTAGAATCTTGCCTTAAATGATAAACACACAGAAAAGGAGTTGTTATGTTTATTGTAATTGGTTATGTAATCAGGATTATCGCAAGTGTTATTATTGGTTTAACATTTGGAATGTCAATTAAAGGGATAATTCTTCTTGCTCTTGTCGTAATGATAGCAATGGAAATAATCAGTTTGGTAACTTTACCAATATTTGGTCCGTTTTTTACCGCTGTATCAGTGGTTCTTCAAATAATAGTTGTAGTTATAATACTTATTAACTATTCGCTGGTTCCAAATATTGAAGAGAGATATATTCCCGATGCCGGAATTGCTGCCAGTCTTGATGGTCGGCAAAGTATAAATTTACGTGATATTAATGTAGATGAGCCATTCTATCTTCAGATAAAACTAGCTATCCAGTCAAAAAGCTGGGCCAGAAATTTCTTTGGAAGGAATGATATTGAAGTAATGCTGGAAATTTCAAACCCCAGTATTTCCGTATTCTCTGAACCTCAGAATGTTCAATTTGTCAGAGAAACCAGGCCAAAACAGGTAGAACCCGATAAAGTTACTTACTTCTATTCAATAGTAGCTTCTGGAAGCCGAAATCCTAAAACATCAATTATTGATTTTAAGGTTACTCCCACACAAGCGGGTTCTCAAGTTATAAAAATTACTTACGATAACAAAGTGAGTGACATTCATACGAGAACTGTTACACTGGAATATAAGTAAACAAATGTTTACAGCAACTTTGGGAATATAGTCCCCTTCCACAAGGGATTTCTTGACTCTTTAAGCCTCCCGTTTGCAATCAGATGATTGATCGTCAGCTTTGCGTCCTCTTCCGACCAGAAATGGCTTTTCGACCGCGCCATAATATTCGCCGCCGCGTTCAGGGAATAACAGCGTTTGTTTTTATGAAAAAAATCAAGAACGCAGGATTCTTCGCGTAACGCGGCGCTTGCCTGGTGTTCGCACACGTCGCAGCATTGGGTTTCCGGGCTTTCGCCGTTGCTGTCATAGTTGAGCATTTTCAAAAGGGCCTGCCTTCTGCATTGGGTTGTATCGCGCGCGTAATCCAAAAGGCCGGAAAGCCTTGCGCGGTCTGTTTCTGTTTTGGCGCGGCGCAGGCTTATTTTATCGTCAGGGCCCCACAGGAGGATAGCCTTTGACTGGGAGCCGTCGCGCCCGGCTCTGCCCGATTCCTGCAGATACGCCTCCACGGAAGGGGCGCAGTCCCTGTGAATAACCGTGCGCACATCGGCCTTGTCCACACCCATACCGTAGGCGCAGGTCGCGCATAACACAGCCCGGCTGTTGCCCATGAACCATTTTTCAACATCGGACTTTTCTTCCCTGCTTAAACCGGCGTGGTAAAAACGTATGTCGTTATGCCAGTCCATGCCCATTTCCCCCAGGCTGATTCTGAGGTAACGGGCGAGGTTCTCCGTGCCGGGCCTGGACGAACAGAACACAATCGCTGGGCGGGCGTTTTGCACCAGCAGATCACGCACGGCAAGTTCCCGCGCTATGCAGCCTTTCGCGGCGTATGAGATATTCGGCCTGTCGGGGTTTCCCACGATTTGACCGGCTTCCAGTTCGCCAAAGATGTATTTTTTGATTTTTTCCAGTACGGGCGCGCTTGCCGTCGCTGTAAACGCCGTTACCAGAGGTGTTGCGCCGCCGTTGGAGGCGGCTCCATTGGCGGCGGAAATATTGTTAATAATTTTGTTAATTTCAAGATAGCTTGGGCGAAAGCTCTCTCCCCATTCGCTTACGCAGTGCGCCTCGTCAATAACAATATGAACGATCTTTATTTTTTCAAAGCGTTTCATCACCTGTTCGGTGAGCAGAACTTCCGGGTTTGCGATAATGAATTTGCTCTCGCCCGATTCCAGCTTTTTCCAGATTTCATCGCGTTCTTCCTTTGACT
>Ga0268262_10007352_pt1 | contig 10304 bp, 7 predicted proteins | sample TergutNc150P3_FD_190354 | JGI IMG/M metagenome (GOLD analysis project Ga0268262, IMG submission 190354) | Nasutitermes corniger P3 segment gut microbial community from laboratory colony in Florida, USA - Nc150 P3 (SPAdes) (version 2) | ecosystem: Host-associated > Arthropoda: Insects > Digestive...
TGGAACTCTCTTCCGCGTCGAACTTTTTTTCGCGTTCTTTGCTTCTGACCCATTTGCGAAGTGCGGAATCCAGCTGCATGATATCGATAGGCTTTGAGATAAACGCCTGGAAGCCGTTCTGTAAAAACATTTCCTCGTTCCCGGCGATAGCGTTGGCTGTCAGCGCGATGATCGGCACATTCCGAGCGTAGTCCGTGCCGATTTCCTCGCGGATTATACGCGTCGCTTCAATCCCGTCCATACCTGGCATCATATGATCCATGAACACGGCGTCATATTGCGGATTTTCCGCGCGAATCATATCTATGGCCTGACGTCCGCTTGAAGCGCAATCGACACGTATCTTGTAAGACTTCAGCATACCCTTCGCTACGTCCAGATTTGTCGGCACGTCATCTACGATAAGTATATACGCATAAGACAAGTCTATATGCATAAAGTTTGATCTTTGGGTGCGCCGGGACGCGAAGAAGCGTTCACTCATCAGGTTTTCAGCCATTTCCCCGCCAATCGGAACGTCCGATACATATTTCTGACGCAAGCGCACGGAAAACGTTGTGCCGGAGCCGTATTCGCTTTCTACTGTTATGGTTCCGTCCATCATTTCCACGAGGCGTTTTGTAATCGCTAATCCCAGGCCGGTACCTTCGGTCTTGCGGTTTGTCTGCGCATCAACCTGGCTGTAATCCCGGAACAGCTTCTGTAAATCTTCGCTCTTAATGCCCAAACCAGAATCTTTCACGCTGGAGACGAGCCAGACACTGTCATCGCCTGCGGCGCCGCCTCCGGCGTTATCCCTTTCAAACGAAACGCTCCATTCAACTGTGCCGGAATTCGTATATTTGAACGCGTTTGAAAGTAAATTGTTAAAAATTTGTTTTACGCGCAGGTCGTCGCCGAAAAGAAATCCCGGCAATTTTTCGTCAACGACAAGGTTAAATGTGATGGGCTTCTCGCCTATACGCACGATATTCAGGGATACGATATCGTTTATAAGGCTCGGCGTATCATATTTGACGGGGTGCATCTCTAATTTGCCGGATTCTATTTTAGACAGGTCCAGAATATCGTTCACGATACCGAGCAGCGTCATGCCGGAGATATATATATTGTTAAGCCTTTCCTGCGCCTCGCCCGGAAGCGTCTCGGTATTCAGGATGAGTTCTGAAAGACCTATCACCGCGTTCAGCGGCGTCCGCATCTCATGGCTCATGGTCGCCAGGAAGCTACTCTTGGCGCGGTTTGCTTCCTGCGCGTCTTTCAGCGCGGCCTCAAGCTCAGTTTGCAGTCTGAGCGTCTCTGCCATCATTTGCTTATGTTTTCTCAAGTCGCGCGCATAAGCCGCGACAATATAACTATCGCCATAATTGACACGGACAAGTGTCATTTCGCATGGTATCTGTGTACCATCCAAAAGTTGGTGTATCCATTCAAAAACATAAACTCCACCCTCAAACGCCCTGGCGACACAAATTTTTGATAAATCTCTGGAACGCTGCCCGTCGCCTTGATATTCCGGAGACAGATCGTAAAACCGGTCAATAAATTCCTCTTTATCTTTCATTTTAAATAACTTGACCGACTCCTCGTTACATTCGAAGATGCGGCCGTCTTTGTCCCATAACATGGAACAAATTGGCGTCGCGTCCATCATAAGCTGGGTTCGCTTGTGTACTTCCTCGATTCTATCTGCCTGTTTCCGGGTTATATCGCTATACTCTTCAAGACGGCGGTTCTGCTCGGCGATTTTTTCATAGGGTCTCGCTAAATATTTCGAACTTATAATCGCCACTATTACGCTGATAACAAAAAACACAGCGGACAAGAGGATAAGGATGTTCTGAATTCTGGCTACGGGACTTTCCTCCAGGGGGACGCTCAGGCCGATACGCCAGCCTACTTGCGAAGCGTAAACGCGCGCGTAAGCGCAATGGTATTCGACACCGTTGTAGACATACATTCCCAGTCCGTTTTCGTTGGTCAGTACATTTTTGAAAAACTCTATGGTTGAATGTTGTCTGGATTGCTCCATCGTGTAGAAAAAATTAATTCGTGAATTCACAATTTCAGGAACATAATGGGCGATCACTATGCCCTCTTCGTCAACCATCCAAATGTTACCGCTGTCCCAGAGCCTGTAGCCGGCAAGTTCATTCGAAAAAACGAGGCCTGGAATCGTCACGGTAAGGACGAGGTCCCGGCCCATAGGAGTACAGACATGCATGACCAGCTTTTCCGTTTCTTCGTTGTGTCTGGTCGTGGAGATAACAGTTTTGCCTTCAAAAGCGTCATGAATATACTTGCTGCTATTTAGTAAATAGACTGAGGTAACCGAATCTCCATATGCGGCTACAACGCCTTGCCTGTCGAATACTGTAAACGCCATGAAATCCGGGAATTGATTGAGCTGCTCGCGCATAATGTCCTGCATTCCGGCTGGGTCGTCCGCGTCCATAAACCGTTCTGCCGCAGTCTGCGCGTTGGATTTGTAAAGGCTGATCTTTGTCGAAATAAGGTCGTTGGCGATATTCAACGCCAGAGAAATATCCTTGTCTACAGTCTCAGTTAAACTCTGGCGTGTTAAGACCAGGCTAAAGCCAAAATTTGCCGCGGTAATGGCAAATGCTATGACAATGACAATCAAAGCAGCCTTCATTCGCATAATAGAACCTCTTTTTTTTCATATTTTTTAAATATTAGACAGTTTTAAATCAGTAAAAAGAATCTAAATCATCAAGTCCTTTGTGAATGATTATTAATTCATAATTGTACGATGCAAAACGAATATTATCAATAGTTGATTCTTATTTAGTTGATTCTTATTTGTTCTTTGCATAAAAGGATACTTTTTGTATACTATAAAAGAGAATTATGAATAAACACAAAAACGATTGGGCTCTGGTTCTTTCGGGAGGCGGGGCAATGGGGCTTGCGCATATAGGCGTTCTAAAGGGATTGGAAGACGCCGGGTTTCCAAAGCCTTCCCTTGTGGTTGGTACTTCGATGGGCGCTATCGTGGGCGGGCTTTACGCTATCGGGATGTCGCCTGAGGAAATGGAGCGTTTTGTCGTTGATGAATTTAACATTGCCGATTACCTTGACAGTTTTGTTTTTAAGATAAACGGGCCTTTTGGCCGGGTCATTCAAACAGGGCAGGCGTTGGCTGTTCTTGCCGGCCGGCCGGGGATAGATCCGGGGCAGCGGGTGCTTGAGCTTCTTGAGAGCCTTACTGCGGGAAAGAGTTTTGAAGAAACCAGGATACCCTTCCGCTGCAATGCGGTGGATCTGATGAGTGCTCGGGAAATTGTATTCAATTCAGGTTCTCTGGCAAAAGCAATGAGGGCGTCCATGTCGCTGCCGGTTTTTTTTGAGCCATTCGAGTATGAGGGTATGTGCCTGGTGGACGGGGGCCTCTTGAACAATATGCCTGTTGCTATTGCCAGGAATGAAGGTTTTAAGCAGGTGTTGGCGGTAAATGTAACCAACTTTATTCAGGCAAAACCGGAGGCTCTAAAAAACGGGCCGCAGGTAATTTTTCGCAGCATAGACTGTGTCCTCCATGCCCAGGATGAAGGGGGGAAAGCCCAGGCGGATCTGACGCTTACCATTAAGCTTGCCGCGGCGCTTTTTTCGTACTACAAACAAAAAGAGCTTATCGATGTTGGGAAAAAGGTGGTCGGTGATAACCTGAACGCCCTGGAAGGTTTTCTTCGCCCGCGTTTCCGTTTGTCGAACAGGCCTCCTGTAGTTATCGAAAACGATCATGAGTAAAGCCGCGTTTGTCGCTCTGGTCGGGCGCCCCTCGGTGGGAAAGTCCACCCTGGTAAATTTGCTTTGTGGAGCGAAAGTTTCCATTGTCAGCGCGGTGCCACAGACCACAAGAAACGCCGTGCGGGGCATACTTACGCGTTCTGAGGGACAGCTGGTTTTTGTGGATACGCCTGGCCGGCACGTCTCGGAAAAAAAGTTCAACAAAAAGCTCATGGATGTTGCGGACAGGGCGCTGGACGATTCAGAGCTGGTTCTATACGTGCTTGACGCAAGCCGCCCTCCGGGGCTTGAGGAAGAAGCTGTGGCGGAGCGGCTTAAAAATTTCCAGGGCAGAACCGTCGCGGCTATCAACAAGTGCGACGATGCCGGTGCGGATCCAAAAAAGCTCGCCAGATTTCTGGAAGAAGCCCTGCCGGATTTGCCACCTTCCCACCGCTTTGAAATTTCCTGCTACAAGAAAGAAGGGATACAGCCGCTCCTTGCCTGCCTTTTTGAAATGGCGGATGAGGGAGAACCTCTTTACCCCGGAGAGTACTATACCGATCAGGAAGTCTCTTTCAGAATTCAGGAGATCATTCGGGAAAAAGCCATGAACCGTCTTAGGGAAGAGCTACCCCATTCGATCTATGTGGAAGTCGCGGATTTGGAATTTCGCGATGCTCCTTCGACTGCTGGTGATTCAAATCAAGGGAAAAAACGGCTTTGGGTGCGGGCCTTTATTATCACCGAGAGGGAATCCCAAAAGGGTATGATTGTAGGCAAGGGCGGCGAAATGATCAAAGCCATAGGGCAGGCCGCGCGAAAAGAGCTCAACTCAATTTTTGAGTGGAAGGTAGATTTGGACCTTCGCGTTAAGACCGGCAAGGACTGGCGGCATAACGAAGTAATACTTCGTAAAATAACAAATATTAAATAACAAATAACAAATGAAGAATTAGCCTGGGGGCCACATCATATGGCGGCCGCCAAGAATATGGCAGTGCAGGTGATCGACAGTCTGGCCGCCGTGGGATTTGCAGTTGATCACAAAGCGGGCGCCGTTTTCCGCGCAGCCGTTGCTTTTGGCAAGTTCCTGGGCCTTGAAAAGAAAGCGCCCCATAAGGGCAGTGTCGGCGGCTTCCAGTTCCATAACGCTTTTAATGTGCTTTTTGGGGATCAAAAGAAAATGCACAGGTGCCTGGGGGTTCAGGTCCTTAAAAGCTACAAACTCGTCATCTTCGTACAGTTTTTCGGAGGGAATTTCTCCGCTCACGATTTTACAAAAAATACAGTCGCTCATAATTGTATTGTATCACATTTTTGCTAATTTGCACTGGTATTTTCCATAAAAAATACCAAGCCTCGCCTTGTCCCTTACCTGGGATATTTACATATTTTCAGTGTACGTAAATTCGCCTGCGGTATGAATGCCGCTATTGTAAAAATAGAGGAGCAATGATATGAGCCTGAGAATCAAATTAACTACAATTATCTTATCGATGATCCTGGTATCCGTCGCGGTTTTATCCGTGTTCACCCTTACCCGATCTGCGGCTCTGGAGGTAGAAACAACCCACGAGTACGCCGGGGAACTGGCAAAACGTAACGCAAAGGAAATCCAGCGGCAAATGGAAGTCTTCACGGATTATGGGAACGTACTGGTCCAGATATTCAACAGCTACGAAGATATGGAAATGAGCAGGCGGCGGGAAATGTATGATGATATTCTGTACAGCCTTATCTCAACGGTCGATTCAATTACCGGCATCTGGACAGCGTGGTTTCCCGGAACCATAGACAATCAGGACGCCCGATTGGGGCAGTACCAAACTTATTTCCATAGAATGAACGGCCCTGTGGTCAGGGAACCCTCGGGCTTTAATGGCTGGCAGGGCCATCTGGCTAGGGTAACTCCAAAAGGCCTTACTTCCACAACAGGGGCTGAGCCTGCTTTCCAGGAACTTACGGACCCTTATTGGGCGAATGTTGCCGGCAAGGGGAATGTTCCTATAGTTTCCGCTATTTTTACTGTAAAAAATGATTCAGGCAGAATTGTATCTCTGATTGGAATCAACTTTATCAGTACAGTTCAGGCATTGGTAGATGATTTGGTAAAAGAGGTGTACAACGGCGAGGGGCTTGCCGCGATATACAGCGATAACGGTACGATTGTAGCCCATTGGGACAAGGACAGGGTCAAGGAAAATATCAAAACCAGCGCCAAGGAAAAAGCGCTTTTTGGAAATGACATTAACCGATTAGCCGCCGCGATCTTACATGGCGGAGAGAACGGCAAAAAAGCCATTACATTGGAAAAGTTTTCCCCTGTTCATGAAACAGACATATACTTTATTTTTGAACCCATTCTTGTTTCGGGTTTTGAATCAACCCCCTGGTCTCTTCAATTAGGCATCCCCATTAATGAAATAAAGAAGCCAGTTCATGATTTGATTTTTTATGCCGTAATATTTGCCATTATCCTTCTGGTAATAGCGGCGGTTATTACCCTGCTCGTTGCCAACAGTATTGTTAAACCGATTACCCGCGTAACCGCTACCCTCAAGGACATATCCGAAGGCGAAGGCGACCTGACGCGGAGCATTGCCATCAGTTCAAAAGACGAGGTAGGCGACCTTGCCAACTACTTCAACAAGACACTTGAAAAAATAAAGGGCCTGGTAATCCTTATTAAAAAACAGGCCGGAGTGTTGTCAGGAATTGGCGCTGACCTGTCCAGCAACATGACCGAAACGGCGGCAACGGTGAACGAAATTAACTCCAACATTCAGAGCATTAAAGGCCGCGTCATAAACCAGAGCGCCAGCGTTACCGAAACCAACGCGACTATGGAACAGGTTGTCGCAAACATCAACAAACTCAACAGCCATGTAGAAAATCAGGGACGCCATATTTCCCAAGCGTCATCTGCCATTGAGGAAATGGTAGCCAATATCAATTCAGTTACCAACACGTTGATCAGCAACGCCGCCAATGTAAAGACGTTGAAAGAAGCCTCAGAAATAGGAAAGACAGGATTGCAAGGAGTGGCGGCTGACATTCAGGAAATATCCCGCGAGTCCGAAGGCCTTCTGGAGATTAACGCGGTAATGGAAAACATCGCCAGCCAGACCAACCTGCTTTCGATGAACGCCGCGATAGAAGCGGCGCACGCGGGGGAAGCGGGCAAAGGCTTTGCCGTAGTCGCCGATGAAATCCGCAAGCTGGCTGAAAGCTCAGGCGAGCAGTCCAAAACGATAGGCATGGTACTGAAAAAGATAGCGGAGTCAATCAAAAAAATTACGAACGCCACCGGGAACGTACTAACCAGATTCGAGGCGATTGATTCGGCAGTCAAAACTGTTTCGCAGCAGGAAGAAAATATCCGCAACGCGATGGAAGAGCAAAGCGAGGGAAGCAAACAGCTCCTGCAAAGCTCAAGCGGTTTGAACGAAATTACCAGGCAGGTAAAGAGTGGTTCCGAGGAAATGCTTGAGGGTAGCAAGGAAGTTATGAATGAAAGCCGTAATCTTGAAAAGATAACGCAGGAAATAACCGGCGGTATGAACGAGATGGCAACAGGTGCGGATCAGATGAATATTGCGGTACACCATGTCAGTGAGATAAGCGGCAAAAACAAAGAAGCGATTGGAACTTTGTTAAAAGAAGTTTCGCGCTTTAAGGTAGAGTAATACAAAAAATAGATGATTACCGGCGGCGGGCTTTTTCCAGGGCGTCTTCCACCGCCCACAGAAAGCCCCTGCTGGAATACGTCGCCCCCGAGATGGCGTCAAGATCGGTATCGCCTGTATCCAGCACCTGTTCCATAAGCTCCAGCATCGCCTCCAGGCCAGGGTAGTTTGATTCCTGATGGCTGACAATGGCGACATCATCGATCCCGGTAGCGGATGTTTGTACGCGGACCTGAATCATGCCTCTGTAACCGCTGCCGGTGCCCAAATAAACGCCGGGCGTGAAATTTGTCCTTCTTGAGAAAGGCCAACCGGTGCATGCAAAGATCAGGGCAGAGAGACCGCAAAGAAACAATAAAACTAAAAAACGGGGTTTCGTTACTGCCATAAATTCCTCTGCTCATATACTGCCCCGGAATGGAATGTGCTTTTATTTAATGGGTTTTTTGTGACAAACATAATAAAGGGGAAAAATAATTTTCCCCTTGCCAATAATTTTTAGAGCGTTTGGTTTGCCCTGTGTCTTTTACGCCAGGATATAGGTTCCTATGTTAATGTCTGTGCTTCCGGAATCTTCGTCAGACTTTCCGGAATTGCCCTGTAACAGGTCTTTGACGCTCTGACCGGTCAATTCTTCCATCATGGCGGGATCCCCCATAAACCCGTTTCCGGTCTTTACCTTTGCCGTAATCGCGGCCTTTGCATCACCCGAGATAAGTACTGTGCCGTTATACGACAGGGCGGTGATACATTCGATATCCTCGGCGGTAACATCCTTGTCAAAGACAAGGCAGCCGTTCACAAACAGGCTGAACTTCTCGCCTTTCCTTACCGACGCTTCCAGCTGGCTGTGCGAAAATTGCTCAAAGCCGTTTATCTCCACAAGGCGGCCTTCAAAAATAAAATAATCGGAGGCTTTCCCTTTGCTTTTGAAGATTTTAACCGAGCTTGTGGGGAGGGACGCCTTGCCTTTCACGATGACGGACTCAATTTCCTGGAGCGCGGGGATATCGTTTTCGTTCATGTGAAAATCCCCATCAACGTAGATCAGTTTTCCGTAAAGGGCCAGTTCGCCTTCACGGATTCTCCTGGTTATTTCATAGCCATCGGGTACCAGGGTCTTTTCCGGGCAGTTGATTATTCCGCCGTACTCCGCGTCCAATCCTTCGTAAGTGAACAATTTCGTGCAGGAGACTGTGTATCCCTTTGAACGAAGGCTCTCAAGCGCTTTTTTCTCAAGCGCTGTCAGGCAGCCGGAAATCCAGATATGCTTCCTGTCAGGTTTTAGGCTGCCGACAATATACTCCATGGTTTGATCGCCTATAATCACCTGGGCTTCATCGGGGTAAGCGCGTTTGTTTCCGGAGATTTTCAAGAGGGCGGCTGTGTTGGCTGATTCCGGATAAAATACTGTTTCCGTAGCAATTAACCCTTCTGCTTCTGTCAGGTTTTTCATGCCGTCTTTTGTGATCAGGAGCGTATCCTTCGCGATGATGGTCAGGTCTTTTAAACTGGCGTTGCCATCAATCACCGCTCCATTGTCCAGCATGAGGATTTCACCTTTTATGTCCTTGACTTTCATATCGCCGCAATTTAGCGCCGCTCCTTTGGCGTTTAGTTTTGCGTTTATCGCTGTTGAAATAATGGCAGTACCACAGTTCATTTCTATAATATCATAATTGTCCAGAATCCCCTCGCGGTCTTTCAGCAGGCACGCGAGCCCGCAATTCACATTCAGTTTTTTCTTTTTTTCGTCCATGTTAATCTCCCTTAAAAATAGTTTTTCTCCCGTAACCGCCGCAGCGCGGTGCGCAGCCTGGTCCGCACCGTAGCGGCCGGAACCTTCATTGCCTCCCCAATTTCCGTAGCGTTCATTCCGCCGTAATATTTTAGTTCCACTGGCGTACGGAGGGGTTCGGGGAGCTTTTCAATCAGAAGTTCCGCGATGGCTTTACCCAGCGGATCGTCGGGCCGGGGATCGGCGAGCCCTCGGTCACCGTTCTCGCCGGGAAACCGGGAAAAGCGGGCTTCGCGGCGTTTGATGTCCACCACCGCGTTGCGGGCAGCCGCGTAAAGCCATGCCTTCATTGCCGGTTCGGGCATCGCCTCCAGCATGAGCTTATTGGCCAGCGCCTGGGCAAACGCGTGAGAAACTCCGTCAAGGGCAGCTTCGTTGTCTCCGGAAAACAACGTCATTGCCCTTATCATGGAATCCCTGTATTCCCTAAACGCCTTTTCGATCTCCACTCAGAACCTCTGTTGTTTATTAGACGTTTGAAAAGCGCAAAGTGTTTTATTTGTTTTAAGAAATTTATAACTTGCCCCTAAACAAATTTTAGGCACGCGAATTTCTCGGGGATATGCGAGTCGTATGCGCCGTGTTTGTTTAATGCCCACCCGACGCTTTCGCTGACAGTTTTGCCGTGGTAGCGCAGAGCTTCAAAGCGGAAGCACTGGAAGCGAAGGCTGTCGCCCGCCTTTGGCGGCCAGGCTTTGCCGGGTTGCAAGGTTCTGAAGCCCTCCCAGGGAAATACCAGTTCCACAGACCAGCCCTTGTCAACAATCGAGGGATCGTTTATCTTCCCTTCAACCTTAACCGCGCTTTCAAGGCCGGGAAAATCCCAATCCATAAAAGCCCAGCGCCTTCCCCGCTTGTGTTTTTTGTACCTGGAAGAATCCTGAAACCCGCACAGGACATCAACATCCCGCTCGTGCAGGTCAAACTCGGGGATGTCAAACCGGCTGCCCTTTTTTAGCGCATCCTGATAAATGAAAAAAACCTCGTACACTGTTCCGTAGGTGTTTATCTCAAACTCGTAATAGCAGTCTTCCCCGTCAAAAAAAACTTCCACGTCGTTGTCAAAC
>Ga0268262_10007353_pt1 | contig 10303 bp, 10 predicted proteins | sample TergutNc150P3_FD_190354 | JGI IMG/M metagenome (GOLD analysis project Ga0268262, IMG submission 190354) | Nasutitermes corniger P3 segment gut microbial community from laboratory colony in Florida, USA - Nc150 P3 (SPAdes) (version 2) | ecosystem: Host-associated > Arthropoda: Insects >...
AAGGGAATACAAGGCCGAAGTGGATGTCGGGATGCCCCAGGTTGCGTACAGGGAAGCCATTACCCAGCGCGCGGATTACAACTATACCCATAAAAAGCAGACCGGCGGCGCTGGCCAGTTCGGAAGAGTGGCGGGTTATATGGAACCATACGCTACAGGCGATTACGAATTCGTCGACAACATCAAGGGCGGTACAATCCCCACGGAATTTGTTCCCTCCTGCGACAAGGGCTTTAAGGAAGCTGTAAAAAAAGGAAGCCTTATCGGCTTTCCGGTGGTCAACATCCGCTGCGTTATAAACGACGGCCAGAGCCACCCTGTAGACTCTTCCGACATCGCATTCCAGCAGGCCGCCATCGGCGCTTTCAGGGAAGCGTACATGAAGGCCCGGCCCTGCATACTGGAACCCATAATGAAAGTAGTGGTAGAAGGCCCGACAGAATTCCAGGGAAACATTTTCGCGTCAATAAATCAAAGGCGCGGCGTTATATCTTCATCGACAGAAGACGGCGCATTCTCAAAAGTCGAGGCCGAAGTGCCGCTGTCAGAGATGTTCGGTTATTCTACCGTACTCAGATCCCTTACCCAGGGCAAGGCTGAGTTTACCATGGAGTTTACGAAATACGGCAAAGTTCCACAAAGCATTTCCGAAGCCTTAATCAAGGAGTATAAAAATGGTTAAAGAAGAATTAATACAGCACAGTCCGGTGCGAATTTTAATGAATTCTATTAATGGCGGACTAAAAACAGGAGAATTGGGACTGATAGCTTCTCCTTCGGGCATCGGAAAAACATCGGTACTCGTTCAGATCGCCATGGACAAATTGCTTCAGGATAAAAGGGTAATACACATTTCCTTTACCCGGCATACGAATTATGTCCTGGCCTGGTACGAGGACATCTTTGACGAGTTTATAAAAAAGAAAAATCTGGAAAACGAACAGGAAGTTAAAAACAATATAGAAAAAAACCGTGTACTAATAAAATTTACGCAGGGGGGAATTTCCAGCGAGCAAATCTTAAGAACCCTAAGAGCTTTAATTAAGTCCGGCTGTTTCAACGCCGAGATAATTATCATTGACGGCTTTGATTTTTCCGTAGCCGAGGAAGGCCATATTGCCGCCATCAAATCATTTGCCTCGGAGATGGGTGTAGCCTGCTGGTATTCCTGCAACGTAACTGGCGAGAAAGCATACTCCGATAAGTCATCCAATCAGATTTATGACCAGAGGAACATCCCCGTGGTTTTAAAAGACTGCGCAGACCTTTTTGATGTTATAATAGTCCTGGAACCCAAAAGCGATCACATTGAGCTGACTGTTTCCAGGGACAGGGATGTTTATAACCCGGAGCATTTGGCGCTTAAACTGGATCCAAAAACTCTTTTAATTCTGGAAAACTAGTCGCATGACGCGGGGAATATTTATTGCGGGAAATGAATCTTCCCTTTTTACAGCGATAGCCGCGGAAACGGCAAAGAGGGTTGAATCTTACGCTGCCGCAGTCATTCCCAACCGTTTTCCTCAGCGCGACGGCGGACAGCCGCCAAGAGCTGAACTTCCCGCTGGAGCAATTCCTCTTTCCTGGAACCCCGCCAGCCCCATCTCCGCCCGCACAGTTCTACTTGCGGCAGAAAACCGGCTTGGCAAAATAAACGACTGTATTCTTGTCTGCTCACCGCCTGCTGTTTACAGGCCGCCTGACGGCCTTGCGCCGGAAGAAATCGAAATTCTCGTTGACGATCACATTAAGGGCTGGTTCTTTTTGATAAGGGAACTGGTGATTTACTTCCGCCGCGCGAATTCAGGCTCTCTTTCTTTTGTTGTAAGCGAAGTCAAAGGAGAAAAAAACATTCACTCCGATTTATTGGGGCCCCCAGCGGCAGCCTGCTTCGCGAATTATTCCGGCGCTGTCCTTGCGTCATCTTCCAATGAACCCTTCCTGGCGATGGGCTTTTCCGGCTTTGAAACAAGCGAAAAGAGCCAGTTTGCGTCCTGGCTCTTTAAAAACATCGACGAAGGTTCAAAAAGAAATTCCGGCCGCTGGAACAAGTTTTCCAGGTTTCCATTTCTGGTTTAGTTAGATATTTATACATATAAAACCAAACAATTAAAAATATGTCATAATTTCCGAATCAGGAGCATCCGGAGAACCGATAAATGACCAGTGAACCGCTTCTATACCGTTTCCGTTCAAAAAACCAGCCCATCCAGGAGAAAGGTTCATATCAACAAGGATTTTCATGCTTCAGCGAGAGCAACCTCACGCCATTGGGAAAGAGCTGCGGCATACCGCAGCGCCTGCATAATATCTTCTTTCTCTATGTAGGGATAATCAGAGAGAAGCTCCTCATAGCTGACCCCCTCGCCAATCTGACCTACAATCATGCCAACAGTTACCCGCATACCGCGAATGCAGGGCTTGCCACCCATAACAGCGGGGTTTTGGGTTATCCGGTCAAATTTCTCATCGAACATAAAACAAACATAACGCAAAAACAGGCAAAAAACAAGTTCAATGATAGGCAGTATCAAACACGGAGAGAAAGATTACCATATCATTCCTCCTTCTGGAACAAATCCAATTCCGCCTGGGCGCTTCTGTCTTTTTCTTCCAAGGTAGACATGAACTCAAAAACTTTATCATTATTACAAACTATATTGGCCTTTTTACAAGTCTCCAGAAAAATCGCCATAAGTTCCCTGTTATTATCACTTGTAATAACATAGCTGTTTCCGTACTTTCTTTCATACTTGTCCCGCAATCCGGGGAAGTGCCTGTCCAGCATCTTATAAAAATACTCGCGGTTTCCTTCCCGCAGGGTCATGCCCATTCCAAAGCAGAGGATGCCGTAAACTTTCGCCTCGACGCAGTAGCCAAGAATTCCCCGCAGATTTTCAGTGGTGTCATTTATAAACGGAAGGAGGGGACAAAGCCAGACCACAGTTTTTATTCCGCTAGCCCGCAGAACCTTTAGGGTTTCAAAGCGTTCAACACTTGTGCAGACATTTGGCTCAACAATTTTGCAGAGGTTCTCATCAAAAGTCGTAAGGGTCATCGCGGCCACGCATTTTGCCTTACGGTTTATGCTTTTTAAAAGATCCAGATCTCGCAGCACAAGATTTGATTTAGTCTGAATCGCAAGGCCGAATCCATACTTTTCAATTAATTCAAGACAGGCTCTTGTGTTTTTAAGGCTTTCATCTATAGGTATGTATGGATCGCTCATGGCTCCGGTTCCGATCATGCATTTCTTGCGCTTTGATTTAAGCTTTTCTTCCAGTAACTGCGGCGCGTTTACTTTTATTTCCACGTCCTCAAAATCGTGATCAATGTTGTAGCAGCGGCTCCTTGAATCACAGTAAATACAGCCATGAATGCAGCCCCGGCACAGGTTCATGCCGTTTTTGGAGGAAAGGAGGCCTTTGGCTGGTTTAAGGTGCATGGTTCAATGGAACTTCTAAAAAGCATTATTCGTCAAGCGGGACAGCACTGAATACATTTTCTCCAATTTACTCTCGCGAAGGCGCGGAGACGCAAAGTTGTTGTTAGAAATATTATCGTTATACTCTCAATACTCTTTTTTTGAATATAATGTATCTTGGTTAACGAAAATCTATTTTACATATACTTGGCGTCCTTGGCGACTTTGCGCCTTGGCGTGAAATATTATAGAGTAAAGCTTTAGTTTTAATGGGCTGTTGGATCTGAATATGCATCCATCCTCATTCCCTTCTATTTTTCCGATCATATATCTTCTTCCCTTTTTCTGCTACTATAGCAACATGTCCAAAGAACCCCTATTCCTGATTGACGCCTACGGCCTTATCTACCGTTCGTACTTCGCTTTTCTCAACCGGCCCCTGCTGAATCCGGCGGGGAAAAATGTGTCCGCCTTATTTGGTTTTGCCAGAACCCTGGTAACCCTCATTGATTCAGGCGCCCCAACAATTAAAGGCGGCAAAAACGCTGACGATGTTGTCGAAAAACAGGAAACGATTTTAAAGAAGCCGCAGAGGCTTGCGGTGGTATTTGATTCGCTAACCCCCACTTTCAGGCACAAAATGTACAGCGAATACAAGGCCACAAGGCAGAAGACGCCGGAAGACCTCCACGCACAGGTTCCGCTGGTGGAGGAGCTACTTACGGCCATGAATATTCCGTGCTTTAGGGTTGACGGTTTTGAAGCGGACGACATCATCGCGACCTTGGCTTTAAAAAGCCGGGACGAAGGGCGGCAGTGCTATATCCTTTCATCAGACAAAGATCTGCTTCAGCTTGTGGGAGACGGAACCTGGGAGCTAAGGCCAATCAAGGGAAGCGCGCTCCCTGAAAGCGGCGGCTTAGCCTACGAACTTATCGGCCCCGGCGAAGTTAAAAGCGAGTGGGGAGTAAGCCCCGACAAAGTGCTGGATCTTCTTTCACTTACCGGGGACAGTTCCGATAACGTTCCGGGAGTAAGGGGCGTAGGAGAAAAAACCGCGGTGAAACTCATGTCCCGTTACGGTTCCCTCGACGAGATTTACAAAAACCTCGCGGGTATAGAAGGCGCAATCGGGAAAAAAATCGCCGAGGGAAAAGAGAGCGCTTACTTTTCGCGCTCACTCATAAAACTGGACAGCGCGGTTCCCATCGCGCTAAAAGAAATTGACGAACTATCAATCGAAAAAATTGATCGCACAGCCGGAGCGCATGTTCTGCTTCGGGAAGGCATACGCCAGAGCGCGAAACAGCTTGATCCGTCGATAAGCGTGAAAGAAAAAAATAAAGCAGACAGCAAAGCGAACGACACAGAAACGATGAAAACCCCTGCCGAGGAAGAAACCGGCGAAAGTATTGACCCTGCCCTGCTGGGCGATGGGGTTTATAAAACCATCTTGGAAATTAAAGAGCTGCAGGCCCTTTTGGAAAGGGCAAAAAAACAAAAACTCCTTGCCCTGGATTTCGAGACCGATTCCCTTGACGCTTGGAACGCTAAACCTATCGGTATATCTTTTGCGGTAAAACCAAAGGAAGCTTTTTATGTGCCTGTTGCGGCCCACCAGGGTACAGACCCTTTTCTAGACGGCGAAAAAGTCAAAGCGCTTCTTGCGCCTTTCCTTGCCGATCCCTCCATGACAATCGTTGCACATAACGCCAAATACGATTACAAAGTTTCACGCGGCTGGGGAATCGAACGCTGGCAATGCAAAATCTGGGACACAATGGTTGCCGCCTGGGTGATCGATCCTGAGCGCGGCGGCTATTCTCTGGATTCCCTCGCGGTCTTTTATTTCGACACAAGCCCACTCGCGTATTACGCCGTTGTCCCCAAGGGTAAAACTTTCGACGCTGTTCCGCTGGAAACCGCCTGCCGCTATTCCGCCGAAGACGCGGATTTTTGCCTCAGGCTGAAATTTTGCCTGGAAAAGAGACTTGGCGGCGCAGAGCCGCTTTTCAAAAACCTGGAAATGCCCCTTCTGCCAATTCTAGCTGAAATGGAGGGGGAAGGCATCAGGATTGAAAAAGACATTCTTAGAAATTACGGAGCGGAATTGGGAAAAGAACTGGAGAACATTCAGGCCAAGACTTATAAAATCGTGGGCCACGAATTTAACCTGTCTTCCACCCAGCAGCTTCAGAAAGTTCTTTTTGAAGAACGAAAACTTAAACCGGAGAAGAAAACAAAAACCGGCTATTCAACCGACGTGGCGGTTCTGGAAGAACTTGCCAGGGAAGACGAAGTCCCTGCCCTCATACTCCGGCACAGAACGCTTTCAAAACTAAAATCAACCTACGTTGACAGCCTGCCAGTTTTGGCAGATAAGGACGACAGGCTTCACACCAACTTTGTGCAGACCGGAACCGCCACAGGGCGGCTTTCCAGCCGCGAGCCCAATTTGCAGAACATACCCATCAGGGACGAAGAAGGCCGCCGCATCCGCGAGGCATTTATCGCAAGACCCGGCTGGGTTCTCATCTCCGCCGACTACAGCCAGATAGAGCTTGTGGTGCTTGCCCATCTGTCCGGCGACAAAAACTTGCTCTCTTCTTTTGTTGAAGGTAAGGATGTCCACGCGCGCACCGCTTCGCTGATTTTCGGAATGGAAGAAAAAGACATTCAAGGCGAACAACGGCGCATCGCGAAGACAATCAACTTCGGCGTCATGTACGGCATGAGCGCCTTCAGGCTCGCGAATGAGCTGAACATAAGCCGTTCCGATGCCTCCGCTTTTATCGAGGCCTACTTCAAAACATATTCCGGGATAAGGGATTTTATCGAAAGCCTAATCGCGAAGACTGAGAAAACCGGCTATGCATCTACCATCCTTGGGCGGCGGCGTTTTATACCCGCTATTAATTCGCGGAACAGAACCGAAAAAGCCGCCGCAGAAAGAGTGGCGGTAAATACTCCCATACAGGGCTCCGCGGCGGATATCGTAAAAACCGCCATGCTTAATCTGGACAAGGCCCTTACAGCGGCAAAGAGTCCCGCGAAATTGCTTTTACAAGTACACGACGAATTAATTCTGGAATGTCCGAAAGAAAAAGTAAAAGAAACAGCGGAGCTGGTTAAAAGGGAGATGGAAAACGCAGTGAAGCTTAAAATACCGCTCAGGGTAAGCGTAGAAACCGGAAAGAGCTGGGGCGATTTTCATTAATTATTGGGGGATACAATGACCATACTTTATACTGTTATTTTCGCATTCGCGGTACTGTTCTTATTGATCGTCCTGATTCTGATTAAGCTCTATTCAACCAGGCAAACCGATCTTTCTCCTCAGATTATTGATTTGAAAAACGAGCTGAACGAGCTTAAAACGAAACAGCTTGAAAGCCAGCAGGCCTCCCTTGCAAGCCAGCAGCAGCTCTTTTTGAATACCCAGAACTCGCTTGGCTCCCAAATGCAGCAAATGATGAACATGATGGGCCAGAGCCTTAATTCGGCGCAAAGCAATATCGCAAAGCAGCTTGACAATTCCAACCGCATAATCGGCGACATACATACAAAACTCGGCTCCCTGGAAACAACGGCCAAAAACATCCAGGAAATCGGAAAAGACATTTCTTCGCTGCAAAATATATTACAGGCCCCAAAACTCCGTGGAAATCTCGGTGAATTATTTCTGGAAGACCTCCTAAAACAAATACTCCCCGAAGCAAATTACAAATATAAACACAGCTTTAAAAACGGTACGCAGGTAGACGCCATTATTATACTGGGAGGAAATATCGTTCCTGTTGACTCAAAATTCCCGCTTGAAAGTTTCAGGCGTCTCATTGCCGCGGACAGCGAGGAAAGCAAAAAAACATTCAAGAAAGAGTTTGTTTCCAGCGTAAAAAAGCGCATTGACGAGATTGCCGCCAAATACATTAATCCGGCGGAAGGAACCTTTGATTTTGCCATGATGTATATACCGGCGGAAAATGTTTTTTATGAGACCATCATCAACGATTCTTCAACAAACAAGGATTACGAGCTTTTTTACTACGCCATGTCAAAGCACGTTATTCCTGTTTCGCCTAACAGTTTCTACGCATACCTGATGGCCCTTGTTTACGGCTTAAAGGGATTTAAAATTGAGCAGGAAGCAAAAACCATACTCGGAGAGCTTTCGCAGGTTCAGGACAAATTTGGAAAATTCTTCAGCGATTACAGCCTTGTGGGAAAACACCTTTCCAGCGCTATAGGCAGGTACAACGACACTGAAAAACACGCGGAAAAGCTAAACGATCAAATCAACAAAATTACAGGGCAAAGGACAGAACTAATCGGGAATTAAGAGGGAGGAATCGTGGCAAAAGCAGAAACCGGGAATAATGCCTTAAAGCACGAGAATACCGCCATCCCCATCGAAGTGGAATTCAGAAATGTAAAAACCATGCGGCTTACGGTTTATCCTCCGGACGGCAGGGTCAAGGTTATCGCTCCTGTCGGCACAAGCAGCGAAGATATAAGAAACTTTGCCGCCTCAAAAATTACCTGGATACAAAAACATCGGGAAAAATTCCTCAACCATTCAAAATTGACAGTCTCCCTGAAAAACCATTCCACCCTTTTTGTTTGGGGAGAGTCATGGGAACTGGAAATAATTGAGCGTAAGGGAAATCCCAAAATTATACTGGAAGACGGAATTATGAAAATGTATGTACGCCCGGGTTCTACAAAAGCAAAAAGGCAGGAATTCCTGGACAAATGGTACAATAAAATTCTAAAAGACCAGGCTCTTCCGCTTGTTGAAGAATGGGAAGGACGAATAGGCGTAAAAGTCAAAAAAATCTTTGTAAGAAAAATGAAAACCTGTTGGGGAAGCTGTAATGGCACAAGGCAGACTATAAGGCTGAATTCAGAACTGGCAAAAAGAAAGCGCGAATGTCTTGAATACGTGATTGTTCACGAGATGCTCCACATCATTGAGAAAAGCCACAACCGCAAATTTTACAGCCTTATGAATAAATATATACCCGCATGGAAAATTATTCGCAAGAAGATGAATGTCGGGGAATTCTAAACGCAAAATTAGGTATTTTCAATTTCCTTTCTTTTATACTCCCTGCCTACCATTAACAGAAGATCGTCAAGATATATGCTCAGGGTAACATTCTCCCCTGTCGGAAAAGAAAGAAATTCCAATGAAATAATTCGGCCTGTTCTGGCAAGGCGGCAGACGGGATCAAGAAACGCATCTCCAACCCTAAGAGAACATTCTTTAAGCTCATCGTTCAACCTCATGTCTTGTATAAGTGTTGAGTTGTCAAGCTTTAACGACAACCCGCCGCACGAGATGTCCTTGACTTCTCCAGTAACCAGAACGCTGTCCAGGGGACGGGCAAAAACAAAGCCGAATCTGTGGTAAGGCTCAACATGAAAACGGCGGCTCCGGCGCTTTTCTTCAACCGGAAGATAACGGCTGATTATTCCGTGAAACCGTTCAATTTCCACCGGGTTGTCCAGGTTTTCCAAAATGGTGCCGCTTACTCCAAGGAAAGAAGCTTTGGATCTTTCTTCCATGGTAAAATCTTCACCTATCAGGATAATAACCGGACACTCCTCCCTGGTACGTTCAGATCTGAAAAACTGTACCATTGTTTTCCAGTGGCGCGGGAAATCCCTCGCGCTGATAACAATTGCCCTTGGGTCGACTTCGTCGATGTTATCCATTGCCTTGATGGCATGACGATAGCGGATTATTTCAAAACCCAGAGGTTTGACATAAAGAGAAATGAGATTATAACTATCGTCCGAATCCAAAACCAGAAGCAGTTTCATGATGCCATATTAACTATATAATTATTCGGTTCCCAAATTGACAACCGAATAATCTACAATAGTCCATATCTCGTCTCTTTTTTCGAGATACCAGGTGTAACGCTTTTTCTCCGTATAAGTGCCAACCCTGAAATATTCCAGCACGGTTACCGTTCCCGTCTGCCCGTTGTGAACGGTACGCTCAATGCTAAAATTCATGGGAATAAGCGAAATATCCCCGTCAATCACTGAATTTTGCAGATCCAGCCGGTACCGGGCAATCATCCTTTGGCGGCCTTCCTCGGATTCGGCGTTGTACTGCCGCCTTCGGTACGCGTCGCGGGAAAGCATGGCTTCCAGGTCAAGGTAAAGGAAGAACTTTTCCCACTGGCTTTTCTGCCTGGCTGTCAGCAGGTAGCGAACAACCTCGTCGGGAGGGAGTTTTTCGCGGACAAGAATGGCGTTGGTTTCCACATCCAGTTCAAGCGGGATACCATCCGGGCCTGGGATAAGAGCCGGCCTTATGTTAAGCGCAAGGCGGTTTGACAATATGCCTAAGGACTCAGGTATGACTATATGATAGAGTTCCGGGTATATCTTTGCCTGAACCACATAAGTACCGCTTTGAGTCAGAGCGGCGTAGTTTTTTAGATCCTCTACAAAGGAAAAGGATTCCCCCGGCTCAACAGAAACTTCCCTGAAGTAAACCTGCTGGCTCTGGCTCCGTTTGCGAACCAGAATATCCGCCGCTTCCACAACACGGTTGCTGTTTGTTCTAACGTCAAAATCCACTGAGAAAGCCCGCTCATCCGCCAACTTGAACCTGTATGTGTATGGGCTGTTGTTTGTTATCGTAACCTGTATAAAAATAGGGTCTTTTTCAAGGTAATATACCCGCTTGTCGAAATAGCGGATGCTAAAATCTATACCTGCCTCTGCCGCCTGAAGCAATGAAACACCGCAAAAAACGAGCAGAATCACTATTAACGAACGAAAGAACGGACGAAAGTCCGGAACGTTTTTCCGATTCACATTTTACTCCTACTTCTATACTATAAGTAATCGGTATACTGA